>OFML01001087.1_pt1 | contig 16630 bp, 23 predicted proteins | sample 1541831 | NCBI WGS metagenome assembly OFML01 (sample SAMN04209237, study PRJEB22552) | human gut metagenome | biome: gut; material: feces | host: Homo sapiens | place: USA: Oklahoma | reverse complement strand
TCTGTCACTGTCCTATTTGTGAAAAAAATAACAGGTAAATTTGAAATAAAGTGTTGCTTTTATTTGTGGAAGTGGTATACTAGTAGTAGGAAAGGCAGGTAACATAAAATGATGAAAATTCAGAAAGCATTAATCCAACAAGCATTGATCTCGCATGAAGCACAGATTGAAGACGAATATCGGGGTTATGAATATTCGGTTCGTTCTACTGATGTTCGGTATTATTTAGGAAGACACTCTGGATATGTTGTGCAATGTGAATCTGTCCTAAATATTTCTGAAAAAGGCGTTCATGTCGTCATCGATCCTTATACTACTACTGTTTGGTTTAACGATGATTTAACGATTGATGAAATCATTTAAAGGGAGGAAAACGAAAGATGAATCAATACACGATGATTGAAAAGGCGTTATGCGAGCATAAAAAGCTATCTTTAGTCGGTGGCGCTCGTTTAGTCAGCATGTCAGTTGATATCTATGATGATGCAGAATGCGAGGAAGGTGTACCTTGCCTCGCTATCCGTATTGAATCTATCAGTTGGAATTGCGGAACAAAGAAAGAATTGAGCTACACTTATTTAAGAAAGGACGGGTCATTGATTGGCTCGTTAAGGGCATGTTAAATGAATATTTATCAGAAGGCGTTGGAGTTACATTTGAACTTTATCAAGGAAAGACAATCTCAGTTAGAAACGGAGTACGGCATTCTGAACACGCAAATTAAGCGCGCCGACTTGGTAGAAAAGCTACGCATTGAAATCGTATCGACAGTTAAGGATTCAAAAGAGTTATGTTATATCGAAATGACTACGAATCTGTTAATTGAGGGTGAAGGATTGTCAGCGTTTGATGAATTTACCGGGAAGAAATCGCTTGTCTGGCATGTCATCAACCCATCAAATATGGATTTTTACAAAGAATTTGAGGAATTGTTAAATGGTTAAGAAAATCGCAGATGGGGACATCCTCGCTTACATGATCGCAATGAACCGATCACTGGTCGGCGCAATTGCACCCTTGATTTATTCTGGGGTTCTTCTCAATGATCGGATAGACGAGCAAGACAAGATTGAAGTGGCGTCAAATTTAGACATGGCGCAAGAATTAAACACAGGATTAACGAGGTTAGAAAACTTTGATGAATGCTTAGAAAGGATAAAAAGAAGCTATGAAGAATGAACTAATTATCGCTATCATGGAAAACTTAAATGAAATTTTAATGGATATGAAAACAGTCAGTCATTTTAATTTAGATGCTATTGTAGATATCGAGGTTCTCTATTATGCCATGCAAGCTTGGCGCATAGATGCGAAACCATTTATTGAAATGTTTGATGAAAATCTTGAGAAACAAGGGATTACCGATGTCATTGAGTTTGTTAAGGAAATGCGGGAGGAAGTCGAAAATGGTAAAAATTCTACACAACGGAAATTTTCTTAACACCAAGTGGCGCAAGCTTGATCAAGAAGCGTTACAAGAATTGATATGCTATTGTATCGGCCTTGGTTGGTACTGCGAAAATATGGAGGTGAAAGAAGAAGCTGGCTTAATTGATAATAAGGTAACTAGCCGTCGAGCATGGCTATTGATCAAAGAAGCAGATAAAATGAATTATGAGCAATTATTGCTACTTGAATTCAGCGAATAGAGAACGATTGAAGAATACTTAACACTAACCCCTTAATGTAGGGGTTTTCAAATATTAACCCTCCGTTTTGGTAACTGGTGATAATTCGAGGAAAATAAAATTTGTCTGCGCCCTTAAGATAAAGGATTGTATTGTCGGAATGATCACCGCTTGTCATGGAAAAGAAAGGCGGTTGTGTCCGGTCAACGCTGGTTGACGCATAAATGTAATAGTTTTTGTAGTCAATCCAGAACCCTATTTCCTGTCCTTGATAGCAACAACCGAAGAAATAAATCGCGTTCTTTGGCTTTGAACCCATAAAGCTATTCTTTTCTTCTGCGAATTCGTTTCGTACAGCCATAGCGCCATAGGGCGACATCAAAAGCAGTTTACCGAAGTCGCTTTCTTTCAAACTTTCGGCGTAGGCGGTTGCGGTGAATTTCTCGACCGTAATCAAGCCATCTTTAAATGTATTAAACCGTTTTGACAGATCGGGTACAATCTGCCAATAACTGAAATGAGGGTTAATGAGCGAGGTTGAGTTTCCAAGTGCGATCATTTTAACGCCTTTTCTCTTTCTGAAGATCGAACTGCAATAGCTCATGAGGGCATCGCCCTCGTAGGAAAGATAAAGCATTTTTGAACCTTTCTCGATCAGAAATTCATCGTAGACAACAAGATCGACATTCGGGAAGGTTGTGCCCTTGACTTGACCGAAGGTGCTAAGCTGATCGGCAAAGCCAAAGAATTCATCGTCACAGTAAAATTTTTTATTCTTGACTTCCAGTTTATGGTCGGGGAATTCATGGGCGATGTCATCAAAGAAGGTATCAATTTTTTTGAGTTCGCTTTTATAGCGTCGCAGATAGATGGATTCTTTGCGCTTGTTTAACCAAAGCTTGACCATGCGTTTCTTTGCGTCGTAGGTCTTGCCGTCACCTCTAGTTCCGATGACATAATTAAACACGCTGTTTCGCGACCAAAGCTCGTCCGAATTGTAATAGATTGATTCAGATGAGTTTTTTTCAGATTTTTTTTCAAATTCAGGTGAGGTCATAATAACTCCTTTCTAAAAATTTTTCGATCGACTTTATTTTTAATGAAATGTTTCAGTTTTATATTTTGTTGAAAAGGATTTTAAAAAAGACCGGGGCATGATTTTTCAAACCCCGGTAAAATCCCCATTAAAGAATCGTAATATCGAATCCCATATCGGACAGCGCGTCAACCTGAGATAACGTCACTTGATTAATCTGGATATCGACTTTGGATTCTGTTTCCCATTTATTCAGCCCGCGGGCTTTGATGATTTCCGGGAAATTGATTTTGCTTTGGTTCATGTCAACGCGCCCGGCAATGCCGTTAACTTTACCATCACTGGAATACTGCCATAAATTATGTCGGACAGTTGGTTTGTTTGTTGACCACTTCGCAACCCATAAATCGTAAGGTTCTAAATCTTCCATTTTTAAAATGCTTTTAAAAACTGATTCGGAAGCATAGATACCAACATAAAAGCCATCATTCTGAATTTCCCGGCAGAAATTTTCACAGATGTTAGTATACAACTGAGGAAATTTAGATAACGGTTTACCCTTGTTCAGCTTGTAGTTGTCTGCGTCTTCCATGTCAATATAAACAGGCAGTTCCGGGTAAAGGTCATACTTTCGGATAAATTCGCGCATGAATTCGATTTCTTCATAACCACTATTTTCTGTTGTGGCGTAGGAATAGAGGTACAACCCGAAAGGTAATCCTGCTTTAACGCAACCTTGAATATTTTGTACTGCTTTGTTATCTTCCTGTACGCCATATCCCGCGCGGATGATAACACCCTCTACGCCGTCGGCTTTGACTTTTTCAAAATCGATATAGCCATTATGGGATGAAATATCAATGATTTCCATTTTTTACTTCCTCCTTATTTTGTAGTTGTTCTAAAGCGTCAGTCAGAAATGCTGGTAGTTTTACACCCATTTTTCCTAAGTTTTCAAGGATGGATATCCCCTCATTACTGACGAAGAAATAGCAAACGCCCGCTCGGAAGATGTTAGTCTGACCTGTCATTGCGTCCAGCTGAACGCCGATAATCACGCAGACAAGAATCCCGGCTTTTTTGAAAATACCTGTTACCCATGAAGAATTGACATTTTTATTAATGAACGCTTGACCTGTTCCAGTCAGAATATCTAAAGCCATAAAGCACAGAAGAACTTTCAGAGGGGTGTCCAGTGAGCCAAAGAGGGAAGTGAGCAGAACGCCCACCCCCGCAATGATCGTATTTACTGGAACGCTTTTAATTTGATAGAGAAGATTTTTCATTATAATCTAGCCCCCGGATTAATATTTTTTACTATGATTGTAACGGCTGTATTAGCTGGAATAGTAACTTGACTATCAAAAGTAGAGTATAATTCTACCCTGCCAGTCGTATTAATTTTAACAAGGCAAGTATAAACATAACTATTAAAGCTAATAGTTCCAAGACCTTGGAAATTTCCTTTCATGATAGTGCTAGTTCCTAATACTTCTCCATCCCAGTTAAGATATAACTGTTTTACCGTTGTTCCGTATAATAGTAAATTTGCTTCATGCACAATATTACTAATCGTAAATCCTGAAATTGTTTTTTGATATACGTTTGTTAACATTGCTTCGTTAATGGTAATATCTGAACTAAACAATTCTATATTATTACCAGTTACAATATAACTTTCTCTTGCACCTGTATAAATTGTCGGCATTGTAACGTTTTGCATTAATGCTTTGTTAGGAACAGTAACTATATAGATTGCACCAGTAGGTGTACTGCCATTATTTCTTGATAGAGGTTTAGCGATTGTAGAAGCTGAATTTGGCGTGAGCAAACAAATTTCTAAATGGCCCAACGTTTGTGCAGAATAGCATAACGCATTTACATTGAAAGAACCGCCAGCGATACCAACACTTACTTTTCCAATATTTGCATTAGCTTTAATCAAAGAAAGAGTTTCAGGCGTTGTAGTAGTATCGTATGTCTGGTCAATAGTACAGTTCCAAAGACTAATATAACAATCAGTTTTTACATTGATTAAAGTTGATGTTTTATTAGTGAATGTAATATTCCTTAACATTACGTTTGAGCAGTTAATGAAATATAAAGGACTTGTAATCGTATAACCGTTAGTTTCATCACCGATGATAGATACGCTTTCAGCGTGATAAGGGAATCCTGCGTTTGCTTCTCCTTCGCCAGTTGCATAAATGTGTACAGTTCCTGCTACATTCGGAATAAGTCTAAACGCCTGTCTTAAAGTTTGAACTGCGCTTTCTTTAGTTGTTCCATTATTGGAATCATTACCAGTTTCGCTATTTACATAGATATTAAGAGCCAATGCGTTTGAAACAACAGGGATAGCCTTTGTATAAAGTCTTCCTTGATCGTCTATACCTACAGCTTCCGTCTGAGTCGAGGTAGAAGCCGTGCCAACGATTCCACCTAGTTTATTATTAGTAGATTGTGATACACGAATTCCTGCTGTGCTTACATATAATCCGCTTCCCATTCCTGCCGTATCCGGTTTAATCTTCAACCCATTTTCATCAACGGCCAAACCGGATTTTGCATCAAGCATTAATCCATAGCCCGCTGAACCTTTTTCCAAGCCCCCGGCTGGGTCAACTTCAATATCACCAGTTCCGCCGATCGGTTTTGTATACAGTTTACCATCTGTTCCAATACCGACGGCTTCGGTTTGTTGATCTGTTTTACTAACACCGATAATCGACCCTCGTTTACCATTCGAACTAATAGGCGAGTATGTGCCTGTTGAACCTGTGACAATTCCTGGGCCACCTTCCGCTGTTGAATCGCCCTTAATGGATAAACCCGTTGAGGTATTTTGTAACCCTCCGTTCGGGTCAATCGTTACTTCCGTTCCACCGCCCGGTGCTGTCCATAGCTTCCCAGCTCCATCAATATGAACAGGCTGGGTGTCATTGGTATCTGTTCCATCTAATACCCCTAGCGCTGAAGGTGTCACGAATTTATTTAGATTCGTTGTGAAAGTAATCGTGGAAGTCGTTAAGATTGTAATTGGTTTGTTTAATTTAATAAGTAGCGTTCCTGAGGTTGAGCCAATAGCTAAGTTATAAGTAAACATATAAGTTTCTGAATTACCGTTATTTTTAGCTGCGCCGGTTCCGGTTCTCGAAATTTCCCCGAACATAGCATAAAGATTTTTTCGCGTATCATCAGGTAAACCGATTGTTATATTATAAACGTTGTCTTGTCGCGATTTACCATAAACATTAAATTCTATAAGTCCGTGTGGAAGATAGACGACTAAATCCGTGTAATTATTTAAACTACTTACAGAAAAGGCTGTTACTTTTAACGAACTCGTTGCAGGATTCAGTGTTTCACCCGAAGAATTTTTCAAGAAAATATTTTTATCCATAAAATTTTCCTTTCTATTGAATAAGGAAAGGGGAAAGAAATCCCCTATTCCACAACTTCATACGTTAAGTCCGACGGCGCGGGCGTCGTAAACAGTTTTCCTGTTGAATCCATGCCGACAGCCTGTGTCATAGCTGGGGTTTTCGTTTCCGGCATAACGCCCCCGGTTCTTGTGGGTGAAGCCAAAGCAGGAATCGGATTTAATTCTTCGCCTGCACTGTTTTTCAACTGTACGATTTTACTAGCCATTAGTGACCTCCTCATAGGTTAATACTGTACCTAATTTTCCTTGTGAATCAATTTCTAAAGTGCTGTTCAAGTTCAGCATGAGATTTCCACTTTCATCTGTGATTAAACCGCCGTCGGCTTTCACATCCATCTGAACACTCCCTGTCGTCGGGTCGATGGAAATCGGTGCTTTCACTTTTACTTTAAAATGACCTGCTTCATCGAAATATAAAGTCGAATTGTCTTCACTCGCGTTTTTAATCCAACTCCACATTTCAGTGAATTCGGCTTTCAGCCGTGTGTAATCAGCCCAGAAGCTTGTTTCCAATGCTTCAAACTGGCTTTGAATCTGCGTTTTAAATGTCACAAAATCAGAGTCCATCTGATTTTTATAATTCGTCCATTCTGTCGTCAGATTAGATTTAAACTCATTCAATTCATTTTCAGTGTTAGTCTTCCATGTATTCCACTCTGCGACAAATTCAGTTTTCCATGTATTCATCTCAGTAATGAAATCCTGAATCTGTTTCTGCATAGCGGAAATTGCCGTGTTAACGTCATTCTTAAACTGTTCAAAGTCTTGGTTCATTTTATCAATGAAATCCTGAATCTTCGTATCTTGAGCGGTTAAGCGATCGTCAACCTCTTTGTTATGGTCTGTGATTGCCTGTCGCACCTCAGCTTCAAACGCTTCAATTTGTGCAGTAATAGAGGCTGTAAAGTCGTTGAATTTTCCCTCCATTTCTGAGATGAAGTTCTGAATTGCAATATGAACGTCGTTTTTAAACTGTTCATAGTCCGCCTGTTGTTTGTTCCAAGCGTCGGTCATGTCGGCCATGAACTTATTCTGGGTTTCGACTAAATCTTCCTTGAATTGGTTGAATTCATCGGTTAACGCGTCCTTTGTCGTATTGGTATACTCTACAAGGCTATTGTAATAATCAACCAGTTTGTTATAGTCTGCGACCAGAATATTAAACTGTTCCCACATCTGCATAGTATCTTCCAAAACAAGCGGAACAACATGTGTATAAACTGGTATGTTGCTACTTGATTTTAAAGGCGACACATAATCGGGAAGTTTTGTAACTGGTACTTGTTTATCCATTCTTTCACCCCTTCCTAGTAAATAAGCATGAACAGGTCATAGAGTTCATCTATAATCTGCATGTCGATATTCAAAAACGTTGCCCGGAACTGTGTCAATAAGGTTTGTTGACTGAATTGCAAGTTTCCTTTGCGTGTCTTTGTAATATCTTCATCATCCAGATAATTTCCGACGTTATTTAATGTCCTGTCACCTGTAGAACTACCATCATAATTTTCCTCTTTGTAATCACGCCAAGTCGCGTAATCGCGATCGGGATAAATTTGCGATCTTGGATAATCATTATGCGTCGTGCTACCGTGCGTTTCGCTTGTGCCTGTACTTTTTGTGTCCTCTTTGCTATCGTCCTGATGTTGATTCTTTAAGGTTCGATCGACGGTTTCCGTATAATCTATCGGATTGATCGGGTCGATCTTGATCAACTCTGACGCGTAAAGTTGGTTATAATAAGGCATAATCTCATTGAGTTTGGCAAGCAGTCGATCACGGAATAACTGCGGAGTTTCAACGCCGATTTCATACCACCAGTAATGATTCAAGATTTTCATGTTCAATTCCTGACGGTGGTCTTCAACCTCGATCGGGTAAGCGTCGGTTTCATTTAAGGTTAACCATGTGATCAACGCTTGCAAGCGGTCTTTCTTTGAGCCAGGCGGGGTGTTTCCGGTAGCGTTCCAAACGTATTTTGAAAGAGTGTCTAAAGTCAATGTATATTTAGCCATTTCTTTCATCCCCTCCCAGATTGTCAGGGCTTTCCGTATCGACTAAATTTTTAAGGTAATCGAAGGCGTCCATGCTCCAATCCGTAGTAAATTTTACTTGGATATCTGTTCCGAACTTCTCATTCACTCGCTCAAGACAGGATTCAACTTCACCGAAGATAAAACGCCGGGCAGAAATCACTGGTTCATTACTTGAAAAGGCTTCATTCGTAACAAGGCGTTCTTTCTTTTCTGACTTTGAACTAATACCAATCCAGTTAAAGAAAGAATTCAATTCCTGATTCCATGCGTCAATCAGTTCCGTTACATGCGAGGGGACATCCGTTGCTAATACTGACCAATTGTCAACGCTTAAGCCGGAATCAACGACAAGGAAAGGTCGGTTTTCGTCTAATTGGTTAATCAAGTTTAGCACTGTTTGCACCTGAGATTTTGGAACAGAGAGAACGCGCGGAATTTTAAACTGAGATATATTAATATCCAGTGCCCGCTTAATCTGAAACAATCTGGAAGCATACATGTTGACACGATAGACAATCGGGATTCTTGTTTTATTCGCCCATACCAGTACGCCATCTTCCGGGACTTTGACTTCATCATGAATTAAACCGTTCCGGGAAGTCGTGACCACTAACTGCGGGTCACCGTAGATATCCTCTTCGGCTATGTTGGACGCATAGAGGGCAACCAGCTTATTCAGGGCAATGTTACGATAGAAACACAGGCAACCCTGCTCAATCAGGACTTGCAAACAATATCTTTCCGATATCCCATCTGGCAAGTTCTCCAACGCAATCAAGTTGACAAGATACTCATATAGCATATTGTAGATATCCTGAATCGTCGCAATATTTGTGTATTCTACACCGTTAAGCAATAATCGCTTATTTCTCTTATTCCTCGACAATTCCAGTCACCCCATTATCTAAATCATATCGATACATTGTCGCTCCATTGTGCCATAACGTAACACCCCGATCAAACATTCTTGCGATCCGTTCCCTATGTTCGGATGGGATATTCCCACCAAAGTGGATTCCGTTAGTCTTCACGTAGTTGAAGTTAGAACGACTGAACAGATTCGGCTTTTTGTAACGCATTGTCGGATAGCCGTAACAGGTGTACCAATCATCGATCACTTTCGCAAATTCTGCGGTGATCGTCATTGGATAAAACCCAAAGGTCATGAAGTTATTGGCCATATTCAACGCACCTGTTCCTGTCTGTCCACTGCTGACAGGTGGTCGGTTCGATTTATCCGCCAGGTCGCTGAACTGATTCGCAAGTCCGACACCCGCGCTGGCTGTTGTTGCAACTCCAAGTACCGGATTCACGGCCATTAAACCAATACCCGCGACAGCTTTCGCGCCTTCCACAATTCCACCCATTAAAATTGAATTGTAGTTTTGCCCTAAGTAGTTAGCGAAAGCGTCATTGTTCCAAGTACAGGTCGGCCATCCGCTGAGAACGATTGATGCGTCAAAATTGGCCATCTGTCCAGCATAATTTAGTGGCGTACACCGAACCTGAGCCGGACAATGCGGAGTTCCTACGGCTTGAAATTCACATGAACCACCCTTGAATAACTCGTATCGAAGCTCAGTAGATTGTCCGTTCTGCGTTGAAACAAGAAGATAGTTGTAAGGATAGTTGAACAGAATTTTATTCCGTGGCGTGTAGCCGTCAATGTCGGAAGTATTGATCGCAACGCTTTTCGTTAGTTTCTGTTCGGGAAGACTGGTAATCAACGCCCCGCTTCCTGCACCTCCAACGGTGAACGCAGGACACATCCAAACATTTGAAATCGCTTCGCCCCATCCTTTTTCATCCATCGACTTAACGAGTTCCTTAATGGCTTCGGTCTGATCGTCGTTAAACGCATAATAGGCATTTCCTGAAAATACGTTCGCGATTGAACCGCCGATCTGCCGTTCCGTTTCCGGGCCGTAGCTTTCCGGCTGGTAATCCGGCTTATACTTTTTAGACACGGCGACCAGTGTACGAGTTTCTGCAACTTCACTCCAGCCATCCTGTTGCCGGGCAATCATCGGCCCTGTCGGTAAACTATTGTTCACGAGCAGGTGTTCAAATAATTCGTCACTGCCTGCATGTTCGTACTCGACAAAGCTGGAATAATATTCAATGTCGAACATATAGGTTTGGAATGAATCAATCTCAAAGATAACGCTTGTAACATTCGGATTCGTATAGTCTTTATCGACGATATACGCGAAGTAATAGCGACCGTCAAAATCTTCATTCTTAAACAACAAATAGTTCGCACTGTCTACACCGTCAACCTCCCGGTCAAACGACAACACCCGGTCTTTCTTGATATACTGTGCTTCCACCATATCCGCAACAGATTTCCCCTGAAAATAGGCAAGCTGTGCGGACTGACTTTGAAAGATTAATTGATGCTGATCGTTCCGATCAAGAGGGATTCCAGCGATAAGCCATGCTTTACAAGTACAAATTCCGGCCATAATTAGTTACCCGCGATTGTTACTACACAAGTTGCAGTTTTAGAAGTGTCAACCTCAGATGTTCCAGTGATGGTAATCGTTTTCGCGGTTTCATCCTTACCGACGATTAACAGGCCGTTTTCCATCATGACAGTATTCTTGCTTACCTGACCTGCGATTGCATACGTTGACCGTGCGGACGGATAGTTTTCTCCGGTTGCAATCGGGTAAACCTGCAAGTAACCACCTTTTTCAACGGTTGCCGTGGCCGGGGTTAATGCGTAGGTGTCGATTGTCTGTTGGCCAGATACGAACAGAACCGCGTTTCGGAAAGCAGAAGTAGATAAGATTTTATGATGATGCCAAAACATGTTAAAGTACGCCTGCGACGCATTCTCAGCGACGGCCAGTTCCTTATACGTTGAATAGCATTGAAACCACCGACGATCAACAACCGCGAACAGAACACCCGGCATGTTAAAATCATCAATAACAACTGTACGCGCCAGAACCTCCGCTTTGTCCATCTGGAACGCATTCGCTAAAACGTTTACATCCATGTAGGCTTGTGTGCGAGGTGTCGTGATAATGATCTGTTCACTAATCGGCGTTGCCATGTCGCGCTTCATGCTATTGTATTTTGTGGATACGAATTCCATCATGCCCGAGATCGCCCGCAGTTCAACGGCGGCCTGTTCCGCAGCTTCCTTACTGTTGATATCCGGAATGGTAATCGTATAGAAACCACCTTTTCCCGCGACCTCAGAAACAAGTTCCTTCATATACTTGTAAATGTCGAAACGGTCACCGTCATACAGGGATTTAGCAATCCGGGAATAGTAATCATAGATACCGGATTCCGTCAAGAACGCCTTCCGGATTTCCGGTTTAAATAAAGTCGCCGGATATTTTTCTTCAATCCGTCGGTTATGGAACAACTCCGCAACATCCGGAATTCTCAGTTTGTAAAGGTCATTTCCTTCCAGATATGGGTCATACGCTTCCGCCTTCGCAAGGTTGACCTGCCATTCCGCAACCGACGCGCCAAACGGTAACTCCATCATAAATTCTGCCAGCGGATTCTTTACTTCGTAATCTGCGATAATGGTTCTGCCGACACGGTTCAACAAGCGCACGAATTCATTCAGTAAACTCTGGTTTGTCGTTAACGTCTGACCGATTAAGACTTGATTTTCTGCCGTTGCCATCGGCACGTGTGACTGATAGTCACTGGAAGCTTCCTGACGAACAGCATTCAAAATTTCTTCATTCGTTACTTTCATAGGTAATTTCTCACTCTCCTTTAATTTTGGCGATTAATTTTTCCATGGCGTTTTCTTCTTCGCCTGCCATGTTTTTGTTCTTAGCATTGCCTTCCGGCCGTAGTCGCTTAGACAGTTCAAAGTTAAGCTTTGTCGCTTCGGTATACTTACCATTTAAGTCTTCAACTTTGGAAGTCAGCTCGCCGAATTCATTTTCAGTTTCTGACCATCTGTCGCGCGCTTCCTGACGGAGTGCGATTCTGCCGTTGTCGTCCAGCTCAGAACTTGAATAACGATCTAGAAATTCTTCAAATTCTGTCCCTGTCCATCTTCCCATAGCTTAAGCACCTTCCTTTCCTATCCTTATTATAACACGGTTGAATTGTACTTTTTAAATTACTTTTAATTTGACTTTATAGTGTCCTTATGGTAATATAGTTATGGGGGAAGAACCCTAGAAAGAGAAACAGAACATGACAGAAAGAATTACACACCGCATGACAGTGACAACCGTAACATTACAAAACATACGATTCGATCTTGAATCAGAAAGAGTTATTCTTGAAGACCAATTTAAAATTACAATCCCCGGAGCATTTAAGAGTGACTTTTCCTTGAGAAAGGCGATCGAGGAACGCTTAGGACATGATAATTATATTATCGTCAATTCAACTCGCGCTACCGTTAAAGCGTCAATCCCCACCTCGGATTTCCTGAGCAATCCTAATTTGATTACAGAAGAAGTTAACGAAAAGGAGGGCAATGAATTATGTCAAACGAAGTCATGACAAAAACGACAACTGCAATTGATGAATTAACAGGTGAAGTTACGACAATGTATTGTTCTATCGTACCGCAGGACGACAAGGACAAAGCCAGAATTTTCAATGCAATCAATAACACAGATGAACGTATCGCAGACCATAAAAACGAAGTGATTAATGTCACCGACGTTATCGCTCATACCGTTGAAATGGCAGACGAACAGGGGAACATGATTCCTCAGACCCGCGTCATTCTGATCGACGATAAGGGGAAAACCTACGGTGCGACATCGACAGGAATGATGAGTGCGCTAAAAATGATTTTCCCGATTGTCGGTATGCCACCGTATTCCAAACCGTTGCCGTTGAAGATCGTTGAAAAAACAGGTCGTCGCGGTTATCGTTTCTTGAGCGTCGCAATCGAGTATAAATAAGAAGACGCGAAAGGGTGTTTATATCTCAATCCATGATTCAGATATATGCACCCTTATTTCTTATAAATCTATTTTCTGCGATGATCTTTTGTTCTTCTTTACTTCCAAAGCGACGCAAAAAAGTTTTGAAGAATACTTGGATGAAAATAGAATTACAAAGGAATATAAGCTTGGCTTAAACGAAGCAACGAACCTCTATCCGATATTTGATATCCTTCATTACGCGAAAAAGGAAAAACGAGGTTTCAGAATCCAGAAAGGGAGCAGAGTTTATACATGCCTAGACGATTTAAGATTTCTATGGAGGACAAGCAGTTAATCCAACAAGCTAACCGCAGGATTAAAGCGAAGCAGTCACGACTTAAGGCCAAAGGCTTTGACGTGATCTTGCCAACGAAACAACCAAAAGAATTTAGTAGCAAAAAGCAAATTGAAAAATATCTTGAAGAACAGAATAAGATTTCAAAAACACGATACTATTATAACCGTAAAACGAAAAAACTATTACCCGCGAGCGATTACGGAAGATTACAAGAAGCGATCATGCGACGGAACAGGTTAGTAAAAGAACGATATGGAGAAGCGCTAGAAAGCGAATTCACAACGGCAGGAAGACCGACAGGAAACACCGTAGGCGCAATCGCAGGAAGTTTGAAAGCTGTAAGACTTGGAAATACGAAGTTCGACCCACTGTTACCTCGCAATTTAACGGCGAATGACATTCGGGATGAAAAACATTTACAAGAATTATTAGTTCGTTATAACCAACAATCACAAGAAGAATACTGGCAGGAAAGGGATGAACGATTAAAACAGAATTACATTGAATCCCTGTCGACCGCTTATGGCGATATCGTACCGGAAGAAGTTCAAGAACTGCAAGAAAAATTAAAAGAAATGGATTTACAAGAATTCATGAAAGCGTATTATAGTGATGATATCGTGTCGATTACCTACAACTACACAAAAGACCCGAACTATTCCGAAGCTGAAAAATTAAACCGTGTCATTAATGCTTGGAGTAGCAGAATGTGAATGTATATAGTTCAGACTTTGAAACAACCACCGACCCGAACGATTGCCGGGTGTGGGCGTGGGGAAGCTGTACTATCGACGATCCCTTCAATACGTTTGAATATGGAAATACTTTAGATGGATTTATCGAACGGTTCAAAAATGAAAATAGCACTCACTGGTTTCATAATGCAGGATTCGACAGCGAATTCGTTATTCATTGGCTTTTAACACATGGTTTTGAACATCGTGAGAAAAAAGAACGTGGAACGTTTACAACTGTTATTAGCCAGACTGGGATATTTTACAGTCTTAAAATAACATTCAAAAATGGCAAAACGCTGAAAATATTGGACAATATGAAAAAGTTCCCATTCAGCGTGGATAAGATAGCTAAAGATTTTAAGTTGCCGATTAAGAAACTAAAAGGTCATATCGATTATGACTTATTCCGTCCAATCGGTCATGAGCTGACGCAAAAAGAAATCGAATATCTCAAAAATGACGTTGTGATTGTAGCGTTAGCCTTAAAAGGAAAACTCGACGCAGGTCTGACAAAAATGACGCGAGCCAGCGACGCGTTGGCCGATTATAAAGAAATCATCGGAAAAAAGACATTCGACAGCTGGTTTCCTATCCTCGACTTAAATCTGGATAAAGATTGCCGACAGTCCTATAAAGGCGGGTTCGTATGGGTCAACCCCAAGTTTCAAAACAAGCGCATACAAGAAGGAATTGTCTTTGATGTGAACAGCTTATATCCATCGAGAATGCTACTCGAAACGTTACCCTATGGCAATCCGATCGCCTATGAAGGGGAATACCAGAACGACCCGGACTATCCGTTATTCATCGAATATATCCGTTGTCGTTTCCGGGTTAAAAAGAATCATATCCCGACGATTCAGCTAAAAAATAACTTTATGTTCCGCAACTGTTCGACAGAATATCTGACAACCAGCGTTAACAGTTTAGGACAGGATGAACCTGTTGCCATGGTTATGACCTCAGTCGACCTGCAATTATTCTTTGATCACTATGACGTTTACGATCTTGAAAGAGTTCGAGGATTAAAGTTCAAAGCGTCAAACAATCTGTTCACTGAGTATATTAATAAATGGGGTCAAGCCAAAGTCAACGCAACTACTCCAAGCGAAAAGCAAAATGCAAAAGATATGCTAAATTGCTTATATGGAAAGTTTGGGAAAAATCCAGACGTAACAAGCAAAATTCCGTATCTGAAAGAAGATGGTAGCGTGGGGTATAAACTGCCAACCTATACGGTCATTAATGAGAATGGGGAAGAAGTGACAAAGACAGCACAGGAACTTTCCGACCCGATTTATATTCCGCTTGCAAGCTTTATCACCGCCTACGCCAGAAACGTGACGATCAGAACCGCGCAGAAACTTTACGACCGGATTATTTATTGCGATACCGACAGCATTCATTTAGTCGGAACAGAAATCCCGGACATTGATATCCATGAAAGCCGATTAGGCGCGTGGAAGCATGAAAGCACGTTCTGTAAAGCTCGGTTTATACGCCCGAAAACCTATATAGAAATTATTGAGATCGAAAAACAATCCTATCAAAAATTTATTGATAACGGTCAACGCGCCTTTGTTTACAGCTCAAAAGGAAAATACTTTGAAAAGAATATTAAATGTGCAGGAATGCCTGACAATATCAAAGAAACTGTCACCTTTAAGAATTTCAAAATCGGATTTATTTCCGGAGAAAAATTAGTCCCTTCCCATGTCCCGGGTGGAATCGTCCTTGTAAAAAGGCCGTTTGAAATCCGACCATAAGTATGCTATAATAGTAGTGTGGGCAATTCATACTATTATCGTAACTGTGCCGGGATTTCAAGGTTGAAAAACACCTCCGGAGCAGAAAAGGGTTGAAATCCGTGCGTTAAGGGTGATTCTGTCCGCACTTTTATTTTAGGAGGTTCATTATGTGGATTAAAAAATCAATCGCTGAAATCCCTACAACCAAGCACCCATTAGAAGTCGTTGAAGATTTAATTACGACAGGTTCTATAACCGACATTTCATTAGAAATAGACGATATCGGAACTGAAAATGAATATGTGAAAATCATGTTTAAAAATAAAAAAGGGGAAGTTAATACCCTAGAAATGGAGTGGAAAGACCTGTGAAACAGAATACATTCATTATAAACACAAAATTAAATGAAGATGAATTAATTGAACTTATAGAATGGTATATTCAAACAATGAAAAAAATTGCATTTTCAGATTCTGACTATGTGAAGTTCAAATTAAATCAAATTAATAACCATGATATATCAGAATTAAAAAAGATTATCGAAGTCAAAGAAGACGAAAATCGCGAACTGAATGCGATCATCGACAGATTGTCAGAAGACAATGAAAGATTAAATGAAAGAATTGAATCGTGTCGTATCATTCATAAAGCATTACTGAATCAAATTTACGGAAAGAAGGGGAATTGACAACCCCTTTTTATAATATTCAGTTGAGTATCAAAAATTAGATAAAAAATATTATGCGAAGTTATAATATACTGTATTTTGTATAT
>OFML01001085.1_pt1 | contig 16649 bp, 18 predicted proteins | sample 1541831 | NCBI WGS metagenome assembly OFML01 (sample SAMN04209237, study PRJEB22552) | human gut metagenome | biome: gut; material: feces | host: Homo sapiens | place: USA: Oklahoma | reverse complement strand
TAATCAAACAAAAAGAAAGGAGCTGAACTCCATAAGTAATAAAATTTACTTACTCGTTACAGCCCCATGCGTTGTGACCACCAATCAATGTATTACGTTACGTTTTTTAGCGGTCGCAAAGTCTAAGGCATTCATCCTTTTTAAGATGGCATTCTTGCCATAGCAATGTTTGATTTGAACTAAGGTTTCTTGTAGCTTTTTTTCTCGTTCTACTTTTTCTACATCTGTAAATAAATCATAATTCTCATAATAATATTCATCTTTCACATCTTGAAAACTTATGGCAATCTATCGAATGGGTAATTTGGATTCACAATGCGAATATAGAGTCGTTTGAATTCTTCTAATAAGATGGAATAAGAGTTTGTACAATTCGTAATCTTACATGAGCCACAGCTTGGTTTGATACAATCTTTGGAGTAGCCAATCATTAATGAGATTTGTTTAGTAACCAAATGTTTCTCGGTTAATGTCAATACGTTTTGATCCACCATTTCTTTCATAACCACAAAGGCATTTTGGTAGGAATAATCCACAAAAAGAATTTGGAAATTGGATATAGAATGTTGTTTCGATTTATAATTTTTAATGTCCTGAATCGTTGTGGGTTCTTTGCCCCAAGCATGATCAATAATATATTCGGCATTCACACCAAATTCTTTATATAATATTTCAATAGGAAATTGGCACAAGTCATACATGTCATAGATACCTAATTTGTGTAATCTTCTTTCTGTTCCGTTTCCAAGCATCCAAAAATCTGTTAATGGAACATGATGCCATAATGTTTGTCGATATAAGTCTTCATTTAAATAGGCCATGCGATCGGCATTATGTTTTGCGGATATATCCATCGCAATCTTAGCAAGATACAGATTGGTTCCAATGCCTACAGTTGCTGTAAGGCCAGTTTTTTCATAAATACGATCTAACATTTTTTTTGCCAATTCTTTGGCATTGACTTGATAGAGCTTTAAATAACTTGTGACATCCAAAAAAGATTCATCGATGGAATAAACATGAATATCTTCTTTGGCAATAAATTCCAAGAAGACTTTATAGACTTTGCAGCTATATTCCATATATAGATGCATTCTAGGTGGAGTAATCATATATTCAATTTTTGGATCAATCTCAAAGATACGACCACGACTCGATACGCCTAATTTCTTAATGGCTGGTGTTGCAGCAAGCGTAATGGCACCACCACCTCGTGTAGGATCGGCCACCACAAGATTGACTTTGAATGGATCAAGGCCTTGTTCTACACATTCTACGGATGCATAAAAGGATTTTAAATCAATACATAAATATGTTTTTTGCATAAATACCTCCACACCCCATATCGTTCGTATAAAATCATAGTTAAAAATAAATAAAAATTCAAGATAGATTTGAGACTTTATTAAAAAGTTAATGAATTTTCACTGGTATTTTATTTATTTTTTGATACTATATAGATAAAGGTGGTGTAACTATGCAGTTAAGACAATTATTACTACAATATGAGATTGAAAATAATATTAAACATGATGAGGCGGCTAAAAGGATAGGAATTGGTCGTGCTACATATTTTCGTTGGTTAAAGGGGGAAAGCACACATTTAAAGGCCAATACATTAAAGAAATTATCCGATATGTTGGATTGTGATGTCAAAAGCATTTTGGATGAAGAAGATAGAATCAAACCTATTGTTGGTAGTGTAAAAGCTGGATATGATGGTTTTCCAATGGAAGATATTGAGGGGTACATTGAATTAAATCGTCATGATGGTAAAAAAGGGGATTACTTTTTACGTGTTCGCGGAGACTCTATGATCAACGCTCATATCTATGAGGGAGATCTTGTCTTTGTAAAACAGACAAATGAAGTGGAGTCTGGAAGTATTGCGATTGTACTTGTGGGTGAGGAAGCGACATTAAAGCGTGTTTTATATAAAAAGGGTTTAATGATTTTAGAAGCTGCAAATCCTAAGATTGACACAAAGGTTTTTACGCCGGAAGAGGTGGAAGAATTGCCGGTAAAGGTTATTGGAAAAGTCTTATATGCACGTAGAGACTTTGATTGAGGGAGTAATTGAATGAAGATTTGGATTACTAGACATGGCCAAACGGCTTTAAATAAACAAAAATTAATGCAGGGACTTACAGATGAACCTTTAAATGAGACGGGAATTCAACAAGCAAAAGAGGCAAGAAAAAAGATTGGTGATATTCATTTTGATGCGGTATATGCAAGCCCTCTACAAAGAGCGATTCAAACAGCTTCGATTATTGGCAATGTAGATCAAAAGGATGTAAAGATTGATTCTCGTATTATTGAAGTGGATTTTGGGAATTATGAATTGAGAAACTACTTTAAATTAGGATTAAAAATGACTTCCTATTGGGCTTTTCCTGAATTGTTGCCAAATCCTAAGTCGGTTGAATCAGTCAAGAGTATGGTCAAACGAAGTCAATCCTTTTTAAAGGAACTTGAAAAGAAGAATTATGAGAATGTATTGATTGTATGTCATGGTGGTATCATCCGTTCTTTATGTGGCTATCTAGAAGATCGTAAAAATGGTATTAAGTGGAGACCAAAGCCAAACAATTGTGAGATTCGTGTTTATGAATCCAATCATGGTAAGCATACATTTATTGAAACATATAAGTAAGAGATGAAAAGAATAAATAAAACGAAATAGAGGTTGGAGGTTACAAGTGCATGAAAATGGATAAGATGATGTGTGAAAGCAAAGAATTAGAATTTGCGATTTTTTGTATCGAAAATATTGCGTCAAGACTTCATGTTGATGCACAAAAGGTATATGTAACCTTAAGCGAGCAGACAAACATCTTGAAAGATTATATTATCCCAGAGTATGAGGTATTGCACACACAAAATATGGATTATGTTTTGGAAGATGAAGTAGAAAAGAAAGTGCAACAAGCTATAGAAACAGGATTACATCTTGTTGAAATTTGGTAAATCGTTTAATAAGTACGAATAGAAAAGGAGTCAAGAAATATGTTGGCATATACGTATTTGGAAAAAGGGAAATTCGAATTGATGGAAAAACCAAAACCCATCCTTCTTCATGAAAGGGATGCGATTGTAAAAGTAACACTTGCAAGCATTTGCTCAAGTGATCTGCATATTAAACATGGTAGTGTTCCTCGTGCCGTGCCTGGTATTACTGTTGGTCATGAAATGGTTGGTATTGTAGAACAAGTTGGAAATAAAGTAACTCATGTAAAGCCTGGAGATCGTGTAACGGTGAATGTAGAAACTTTTTGTGGTGAGTGTTTCTTTTGCCAAAAAGGCTATGTAAATAACTGTACGGATGATAATGGTGGATGGGCTCTTGGATGTCGTATTGATGGTGGACAAGCAGAATATGTACGGGTTCCATTTGCAGATCAAGGATTGAATAAAATACCTGATGGTGTCAGTGATCGACAAGCTCTATTTGTAGGAGATGTATTAGCTACAGGATATTGGGCAACTCGTATTTCAGAAATCAAGGAAGAGGATACTGTATTGATTATTGGTGCTGGTCCTACAGGTATTTGTACTTTACTATGTGTTATGCTTCAAAAGCCAAAAAGAATAATTATGTGTGAAAAAGATGAGTCTCGCCTTGCATTTATCCATGAACATTACCCAGAAGTTTTAACGGTATCTCCAGAAAAATGCAAAGACTTTGTGCTAGAAAATAGTGATCATGGTGGTGCAGATGTTGTTCTTGAAGTTGCGGGTGTTCCATCTACTTTTCAACTTGCATGGCAATGTGCAAGAGCAAATGCGATTGTGACAATCGTAGCTTTATATGATACACCACAAGTTTTACCACTTCCCGACATGTATGGGAAAAACCTGACTTTCAAAACAGGTGGTGTTGATGGTTGTGATTGTGAAAAGACTTTAAAATTGATTGCACAAGGTAAGATCAATACAGAACCTTTGATTACACATACATATCCTCTTAGTCGAATTGCGCAAGGGTATGAACTATTTGAAAACAAACGTGATGGTGTAATTAAAGTAGCCATTGAGTGTTAATTTAAAAAGGAATCCATAATCATGTATTTTAGGATTCCTTTTGATTTGGGTCAAGATCCGTATTCACATTAGCATGGAATGAACTATTACTTTTTGATAGAATAATAGTAATAGCGAATTATTAGGAGACAGTTTTCATGAATAAAAAATATAATTATAAAAATATCTTAAAGGAAGCCATGATTTTGACACTCGCAGTTGGAATTATTGCAGCAGCCGTCTATTTTTTTCTAGTGCCTAGTCATACTTCTGTAAGTAGTATTTCTGGATTAGGTATCATACTATCTAATTTTGTGCCGTTACCATTATCTGCCATTACCATGATTTTAAATGTTGTTTTATTAATTATTGGTTTTCTAACTTGTGGCAAAGAATTTGGTGTAAAAACAGTCTATACAAGTATTATGCTACCTGTTTTTCTTGCATTTTTTGAAATCCTGTTTCCAAATTTTGTATCTTTCACAAACAGTCAAGAATTGGATGTATTGTGCTACATTCTTGTAGTGAGTGTGGGACTTAGTATTTTATTTAATCGAAATGCATCATCAGGCGGTCTTGATATTGTCGCAAAGATTATGAATAAATATCTGCATATGGAACTAGGAAAAGCCATGTCTCTATCGGGTATGTGTGTTGCCTTATCCGCAGCCCTTGTTTATGATAAGAAAACGGTTGTGTTAAGTATTTTGGGCACTTATTTTAATGGCATTGTTCTCGATCATTTTATTTTTGATCATAATATTAAACGAAGAGTATGTATAATCACGCCAAAGGAAAAAGAGCTTCGTGAATTTATCATCCATGAACTACATAGTGGAGCAACGGTATATGAAGCATATGGTGCATACAATATGGAAAAGCGTAATGAAATCATAACAATCGTAGATAAAGTGGAATATCAAAAGTTGATGAAATTCATCAATACACTCGATCCAAAAGCATTTATCACTGTATATAATGTATCGGATATGCGATATCAACCAAAGATTTAAGTAAGGCAAGACCTTACTTTTTTTCCTTTTAAATGACCTATTTGGACAATACATTTGATTCTAAATGGCTAAATGATTAATATGAAGATAAGGAGATAGGGTATGGATAAAAGGGTGTTTGGAAATTGTGTAATCATAGTTTTTATTTGGCTGTGTAATCGCTTGGCTTATTATTACTTATCTAAAAATACAAGTTTCATTGTGAGTGGCATTATCCTGATTATTGGCTGCTTAATAATGTGGAGATTTAATTCTGAATATAGATAAATATATAAGATTTGATGATTTGAATAAACAATTTTTCATTCCATCCGATACATATTCTTATAGTGATGTAGTTTGTGTTTCTGTCTTAAATGAAAAAGCTAAGTATAAAGGAAAGGGTGTTCCATTTACGGCTATACTTCCTAGTGGACAATTACCATTTGGGATTCTACAAAATCATATCTATTTGTTGAAGTAAAGGTTGTATTAAAAGATGAAACTATTTTGACCATATATGTATCGAAAGAGAAGGTGTTGTTTAATAGTGATATGTACTTAAGTGATTTGAAAGAAGCTAAATCAATTTTATTCAAAATAAAAGAAAGAATCGGTTAAGATTCCTTCTTGTATTCGGATATAATTAAGCCAGATAAAGTAAGTATAGTTCCAAGAACAATACATGGCGTAATCTTTTCATGTAGGATTATTACTGAAAAGATAATTGTGGCGATGGGGTTTAAATATACATATTGATTGGTTCTAACACTTCCTAATATGGAACAAGAATGGTTCCAAATCACAAAGCATCCTGCACAAGCTATCACACCTAAGAAAAGCAGGTTCAATAAATTGCGTGGGATTAGAATCTCATCTATGGATACATCAAATCCTAATATTGGAAGGCTGAGTGTCATAAAGAAAAGTCCCCACGCAAAGATTCGTTTCGTGTTTTGAATGGAAGTATGTCCTAATGCATTGACTTTCTTTAATACAACACTATATATAGCCCACATTATAGCAGCTACAATTGTAAGAATATCTCCCTTTGGAGATAGATGCATTTGTTGGCCATTAAAGCTAATGAAGAAGATTCCAATAAAGGCTACAATGAAGCCTACCACAAAGTTGATCTTAAAGGGTTCATCTTTAAAACATAAATAGGCAAGTATGGAAGTAAAGAAGGGGGCTATCGATATTATGACACCTACATTTGTGGCATAAGTATAGACTAGGGCTGTACTTTCAATAAAATAATATAGGAAAACACCGGTTAATCCGCTAAGGATGTACCAAATCTCATCTTTTCTATTTTCTAGTTTTAATATTTTAGGACTTAAAATGCATAATGTTATAAAACCAATTAAAAAGCGTATAAAAAGAAGTTCAATAGGTGTAAATGTATCAAGTAGTATCTTACTCGATACAAAGGTAGAACCCCATATCATAATGCACACAAAAGCTAAAATATGTCCAATCATTGTTTTGTTTTTCATACCAAACTATTATATCAAGAAATTGAAAGGAAGTGTCAAGATATGAAGAAATTAGATCCTGTTGTCATTATTGTCGATGTATTATTACTTGTTGGTTGTGGATGCATGTTCCTATATGGAAAGATGTCAGCTCATTCTTTATTTATTGTAGGCATTATTCTTGTAGGTGTATTAGTCTTATATTTGTATGTCACAAACTATAAAGACAATCATTATGGAGGAAGATTCCACAAAGACTTCTAGGCGGTAGTAATACCGCTTTTAGTATGCTATAGTGGAGTTAAAGAGGGCGATATTATGGGCGGATTATGTGTATTACTATTAATGATGTTTTGTGTAGGATGGATCTTATGCGTATTCTTTTTATCGATGTTAATTCCACTATTGATCATCTATAACGGGATTGTTGGCATTGTATGTTTAATACTATATTTTGTATTACGCAAGAAATCTGTTTTTACCAAATATACAGAAGGCTATAAACATGTACTATCTATTGTATTAAAATATTTTCTAATTGTATATGGAAGTATTTCATTAGTATTTAGTATCATATTAGCTATTTTAAACTTTTGTTAGGAGATAAATATGACAATATTAGGTGTGGATTTGGGAACAACCAACAGTTTGGCGGTTGTCTACAAAGAAGGGAAGCCAATACGGATTCCCAATGCGTATGGCGAATTTGTAACTCCAAGTGCTGTCAGTATCTTGGATGGTAAGATTGTTGTTGGAAAATTGGCTAAGGAAAGACTGATTACGCATCCAGAGTGTAGTGCATCTTTGTTTAAACGAAATATGGGTACAGATGTTACTTATAAATTAGACAAGAAAGAGTATGATTCGGCAGCACTATCTTCTTTTATTGTGAAACAATTGATTGAAGACGCGCAAAATTATTTACATGAATCTATCGATGAAGTTGTGATCAGTGTGCCTGCTTATTTTAATGCACGTCAAAGACAGGATACAAAGCGAATAGGAGAACTTTTAGGAATTAAAGTAGAGCGTTTGATCAACGAACCAAGTGCTGCAGCAATCGCATGTCACATGGACGATGAATATGAAACCTTCGTTGTATTTGATTTTGGTGGAGGCACATTAGATGTTTCAGTTGTTGACTGTTTTGAAAATGTGATTAGTATCAATGCGATTAGTGGAAATAATCACTTGGGTGGCACAGATTTTGATCGAGCTATGGCTGAATATTTTTGTTTGAAAAATGGATTAGACTATAATATCTTAGACTCTTCTTTTCAGCAAAGCATTCTACGTGCTTGTGAACAAGCTAAAATTAAGTTGAGTACGCAAAATGTAGTTGAAGTTTCTTTAGTTCATCTAAATAAGAATTATAATTGTGTATTTGACGAGAATGTACTATTGAATATCACTAAATCTTTACTCGAATCTTGTAAGAATGTCATTGGTAAAGCTGTGAAAGACAGCGGTTTTTCAGCCAGTGAGCTTGATAGTTTGATTCTTGTAGGAGGCTCAAGCAAAATGCCGGTACTTCAACATTATTTATCAGACGCTTTGAATATTCCTGTACTAAAAGAAGAAAACATGGATTCTTTAGTTGTACTTGGGCTTGGAAAATATATTGGCATTAAACAAAGGGATGAAAATATTAAAGATGTAGTTGTGACTGATATTTGTCCTTTCTCCTTAAGCACTTCTACTTACAATGAACAAAATCCAGACTTAGAATTATCAACCGTGCTTATTCCTAAGAATTCAGTTTTACCAACAAGTAAAAAGATGACTTTGCGTACCGTGCATAAAGGACAAACTAAAGTCAATATTAGTGTGTTTCAAGGACAGGCCATGTATGCGAAAGAAAATTTATTTTTAGGTCAAGCTTTTATTCATGTTCCTAGAAATATGCATGATTATGAATCGTTTGATTTGATCTATTCGTACGACATTAATTCCATGTTGTATGTAGAAGCCATTGTCCATTCTACAAAGGAACATTATATTTTTAGAGTCTCAAAAGGCGATGTGCTAGAAAAAGTGGATGCGTCTGTTCGTTTGGATTCTATCAAAGAAGTATCTTTAGCTTTATATCAAAATAATGAAGTGGATGCCATACTTGCTCGTATTGAAAGAATCTATAAAGAAGTGGATGAAGAAACACAGGATTATTTGATGAAACTTCATACTGAATTCACAAAAGATATGGAAAGTTTGATCAACAATATCCAAAAAAGAAAACGTCTTATTAATCAAGTTTCACAAATCTTGAATCAAATCGAAGAAAGTCAAAATGTAGATTCTTTAGATATCTTTAGTCAAGAGGAGGATGAAGAAGGAGAGTATTTGGCATGAATGCGTGGGAAATATTAGGGATTGAGCCTACAAGTGATAAAAAGACTATTAAAAGGGCATATGCCAAACTTTTAAAACAATATCATCCTGAAGAAAATCCAGAGGAATTTAAACAGATTCAAGCGGCTTATCAACAATGTCTACATCCAGATCAAGAAATAGAGTCTGTTTCATTTGAACAAAGTAGACAAGATATTAAAGCACAACCCATTTCAATTAAAGAAGATACAATTGTTCCTCCACCTATTCCTAAAGCAGAAACATTGTTTGTGAAAAGTGAAAAGGATGTAGTTGTTTATCAAGATATATTAAATTCGATTGAAAAAAGTTTGCCAAAAAAGATTGGTTCAAAAGAGATTGTACAAGTTTTTACAGATCCTAAAATCATGCCGTATTTAGAGGATGAATTTTTCTGTAGAAGATTAGAAGACATCTTTTTATCTCGTAAATTAAAATATATTAAAAATTTTAGAGATCCTATTTATATCTATTTAGGAAAGTATGGCATGTCAAAATTATCAAATGCGATGGATTACTCAAATGTTCCAATCTATAAAAGACCAGCCTTTGTAGCTTTTATTGTAGTTAGTGTCATTCTTTTAGAGATGATACTGGGTATTGTTTAACACCGAAAGAGTTTGATATTCTTTATTTTCTTGCACAAAATAGAAGTGAAGTTTTTACGAAGGAATAGATCTAAAAGGCTGTATGGTCCTTGATGATTCCAATATCATGGCTTTTAATTCGTAAACTAAGAAAGAAAATCATAATCCAGATGATCCTCAATATATATTAACGATTTGTGGCATTGGCTATAAATTTAATGATCAACTCTAAAAGGCTAGAAATAGCCTTTTTATTATGTTAATGTTTATTTATGAAAACATATTTAACTTTAGAAAAATCAATTTCTCATAAATCGAATTATGACGGATCCATATATAAGTCTTATGTAACTTCATTTTTTTCGTATACCAAATCTCATCATACAATCAATGATTTCTACGATGAAGAAGGGAATGTATATATTCCTGAAGTTTATTCATTCTGTGAAAAAAAGGTAGATCCAGACACAAATGAAATGTTTGTACGAGCAGATGTTGAGTTTGAAGATGGATTGGATATGGACTTTCTTCTTCATAAACCACTTTATTTTAATGAACCAGAATGGTTTCATGATTTGACAAATGAGAAAATTAATAAAATCGTATGTAGCTATTCGGATTGGGATATATTGAATCTAATTGATAATAAAACGAGTAATAAAACTATAAATATAGTTATCTTTGATGATGGAATGATTCAAATTGAAGATATAAAGGAAAATCAAAATCCATTAATTTCAACATATCAAGTTACAAGACTTACATTCAACAATTCTTTAAAGCTATGAAGCTAAATCTAGGAAGTGAAAACACATATGAGCCTAGCTATGTTGGTGGATGGTCTAGAAGTTTTATATTATATTGTGAAAGCGGGAATGTGTTTGAATATCACGGCAATTATTGTACAGATTTTAATGAAGAAAGTCTTACGACAAATATAGTAGAGGAGTTACTTACAAAATGTCAGATTGTTATTTAACTTTAGAAGAGGTAAAACTCAACACATCATATAAAACATATATTACTAATTTCTTTTTATACACAAAAGCTCGACATAGAATTCATTATCTTTATGATGAAAATGACAATGTACATTCTGTTGAATTGTATGAAATAATAGATCGAAAAGTAGATCCAGAAACAAATGATTGTCTGATTCGTGCTGAATTAGAATTTGAAGATGATGAAGATATGGATGATTTTCTTCATAAACCACTTTATTTTAGAGAACCTGAATGGTTTTGTGATTTGACAAATGAAGAAATTGTACAACTGGATTGTATTTTTGAACAATATGAACCTGTTTTGGGGCCACTGATTGAAAGAAATAATATTTCTATATTTATGGATGGAACAGTGCAAATAAATGATAAAATTTATCATTTGTCTAAACCAAAGATTTATGACTTTTTTGATGAAATTAGAATAATTTTAGGCAGTGAAAAAACATATAGGCCCTTACTATGTGGTGCGTGTAGTAGCCGATATACTTTGCATCTAAAAAGTGGTAAAGTCATTAAATATTCTGGTGATTATGCTTTGTGTGATGGCACTCCATATGGATGTAAAAGATATACAAAATTAATTGTCGATGATTTAATCAAACAAGTATATGAAAGTGATTGATTCTTATTGAGAATTTTAATAAGCTATTATTAAAGGAGATTATATAATATGAAATATGGATTTGGAGTCGATATTGGTGGTACTACCATTAAGATTGGTTTATTTTCTGTAGATGGGGATTTAATTGAAAAATGGGAGATTCCTACAAATAAAACTGATAATGGAAAACACATTCTTAAAGAAATTGCTGATTTTATTCATCGTACTATCAAGGAAAAAAACATCGATAAAACGGATGTTTTTGGTGTAGGTTTAGGTGTGCCAGGACCTGTAAATAAAAACGGTGTCGTGAATGGATGTGTAAACTTAGGTTGGAACGCATTCAATGTCGAAAAGGAATTTAATGAAATTTCTGGCTTTAGTGTAAAAGTAGGAAATGATGCCAATGTAGCAACCCTTGGAGAAATGTGGCAAGGGGCAGGAAAAGGATACCAAGACGTATTGATGGTTACACTTGGAACTGGTGTTGGAGGCGGTTGTGTTTTAGATGGAAAAATCGTTTCCGGAATTCATGGCGCAGGTGGGGAAATTGGTCATATGCCTGTAAAGGATGATGAACTAATCGCATGTAACTGTGGTAACCATGGATGTTTAGAACAATATGTTTCAGCTACTGGAATTGTTACACAAGCTAAGAAAATATTAGAACAAGACACTCGTAGTTCGAGTTTACGAAACTATGCATCTTTAGAAGCCAAGAATATTTATGATGAAGCTAAAAATGGGGATGAAATCGCCAATGAAGTTGTCAATCTAACTTGTAAAGTCTTAGCTAAATCACTTGCACAAGTATGTTGTGTAAGTGATCCAGAAATCATTGTGATTGGTGGAGGCGTTTCTAAAGCTGGAGATATCTTAACTTCAAGAATTAGCACATTCTTTAAAGAGTATGCATTCCATGCATGTGAAAATACACCTATCGTTTTAGCCAAACTTGAAAATGATGCTGGAATGTATGGCTGTGTAAAATCATTATTTTAATTCTACTAAAAATGCAAGGATTTAACCTTGCATTTTTCTATAATAATGGTGAAAAGATTCGAATAATGCTTAAGAATAATCCTTTGACAATATTAACATGGGTATCTTCAATTTGAATTTCTTTACATTTTGACAAAGTATCCATAAAGTTTTGTTTCACATCCAAAATCTTTTTTGACTTATATAATAAAGTACCATTTTCAAAATGTAGATATAGTGAACGATAATCCAAATTGATTGTTCCTACTGTGGCATATGTATCATCACATACAAAGACTTTAGAGTGGACAAATCCAGGTTCATATTCATATATTTTTACACCACCTTGAATGAGTTGTGCATAATAAGTTGTACCCATATCATGTATAATTTGTTTATCCGCAATGCCAGGCATAATGATTCGTACATCTACACCTTTTTTTGCGGTATGAATCAGTGTGTTGATCATTTCAGAATCAATAATCAAATATGGCGTCATAATATATACATATTCATTGGCACTATTTAACAAGTCTTCATATACGGATTGTCCGGTTAATTCTTGATCTAATGGTGTTTCTGCATAGGGAGCAATATATCCATCAAAAGATGTTTCATCAACAATCTTGGAGTTTTTAAAAACAGTATAATCTTCATCTTCATGGCGTAAAGCATTCCAGTTTGTCAAAAACATAATTAGATAAGACCATACAGCTTTACCTTTAACACAAATGATATTGTCCATCCAATGACCATATTTCATTTTTTTATTGATATATTCATCAGCTAAATTAGCACCACCACTAAAGGCAACCCTTCCATCAACAACTAATATTTTTCGATGATCCCTATGATTCATAATTGTATTGATAATAGGGGAGATTCGATTAAAAGAAACTGCTTTAATACCTTTTTTCTGTAATTGTTTGGCATAAGAAGCAGGAAGTGTACCTAATGATCCCATGTCATCATACATAATACGTACTTCAACGCCTTGTTTTACTTTTTCTTCTAATATAGAAAGTATGGAGTTAAACATAATGCCTTCTTCAACAATGAAATATTCCATAAAAATATATTTCTCCGCTTTTTTTAGCTCTTTTAACATCCCATCAAAACCATTTTCACATGGAGCATAATATTCAAAACCGGTATTGTGATAAAAAGGAAAGCCTTCTTCAGATAGAAAAGAAAGTTGTGAAACATAATCTTTATTATCTTTTCGAATTTCATCGATGATGGATGTATCTTGTATATAATAAGAAGATGCTTTTTTCTGTTCTTGAATGATATTTCGAAATGTTTTTCCAAATAATAAACTTAACAACATCAATACATATACAAATGTACCAAAAACTGGAAACAACATGATTAATAAAATCCACATTAAATCGGATGATAAGTGTCTGCTTGTTCGAACGATATTTAAGATAATTAAAACAGATAGAATGTGTAATACAACTTCGATAAACACAAAAGAAGAAGTTAGCCATTTGAATAATGTAAAATACAATCCAACTTCACCAAGTGCAATAATTACTAATGGAATAATTCTACCTAACCATATTTTTAATTTCATACAATCAACTCATTTCTGCATAGAGTAATATACCATTTAAATGAAAAAGAGCCAACTTTAATTGTTGACTCAATATATCTTTAATAGAGGAGAGAACTAGAATGTTAGTGTTTGAGGAGTCTAGTTCTCTAATCGACTGTTAGATGAAATATAACATATGAGGTAGTTGGCGTTATTTTCATATGCTAAAAATTATTATGTTGGCGTTTGAAGTCATCTAACTAAAAATATTATAACACGTGAAAATGAAAAATATATTGACATATGTCACTTTTTTACAAAAAGTTTACATACTTTGTATTTTCAACAAAATGAAAGCCAACACTCTGAAAGGGTAAGAAAGAATGCTGGCCATTTGGAATAGGCTAGATAAGATGTGAGTAAGGGTTCTTATCTAGCAATTGTAAGTATAACACTATGTATAGCAATGTGCAAAATAAATATTAACATTTGTTTATATAGCTCATGGATTTGCTTAATATATAGCGTGATTATATATTTTATTGTTTTATTATTCTATAATTGCACTTGAATAAAAGACAATTTTAGTAATCTTTGCAGATTTGTTGTACCATACAAATCCGATGGCACCACCGTCTTCAATAATCTTAAAAGCTTCTGTATCAGTCAATTTAGTATAGCTTGACTCAACATCAGATTGATCCACATTATAAGTCCAAGAATAGTACTCTACATTGTCAGCTAATCTTTCAAATAGCTCATACTCTTTAAATTTTGGATCATCACCATCACAATTTGCAGGAGCAGTAATAATTTGAGAACCATCCCTATCAAGAATTGCCAGATATGAACTAAAACCATCCGTTATATTTTCTTTATCATACGCAAGATCACTTGGATTAGCTCCATCTATGATCTTATCTTTAGAATCAAAAAATTCTTTTATATCTCCATCAATATTTAGAAGAAGTCTTGATTTTTCATAACGTAACACTTGAATTGACATATCACCTGTAGGCTTTAAATGAATCTTTTTACTTTTAGAATCATAAGAATATTGATCATACAAATCCGAATCATTAACCGGATTTCCTTCATCACTATAATACGCAAAGTGACCATCCTTACCAAAATAGATGGTTTCAATACATGTAGTGTCATAGTGAACCCAATCGTGTTCTGTTAAGGAATCTGTTTTAGCACATCCAACAAGCAAGATGCCTATCATTATAATTGTAAATATTCTTTTCATACAACACCTTCCTAAATATATTTTAAAGCATTCAATGAATTTTTGTGCAAAAGATGTATCTTTTAAATAAATAAGCAAATAAAAGGGAAGAAGCGTTTGATATGACTCATAATTTTCATTTGACAATATTGAAATCTTATTCAACAAGGAACTTTGGAAGTTGATAGTTTCATGAAAACAGGTCATGTCTCTCCAAAACTAACAACTTTCATTGTTGGTCTTTTTTTATGCCTTTTAGTTCGTTTTCTTAAACTAAGAACTTCTTTTAAGTAAGTGATTCAGTGAAATGAACACATTTTTCTTAAACTAAAAACTTCTTTAAAAAAACTCATACAATGAATTGGCACCAAAACGGTTAAACTAAGAATTACGTTTAGAAAAGAGAAACAGTGATTTGACACGTTTCCCTTAAACTAATAACTTCCAAAGGATTTAAAGGCTTTTTCAAGAGCGTTATGAGAACCTTTAAGGAAGAAAGCAAACATAACAAAAGAACTGGAAGCAACTCCAGTTCTTCGTGCTACTATTTAAAATCCGAATCATCCATCACCATCGTACGATGGATTTCTTCCACTTCTGCATCTGTCAATTCGTTATCCTGTTCTAGACAAAATTCAATTAAAATGTGGGAGTTGACTATTTATAACCATTCCCCTGCGTGAACACCGGTGGATCATAGTCCATCGGTTTGGCAGAAAGTTTCAACTTGAAATCACAATAATCATCATCAAAGCAGGTATGCTCTCTGTACAGTGGGGCACCCAGAATACCGAACATGACATAATCCAGATTACAGAGGTAAGGCATGTATTCTTCATATCCGTATTTTTTTGCAAAATCCGCTAGCGGACAAACGAGGTTGTGATAACTGAAATCATACCCCTTTTCTGGTGGAATCTGTGTCTGTGTCTCGAAACTTCCGGGATTCTGTGCAGCGTTTAATGCATTTTTTCTATCCTTTTTTAGGAATATTTTTGTAAGAAATCGGGGATTAGTAAAGATTTTATCCATTATACTCCGTAAAAAAGACGGAATCTTTTTAAACTGACGCTCATAAATCAGAATCATTAGCTGACCACTCTGCGCTGTCGTAACACCATATTTTTTTAATACTTCACCCATGCTCACAAACATGTAAGCTCCGATAAGGTTCTTTGTTCCACTGGCAGCATCTCCGCCAAATGTAAGGGAATCTTTCTAACATCTCCTCCTGATAGTTTGTCCAAATTTCTTGAATGAGGGTATCATAAGACTGTCCAGTAAGCGACTCTAGTTCATAGCTGATATAATTCATGTAAGAATTTAAAGTTTTATGCCATTTTTTTAGATTTTTCTGGTAATATCTGTGCATATATTTTTTTCTCCTATATTATCGCAATTGACCTGTTTTCTTTATAAAAATTCACCTTTAGTTACTAGCCCAAGAGAACACACTCTTAACCGCCTCTTTTTAGAGAATGTCATGGGAAACCCGATGCCTATTAAGATTACAAATATAACGTTAATTAAATTAATCACAATCACTTCATATAATTATGTATCTAGTATACTTGATTTTTGATGTTATCTCAATTAAAGGAGTGATTTTCGATTGCTTTAAGAACGCTCTCGTAGAACGAATGTTACTTTTATAACTAATCCTATGAAAACATTATTTTCAAAGTGTGCAATTCGTCGTTGTCGAATTTTGAGAGCATTGTGAGAGTGTTTGGGGAAGAAAGTAAGCATAACAAAAGAACTGGAAGCAAATTCCAGTCCTCCATGTTACTATTTAAATAGGGTAGAGGGATAAAATTATCGCCCCTCCCATTGAACCGTACGTAC
>OFML01001044.1_pt1 | contig 17157 bp, 14 predicted proteins | sample 1541831 | NCBI WGS metagenome assembly OFML01 (sample SAMN04209237, study PRJEB22552) | human gut metagenome | biome: gut; material: feces | host: Homo sapiens | place: USA: Oklahoma | reverse complement strand
TGACGGTGGCCTGCTGACATACAATCCATCCATTTGAATCTCCCGTTTCGTTATTGCGTATTAAGTTTTGCTATTTTATCTATCTGCTTTTATACAGCTTTCTGCCGCAAAATACGATCCCTGCTGCTGCAGCCAGCATCAGCACTGCCAGCATGCCGATCGGCATTGTATCGCCGGTTTTTAAACCGTTGGCAGAACCGTCCTGCGATACCGTTGTCGGTGGAGCTGTCTTTTCTTTGACTACCACGTTAATCGACTTCTCCACTGAGGCTCCGTCTTTATCCGTTACCTCATACGTCACGCTATAAAGACCCGCCTTGGATGTATCTACGGTGTTTTTCACGATCTCGATCTGATCCGTCAGATCTCCATCTTCCTTATCAGTAGCTGTTACTCCATCCATTGGGTTAAATTTGTCTCCCACCGTCAAAGTCTTGTCTTCTGCATTGATGACAGGGACTTCATTCAAAGCGACCCATTTCATGTGGACTTTCAGCGTTACGTTAATACCTTCGATCGTATTATAGTTGTCTGTATCAGCCGGCGTATATGTTACGGTGAACGTATTGGTTCCCGGGTTGCCTACAGAAGTAGTTGTAGGCTGTTCCCAAGTAAAGCCTTCCGGCAGCTTCACTTTTGCCAGAGTCTGCCCTTCGATGGCTTCCAGATTCTGTGGCACCTTGTATGATGGATTCGCTTTCGCTATGGTAAAGTTCACATAATCAGAGTCTGCACTTGCATGGGTATCATCTTCTGCCACAGTTGCCTTCACCCTGTATTCACCGACATATACCGGTGCCGCATCAAGATCTGTCCAGTGATCTCCATCCTTCTGCTGATAAACAAATGTGATAGCTCCTGTGCTGCCTGTTACAGTACAATTATCTGCTGTCAATTCGATCTGGTTGCCATCGTAAGTCTTGTTATCAACTGAGTTTAATGTGATGGTGGAATGAGCTTTTTCTCCCCATTTCGCATAGTAGGTCTTACCTGCCGTTGGAGCAGTGCTTACAGCAGTACCATCGCAACCTTTATTATCATACCAGCCTAAGAACTTGTGATTTTTCTTGATTGGCGTTGCAAGGGTATCCGCTGTGAAATCTGTATTTTTAGCGAATGTACCTCCGTTAGTCACAGCGTAAACCGCATTTCTTGTACGATCTGCCTTGTCGTCAGGATCTGCAGCAGTATAAATGGAGCTGGTTCCTACCGGCAAGTACGGCACAACTGTATCATCAGGAAGATAGAACGTACGCGCGATTTCCCGATAGTTAGTACCGTCCCAAAACTGGCTGAAGCACCATTTCCCAAATACACTTGTGTTTAAATTCTTTGTGTCCCATCCGCTTAAATCATAAGTAATCTTTTTATTCGTCGGTTTCGCGTTAAAGAAAAATGCCTGCTGGCCTACTGTCACACCGGAGGGAATGTAAAAGTACGGTACTTCAGAATTTACGAATGCACCGCCGCCAATAGTCGTCAGCTTGGAATTTGGTGAAATATCAACTTTGATCAACTTACTGCACTTGCAAAATGCATTGTTTCCGATCTCGGTCACTGCATCAGGGATTGTGATTTCCGTTAAAGCCGTGCACCCCTCAAATGCGCTCCGTCCTAACGTTTTGAGTGCAGTAGCCTTTTCCAGATGAACTGCAGCCAGACTTGTGCATCCATTAAACGCATGATTTCCGATTGATGTTAACCCCTCAGATAATTCGATGGATTTCAGCGAGGTACATTCTTTAAATGTATTGTCTGCAATTGATGTTACTCCTTTGCCAAGGGATACTGTTTCCAGCACTTCAAATCCTGACAGCAATCCGTTCGGGACATTGGTCACACCGTCGCCCAGCACAACGTTTTTCAGAGTCGTTTTCGAGCCACTTAAACTGAAATCCGATAAATCACCATTTTCGACTGTAAAGCTTGTCAACTTCGCGCCATTATTATCGAAACCATGGGTGCTGTTATTCCAGCTTCCATTGAACAGGCTCCCCGGAAGTTTTAGATCTTTAGTTCCTTCGATGCTTACAGTCTTTAAGCTGGCGCAGCCCTGGAATACGTTATTGTCCAAAGTTTCAACAGCACCTAGTTCTACACTGGTCAAACCAGTCTGAATAAAAGCAGAATTTCTAAGGTTTTTCAATGCGTCCGGGAATGTAAAGCTTGCTAATTTACCGCATTGAGCAAATGCATTTCTGTCGATCGTTTCCAGCTTTGAAGCAGCTTTATCCGCCTGCACCTCAGCAAGTTTGGAACATTGGGAAAACATTCTGTAAGGAATGATCGTCACGGAGTCATCCAGCGTTACTTTCTCCAAAGCTGCACAGCCTTGAAATGCGGAGGACTGCAGGTCACCGTTCTGTTGATAGAATTCCACCTTGCCCGGAACTGTAAGCTCCGTCAAGTTTGGCATATAAGAAAACACATATGCGCCAGCGCGGGTCAGGTTGCTACTCTCAAAGTCGATCGAGCTGAAACCCGTTCCTCTGAATGCAGCTGTCATAGCCCCCGTGATATTTTCAGGAAATACTAATTTCCCAGCAGGATAAGTCGTTGCTCCGTTTTTACACTGATTCAAATTTTCGCAGTAATCGAACATGCTAAACGGTATAAAAGAACCTGTTGCCGTCTGTTCAGTTACATATCCGTCGCGAATATTCTTTGGATTAAAACCAGCCCAGTCAACTACTTCGACCTTGGAACAGTGGGAATACAGATTATCGCCGTAATCCGTCACATTTTTATAAAATCCGATAGCCGTAATCCCAGTATATGCAAACGCATAGTCTCCTAATCCAGTGACCTTGTCACCGATCTCGATATTGGTAATCGGGAACAGTTTTGTCGTGGCATCGGCACTCAGAGTCTGATACCACGGTGCTGCCTCGGCAATATTAATATTTTTGCCTACTGGAGCCTTATAATCCGCCATCGCTCCACTTCCGTCAATCGTCAGCGTATACGTTGGATTGGTAGCGTCATTATTATTCTGTGTCAATTTCCACGTCACATCTGATTCATTTCCTGTCGCTCCGCAGGTCCCGGAAGTCGCAGCACTTATCGCACCGCTCCCAGCACTGCTTCCAGTGCCGCCTGTCTCATCCGCGAAACTAAACGACGGAATCATGGTCACCAGCATCATCAGGCTCAGCATCAGTGCCAGTACTAATTTTCTCTTCTTCATCGTTTTATCCTTTCAACTCTACTATAACTGCCGTTTTATTGCTATTCACCGCTGTCACTATGGTTCCCTGTCATACGCTGTGCGCCCCGGTCTCTTCGCCGCTTGTTCTGATAATACAGGCTCCGGCTGATCCCTGCTATCTCGCAAAGATGGGTCACACAGTTCCGGCATTCTTCCTTCTCTGCCACGTCGCTTATGATCTGGCAGATCACCTCATGATCTCTTCCCTCCGGGCCTAACTGGATGCCTCTTCTGCAAAGCTCCCGAAAAAACTCCACTTCCGCCCGCAGCATCCGTATGGTCTTTTCCTGCTCTCTGCATTGGTCTACAAGCTTCCTCTTATTGCTTTGGGTCTGCTCCGGGTCGTACGCCTGCTCTTCCCCATCTTTTCCTTTATGTAAAACAGCCTCCCGGCTTCCCAGCGTCCCGCTTTCATAAGATTCCTTCCAGCGGGCGCAAGCTCTCTCGATCCTCTTCGATCCCAGCATGTCGATATCGAAGCCCGCATCCCGAAAGATCTGCACCGGGCGTCTTCCTGCAGTATATTCTCCCATAAAAAGCTGCTTGAATTCTCTGGAATAGGAGATACTCGTCCGGTTAACATCTGTCACATATGGATTTTGAAGCAGGCGATCCATTTCTTCTTCGGTGAATCTCCCTCGCCCCATGCAAAGCCCCCTTTCCTTTTTTCTTTGACAAAATGAATATTTTGTCCGCGGTCTAAAGCATTGCAATAACAGAAGATCCGCTGTGTTTAAACATCAGGCGTCCTGATCTTGACCGATCATCAGGATTTTTTACAAAAAAGGAATGCAGGATCAAAAAAGTCTGATCAGAGATGTTTTCAGATATGATAAAAAATCGTTCTGATTTTCCCGGAACGATTCTTTTTCATACGATAATACAGAAAGATAATCCCCTCCAAGTTAACAAAACTTATCTAGAATTTACATGTTACTGCTTGCAGATAGTAGGGGGGTATGGTAATATAGTATTATTAATTAGGTAGTAAATTAGTCAACATTTACAGAAAAGAGGACAAAATATTCATTTTGTCTGCTGCACCAGCCCAAGACGGGCTATTTTTTTTGCATAAACATCTTCCGTGGATACCAGATAGATCCGCGTGGTCTCGATGCTGCTGTGGCCCAGCATGTTGGCGAGGGCCGAAATGTCACGGGAAGCACGGTAAAAACACCGGGCAAAGAGATGACGCAGATTATGAGGAAACACCTTTTCCCTGGCGACGCCTGCTGCCCCACAGAGAGCTTTCATCTTCGCCCAGATCTGTCTTCGATCAAGCCGTCTGCCGCCTGTCGTCAGGAAAAGCTCCCCTGATCCGATCCCCTTTTTTCGGGCATATTTCTGCAGCTTCCGACAAAGCTGCCCCGGGATCAGGATCGTTCTCAGTTTTCCTTTTAAAGAGATCTGCGTCCTGCCCTTTGCAGCGGCTTCCCGAGTGATATAGCGCACTTCGCTGACCCGGATCCCCGTAGCGCAGATGGTCTCCATCAAAAGCACCATCTGCTCATCACCTTTTCTGCGTGCGGCGGAAATCAGCTTTTCATATTCTGTTTTTGTCAACTCACGGTCACTGCTGCGAAAAAAAGACTTTTGCAGCCGGATCGCCTTGATACGAAGATCCTGCCAGCACATAAACTTGAAATACGTATTGACTGCAGCCAGCATAGAGTTGACCGTCGATGGGGCGCGACCGCTTTGCAGGAGATACTGTTTCCACCGGACGGAAGTGTCCTTGGTGACCTCGCAGCAGGAAAATCCTGACGGAACGGAGCTTTGATCCTCGATCCAGGCAGCAAAATTCTTCACATCCCGCATATACTTTTCGATCGTTCCTGCACTTCGCTCCTCCTGCTGCAGGAATCCCTGAAACCGGATCAGACTCTCCTCTGTTACATACCGATTTTCACTCATGATATAACCTCCCGTTTTTGCCTCACTATAGGGGATTTCGACTGGAATGGCAAGGGGAGCAAACCTTTACGTTAACGTTAAAGTCTTGCGGGTTTTTCCATGACTTCTTAAGTTTTAAGGCTGTTCGAGGTGAAATTTCCTTGACTTTACCGCAGGGGCAAGGTGTATAAGAAAAATGTTACAGGCAATCTACACAAAATAATTGCAACGGTTACAGACATGGAGGTAAGAATGTTAAACGTATCAAAACGGACAGCTTATATGATCCTGGCGATATCCATCGTCGTCGAGGTCATCGGAGATGCCATGCTGACGGCATCCCACGGATACGATCATGCACTGCTGGGGATCGCAGCTATCATCGCTATAGTATTTTCCTTTTTCCTGTTTTCCAAAATCCTGCATATTATCGATCTACCCATCGCTTATGCGACCTGGTGCGTAGTCGGGACACTGGCGTGCACACTGTTGGGCGTCTTTTTCTTTCACCAGCACCTTTCGCCCATCGGCTGGATATCGATAATCATTCTGGCTGCCGCCACCTTCACCATGAACATGTGGGGAACGCCTGCCGAGGATCCTGAAAACGCCGAAACAGAAAGCAGAGAAACAGCAGAAAACACAAATGACGCAAATAGAGAGGAGAATGGATCATGCTAAATTCATACATCTTGCTCGCCATCTCTATCCTGGCCGAAGCGATCGCATCTTCCTTCGTAGTGGCCACGAAAGGCTTCACAAACCCAAAACCGACCATCATCTGCATGCTGGGATACTCTATAAGTTACGGGCTGTTTGGCATTGCCCTGCTGGGAATCGATCTTGGGATCGCCTATGCCACATGGAGTTCTGTCGGCATCATCGTGACTTCCTGTGTCGGCTATCTCTTCTATAAACAAAAGCTGACAAAAATCGGCTACATATCCCTGTTGGTGATCATGATCAGCACCATCACATTGAATCTGCTGGGATAGTATCTTCGCAGCCGCAACCGGTCTTTTACTTATCCGCAAAAAACGACCCCTAAAAGATATTCCATCTCTCAGGGATCGTTTTTCGTTTATGATAATCCTATTGTACTATCAATATTCAGAATCTTACAGCGTCCAGTCTGTAATATGAGTGTGGAGCAGTTCGTGAGCTCTCTTGGAAAGAGGTTCGCTCAGGAACTCCTTATAGGCCAGCTGCACCGTCGGATTCTCGTGGGAGAATCGCAGTTCTGCTGTACTGTCGATGCCGTACAGAGTCTTGCCTCGTTCTTCTGCCAGTTCGGATCCATCGTGGATCGGCTGTCCGCCGCCACCTGCACATCCGCCAGGGCATGCCATGATCTCTACGAAATCGTATTCCACTTCGCCCTTCTTCAAAGCGGTCAGCAGTTCTCTCGTGTTGCCCAGTCCGCTGACAACCGCCACCTTGACTGCAACGCCTTCGATTTCAAAGATGGCTTCTTTCCAGCCCTTAACGCCTCTTACCTTCTTAAAGGCGTCCGTCTTCGGGTTCTTGCCCGTCAGCAGGAAGTGAGCCGAACGCAGCGCTGCCTCCATAACACCGCCGGTCGCACCGAATATGATGCCGGCTCCGGTCGCTTCGCCAAAGAAATCATCAAACGGAGCTTCTTCCAGCTCGTCAGTCTTGATACGATCCGCATTGATCAGTCTTCCCATTTCTCTGGTCGTCAGTACCAGATCCACGTCTTTGCCCGCATCAGCATCATTGACTTCTTCTACATCACATTCATATTTCTTCGCCGTACAAGGCATGATGGAAACAGAATAGATCTTTTCCGGATCCACGCCCAGCTTCTGTGCGATATATGTCTTGCTCATGGCGCCGAACATCTGCTGCGGAGATTTTGCAGTAGAAAGATTCTCTGCAAATTCCGGGAATTCGTTCTTCACGAAACGAACCCAGCCCGGGCAGCATGAAGTGAACAGCGGCCACTTGTGCTTATCTTTTTCTCCAAAGTGCTGGAGGAATTCGCTGCCTTCCTCCATAATGGTCAGGTCAGCTGTGAATCCCGTATCAAAGACGTAATCGAAGCCGATCTGCTTCAATGCAGCCACCAGCTTGCCCAGCGTGCTTTCCTCTCTGTAAAGTCCGACGCTTTCACCCCAGGCAGTACGCACAGCCGGTGCGATCTGAACCATAGTGATCTTTTCCGGATCTGCAAGAGCATCCAGAAGCTGCATTGTATCATCTCTTTCACGCAGCGCTCCCACAGGGCAGTGGGTGATGCACTGTCCGCAGAAGGAACAGTTGGTCTCACGGATCGGAACGTTCTTGCTGATACCGATCGTTGTCCGGTATCCTGTTCCTGTCAGGCCCCATACGTTAAGCCCCTGAATGTGGTCACAGATCTGGATACAGCGCATGCATTTGATACACTTGGATGCGTCCCGGATCAGCGGCTGCTTTTTGTCCCATTTCTGTTTTTCCGCTATATTGGTGTAAGGCACCTCTAAAATACCCAGGTCGTTGGCGATCTTCTGCAAATTACAGTTACCGCTTCGTACGCAGGTCGCACATTTCGCATCGTGGTCCGAAAGGATCAGGCTTACGTTGATCCGTCTCGCCTCTCTGGCTTTCGGACTATTGGTATAAAGCTCCATGCCTTCTTCGACCGGAGTATTGCACGCCGTTACGAGCGTCTCCATACCCGCGTTTTCTACTACGCAGACTCTGCAGGCTCCGATCTCATTGATGTCCTTCAGATAACACAGGTGCGGAATATCGATCCCAACCTTCAGGGCTGCTTCTAAAATGGTCGTACCTTCACTTACTGAAATTTTCTGACCGTTTATTGTAAGATTTACCATTTATGAGTCCTCCCTCCTCTGAATGCTCCAAATCCGTTAAAGTCGCAGCGCAGGCAGCGGCTTGCTTCCTGCAAAGCTTCTTCATGGGACATGCCATACTCGATCTCCATGAAGTCGTTTCCGCGCTCCTTGGCGTAACGCAGCTTCAGCTCCGCTCTTCCGCACGGCTTCTTGTCCATGAGCTTCGGATAAGGGATCTCGATATCTTCTGAGATCTCATGGTGATAGCCCAGATGTTCATCGATGTTAGCTGCTGCAACTTTACCCGCAGCGATAGCATTGATTACGGTGGACGGACCAGTTACACAGTCTCCTCCTGCAAAGAATCCTTCTACGTTGGATACTGCACTGGAAGACTCTGCAACGATGCTTCCTCTTACGACAGGGATACCATATTTCTCGAATCCCTGTGACTCGATGCTCTGCCCGATGGCAGAAATGATGATATGACACGGGATACGTTCTTCCGGTGCGCTTGCCGGCGTCGGTCTTGGACGACCTGATCTGTCAGCTTCCCCTGCGATCTGCGGCTGAACCCACAGTGCACGAACGCTGCCCGTACTGTTGCTCTCGATTTTAGCAGGAGCCTTCAGCTCTACCAGCGTGCAGCCTTCTGCTACTGCACCGTCGATTTCCTCCGGCAGTGCAGTCATATCCTGCTTTCTTCTTCTGTAGACGATCTTTACTTCCGATGCGCCAAGACGCTTCGCCGTTCTGGCTACGTCCATAGCTACGTTTCCTCCGCCAATAACGACAACGGCCTTGTTGTTGAAGTCCGGCATAGAATCGTCGCCGATGCCTCGCAGGATCTCTACGGCAGGGATCACGCCCTTGCTGTATTCTCCTTCAACACCTATCGTCTTGTGTGTATGAGCGCCGATGGATATGTAAGCCGCGTCAAACTCTTCTGCGATCATCTTGATGTTGGCTTCATCGTTGACATCGTAATCCGTCTTCACCTCGATACCGGTAGACAGGATCGCATCGATATCCCACTGCAGACGTTCTCTCGGCAGTCTGTAGTTCGGAATTCCATAGCGAAGCATACCGCCCAGCTTGCTTCTCTTCTCGAAGATCGTCGGTTTATGTCCCATAATAGCCAGGAAATATGCTGCGGAAAGTCCTCCCGGACCGCCTCCGATAATGGCAACTTTCTTGCCTGTATCATCCATAGCAGCAGGAACAGGCACTGTTTCACTGCAGTGATCTACAGCATAGCGCTTGATTCCCCTGATGTTTACAGCTGTATCGATCAGCTGTCTTCTGCACCTTGCCTCGCAAGGATGTTCGCAGATATGTGCACAGACTGTCGGGAACGGATTGTCCTTTCTGATCAGTCTTACGGCATCGTCGTATCTGCCCGCCATTACCAGAGCTGTGTATCCAGGCACGTCTACGCCGGCAGGACAAAGTGCCACGCACGGTACCGGCTGCTTGCCTTCCTGGATACTGGTCGCGCAGCGATTGTGACGGATGTGTTCCTCGTAATCCTCGCGGAATCCATCCAGTCCCCGCAGCACCATGCTGGCCGCCTCTGTACCAATAGCACAGTCTGCCGATTCTTTAATGACCACGGCAGTACGGCGAAGCAGTTCCAGCTGCTCCATGCTCTTCTCTTTGTTCAAGTCTAAAATATCATCTAAAATCTTCAAAAGCTGTCCGATGCCCACTCTGCACGGCACACATTTGCCGCATGATTGTGCGTGGCACAGCTTCAAAAACGATTCTGCCATATCGACCGGACACTGTCCCGGCGGGCTGGCTATGATACGTCTCTCAAGATCCTGATACAACCCCTCTACAACTACTTGAGCCCTGTCTTTCGTCTTAAAATCCAGTCTGCTCATGATGTCACCTACCTCTCATCCAATCATGTTTAGTAAATTCTGAAATTTACGTGGTATGTAACATTTTACAACAAAATCGTACATTTGGAAAGAGGGTTGGGGCGGGTTTTTTTACTTTCTGCGTTTTTATTTTAACAATCCCCGCAGCAGCTCTATCAGCTCTGAGGCTTGTGTTATCTTGTTTGCCGTACGCTTTACATAGGAAGCCCCTCGCATTCCCTTCACGTACCAGCCGATGTGTTTTCGGATCTCTCTGACCGCAACATTGTCCCCCTTATCGGCACAGATCAATGCAAAATGATCCAAAAGCATGTTAATTTTTTCATTATCGGAGGGTGTAACCGGTTTCATATCTCCATTCCAGAGAGCTTCTGCCTCTCGAAATATCCATGGATTCCCCAGAGCTCCGCGGGCGATCATGACCCCATCACACCCGGTTTCATCCAGCATACGCACCGCGTCTTCTCCACTCATCACATCGCCGTTTCCGATGACAGGGATCCCTACTGCGTGCTTCACGTCCGCGATCACTTTCCAGTCGGCACTGCCTTCGTAATATTGCTCCCTCGTTCTTCCATGGACCGCTACTGCCGATGCCCCTGCATCCTCCAGCGCCTTCGCAGTCTCTACTGCCGTATTTTCATTTCGCGCGAATCCCATACGGATCTTAGCTGTCACCGGTTTTCCGGCATGCTTCACCATAGCGGCTACTACTTCCTGCAGAACGTCCAGTTTTTTCAGAAGTGCCGAGCCTTCTCCGTTTTTAACTACTTTAGGCACCGGGCAGCCCACGTTAAGGTCCAGCAAGGCATTGCTGCGGTCTCGCAGTTCTTTTGCTGCAAAGGCCATGACTTCCGGATCGCTCCCAAAGAGCTGGAAGCCTGTCATTTCTTCTGAATCGCCTATTTTTAATAACTGATTTGTCTTTTTATCTCCGTACCACAGTCCCTTACCGCTGACCATTTCCGTGTATACAAAAGAAGCCCCCTGTTTCCAGCAAAGGCTTCTCATCGATGTATCCGTGATTCCCGCAAGCGGGGCCAGCACAAAGGGCGTTTTAAGAGCGATATCTCCTATCTTAAAAGCTGTCTTCGGCATAGTCGCAGTCTCTTCCTTCCCGCACCGGTCCCGGGCTCTTCTTTCTGATTTTTTTATTCTTTCTGTATATGATCTCCAGACCTTCCAGCGTCAGCATCTTGTCCACGTAATCGATGCAGTCGATCCCGCCGTCAATCAGTGTTGCCAGACCTCCTGTCGCGATCACTTTCACTTCCTGGCTGGCGTCTGCGCTGTATTCCTGCAGCTCTGCTTTCATCTTCTTCACGATGTAATCTACCATTCCCATGTGTCCGTATACCAGACCCCCCTGGATACTGTTTATGGTATTGCGGCAGATCACATGGCCAGGCTCTTCCAGTTCTACTTTAGGGAGCTTGGCTGTTTTTTCAAATAATGCGTCCGAGGAAATCTTTAATCCCGGCGCAATGGTTCCTCCCAGGTATTCTGCCTTTTCAGAAACGGCACAGAATGTGGTCGCAGTACCAAAATCAATGATGATCAGCGGGCCGCCGTACTTGGCGTGTGCCGCTACTGCGTTAACGATCCTGTCTGCGCCTACCTGTTTCGGGTTGTCGTATTTTACGACCAGTCCTGTTTTAATTCCTGCCCCGATCACGATCGCTTTTCTGTGGAAGTACTTTACCGACAGATGCTGCAGCGTATACAGCACAGAGGGAACGACTGTGGATATGATCACATCTTTCACTTCACTGATGTCCAGATCTTCATACTTGAAAAGCTGGTTGATGATCATACCGTATTCATCCGCACTTTTATTGTTGTCCGTTTCAAGTCTCCAGTTGGTGATCATTCTGCCGTCCTGGAACAATCCCAGAACGATGTTTGTGTTTCCAACATCAAATGCCAGTAGCATAGTTTTTCTCCTTTTGCTCTGTTTTATGATTTCTTTAAAATAATAGGCGGTTTTAAAAACCGCCTAATTATTTTAACACATTATGCTTGTATCCAAAATACTTTTTTACTTATTTAAGAGTAACAAGAACATCTCCGGAGTTTACGGAAGAGCCCTTTGCTGCAACGATCTTGTCTACAGTGCCATCTCCAGTTGCACAGATTTCGTTTTCCATCTTCATAGCTTCCAGAATCACCAGAACATCGCCCTTGTTTACAGGCTGACCTTCCGTAACCTTAACATCCAGAACTGTTCCCGGCATCGGAGCTGTTACGGAAGCATCTCCTGCTGCTACCGGTGCTGCTGGAGCCGGAGCTGCTGCTGGTGCCGGAGCTGCTGGTGCTGCTGCCGGAGCCGGAGCTGCCGGAGCTGCTGCTGGTGCAGATGCTGCGCCAGCTTCTTCTACTTCAACTGCATATGCTACACCGTTTACGGTAATATTATACTTTTTCATATCTAACAATTCCTTTCGATCATTTCGATAATAAACTTAGAATCTTCTGCTTTCGATGCAGTCTTCTCTCGCTGCGTTAGTCCACAGAGTCGTTTCACCGGAAAGTCTCTGGATCTTTCTTACGACCAGGTTCCCTGTGCCTCCTTCGCTCTGATACGCTGCGATCGCTGCTGCGATAACTGCTGTCAGAACATCATCTGTCTTCGCTGCTGCCGGTGCTGCTACCGAGGGCGTGGCATTGGCCTTTGTCTCTGCCGCAGACGCCTTATCTCCTTTCTTAGCAGTTGAGGACATGCATTTACCCATCAGAGCAAATACACCCCATAAAAGCATCAGAACGACGAATGTAATGCCCATGCCCATGAGCATCGTGATAGCCGATCCCGCCATCTTGTCCCCAAAGGACAGGGAGTCAAACAGACTCGGATCTGAAAACTTATCCATTAAACCCATTATGCTACCTCCTACAATGGAATGTTACCGTGCTTCTTAGCCGGCAGGGATTCTCTCTTCGTGCTTAACATATCCAGTGCGCTGATGATCCGCTGTCTTGTTGTAGCCGGTTCGATAACATCGTCTACATAACCCAGACCTGCTGCCACATACGGATTGTTGAACTTTTCTTCGTAATCTTCGATCGCAGCTGCTCTTACTGCATCAGGATCTTCAGCATTCTTGATTTCCTTCTTAACGGAAGAAATGATATTAACAGCACCGGAAGCACCCATAACAGCGATCTGTGCGGTAGGCCATGCCATTACCAGGTCAGCCCCCAGTTCCTTGTTGCACATACCGATATATGCTCCGCCGTATGCCTTTCTCAGGATCACTGTGATCTTAGGCACTGTAGCTTCGCAGTATGCGTACAGCATCTTTGCACCGTGTCTGATGATCCCGCCGTATTCCTGACCGGTACCCGGCAGGAATCCAGGAACGTCTTCGATGGTCAGGAGAGGGATGTTGAACGCATCGCATCTTCTGATAAATCTTGCAGCCTTGTCGGAAGCGTCGATGTCCAGGCATCCTGCTCCGTAATTCGGCTGGTTGGCGATAACACCAACGGTAGCTCCGTCCATTCTGATGAAGCATGTAACGATGTTCTTAGCATAAAGCGGCATAACATCGAAATATTTTCCTTCGTCTGCGATCTTTGTGATCACATCGTAAATGTTGTATCCCTTGTTCGGGTTGTCCGGAATGATCTCGTTCAGTTCAGGGATCATTCTGTTGACATCGTCGTTGGTAGCATATACAGGAGCTGTTTCCATGTTATTGGAAGGCATGTAGCTCAGCAGTTCTCTTACCATCAGCAGAGTTTCCTCGTCGTTCTTGCCCATGAAATGAGCAACACCGCTTACTGTATTGTGAGTTGCTGCGCCGCCCAGCTGTTCTGCAGTTACTTCTTCACCTGTTACAGTCTTGATAACAGCCGGTCCTGTGATGAACATCTGGCTTGTCTGATCTACCATGAATACGAAGTCCGTGATAGCAGGGGAATATACCGCACCGCCTGCGCAAGGTCCCATGATCACAGAGATCTGCGGAATCACGCCGGAAGAAATCGTGTTGTTGTGGAAGATCTTGCCGAATCCGGAAAGGGCCGCAACACCTTCTTCTACTCTGGCACCGCCGGAATCCTGCAGTCCAACGATCGGCGCACCCATTTTCAGAGCCATGTTCTGCACTTTGACGATTTTTTCTGCGTGATATTCACCCAGGGATCCACCGCTTACAGTGAAGTCCTGCGCAAATGCGAATACCAGTCTTCCGTCTACCTGGCCATAGCCTGTTACAACGCCGTCACCCAGCAGTTCTTTTTCGTCCATGCCGAAGTTCGTGCATCTGTGTTTTACGAACACATCGATTTCAACAAAGCTGTCTTTATCAAAAAGAATGTCCAGTCGTTCTCTCGCAGTCAGCTTGCCTCTGGCATGCTGTGCTTCGATTCTTTTTTCGCCTCCGCCCTGTGCGATTTTCTCTTTTTTCGCGCGGAGATCTTCAAGCTTGTTCATTTATGCTTCCTCCCTTAAAGTATTTTGGATGTTTTGTTAAAAAATCATAAGTACATAAAATACCACTCTCACTATAACGTATACATTTCAAATTTGCAACTTGTTTTTGTTTGTATACATTATTCATAGGAACTTTGTAACGAAGACGGAGCACCGCGAAAAGACTTGCCTTTCGCAGTGCTCCCTCCTGATTCCATGTGTTTGGTTTTCGCTGTATCCAGCACCTTGCTGGCGGCTCTACAGATCCTTGCCGAAGTTCTTGTGGAGCGGATATTTATCGGTCAGTTCCTTGACGATAGCTCTTGCCTTTTCCATGGCAGCTTCATCTTCCGGATTGTCGATCACTAAAGCGATCGCTTCTACCGTCTTCTTCACATCGTCTTCCTTGAATCCTCTGCTTGTCATGGCCGGAGTTCCAAGTCTCAGACCGCTTGTTACGAACGGGCTTTCCGGATCGTTCGGGATCGCATTCTTGTTTGTCGTGATATTGGCATCATCCAGCAGCTTTTCAGCCAGCTTTCCTGTGATATTCTTGTTCAGCAGTTTTACCAGCACCAGATGGTTGTCTGTACCGCCGGACACCAGATCGAAGCCTTTCTCGTTGAGAGCCTCTGCCAGAGCCTTTGCATTAGCAACGACCTGCTTCTGGTATTCTGTGAATTCCGGATCCATTGCTTCTTTGAAGCATACTGCCTTGGCAGCGATCACGTGCATCAGCGGGCCGCCCTGTGTTCCAGGGAAGATCGCCTTGTCGATAGCCTTTGCAAATTTTTCTTTGCAGAGGATCAGACCGCCTCTTGGGCCGCGGAGCGTTTTATGTGTCGTGCTTGTCACGATATCTGCATAATCTACCGGGTTCTGGTGGAGACCTGCTGCAACCAGTCCTGCGATATGTGCCATGTCTACCATGAAGAGGGCGCCTACTTCATCTGCGATCTCACGGAAGATATCAAAGCGGATCTCTCTCGGATAAGCGGACGCACCGGCAACGATCAGCTTTGGCTGGTGCTTGTGTGCCAGTTCTCTTACGTTGTCGTAATCTATGGTTTCCGTCTCCGGATCCAGTCCGTATGCTACAAAGTGATAAGACTTTCCGGAAATGTTGACCGGGGATCCATGGGTCAGATGACCGCCGTTGGACAGATCCATGCCCAGCACTGTATCGCCATATTCGAGGACTGCCTGGTATACAGCAGTATTGGCGTTGGCACCGGAATGCGCCTGCACGTTAGCATGTTCTGCACCAAAGATCTTCTTGGCACGATCTATCGCCATCTGTTCTACTTCGTCTACGAATTCGCATCCGCCATAGTATCTCTTTCCCGGGTAGCCTTCTGCATACTTGTTGGTCAGCGCGCTTCCCATAGCTTCCATGATCTCATAATTTACAAAGTTCTCGGATGCGATCATTTCGATTTTGGTTTCTTGACGATTGATTTCACGTTTCATTGCTGCCGTTATGTCCGGATCAGCTTTTTCCAGATAGTTAAAGTACATTTCCCTCTCCTTTGCATTTCGCAATTCATGTGATGTGATAACGTAGGATATATTGCTTCGCTAGTTCACGACACGTTCCAGCCGTTTCAGCGCTAAAGCCATCGTGAGTCCCGGGATCACCCGGTTTCCTGTGATCTCAACTCCCAGCAGCTCATTGATCTTTTTAAGTCTATACTGTACGGTATTGGTGTGGATCCCCATAAACTCGGCTGTTTTACCGCTGTTCATGCCGGCATCCAGCACAAATGTCTCCAGTGTTTCCAGAAGCTGTTTGCCCTTATTTTCACTAGCTTCCTTAAAAGGTTCCAGAAGTTCGATATAGTTTTTCTTGACGAATCCGCCCTGGATCTGGATGTTGATGCAGTTGCTTACCAGAGTCAGTTCATATTTGGTAAAAACCCGTTTGTAAGGGAATACATTCTGTACGAAGGACCAGCTTTCGCTGATAAGACGATATGCATCTCCCGCACCTTCGATCCCATTGAGACCAGTGACATGGAAGATCCTCGCACCCTTATTGCCCTTGAGCCGGTTGAAAAGCTGCACACAGCTGTTTTTCAGATCGGTCCCGGCAACTTTGTCTTCGTAAGTCAGGATCATTCCGTAAGTTTCATCGCCTTCTGTGATCTTCATGATATTGAGGTCTTCCTGCTTTTCAAACTCGGAAAAGACCTGGCTCTCCACCTCCGTGCTGATCCCTTTCGAGAAGAACACGCTCAGGATATCATCTCCGCTGATCCGCGCCTCATCCTTGAGGGTGTATGCCAGGCTCTTGTTGCCTCGCATGAGGGCTTTGATGAATTCCGCTTTCGCATCACGTTCCGGTGTGTATTTCCACATGCCCATGGCCAGTTCTATGATCTCTGCGAGCTTGGTGATCTCACCTGCTGTATAGGAATCCTCGTTGTCCACGATAAACATGTAGTATTTTTCGTTGTTTATGGTCACAGGACCCCAGTAGGTAAGCACGCCGTTGACATCGATCATGGTGTATGCCTTGGCGTCACTTTCTACGTTTCTCTCTTTCCCCAGCTTGATGGCGTCGGCTATCGTTGCCTTATGACGTGTTTCCACCGTGAGGATCGGATTGAAATCCTCGCTGAGTATGATCAGCTGAAAATCGTTGCTGATGGCAGCTTCCCGTACAGCCGACTGGAAATTGCTGTGTTTTTCAAAGTTCAGCAGATGGAATACCGTATTGCTGATCAGAGTATTCCGGAAGTTGTCTCCGTACAGCACCCGGTCCATCACTTCGCTGATCGCCCGGGAGTATCCCGCATCCTTCGGCATCTGGATCAGCGGCATCATCTCGCGCTCTGCCGCTTCGATCAGTTTTGGCGACAGTCCGCCGCTGTGGTAGACTGCCAGCGCCGCATATCCACGGGTTGCGATGTGGTGCAGGATCCTGCACTGCGCGTCCGCGTCTTCCTGCAC
>OFML01001034.1_pt1 | contig 17335 bp, 9 predicted proteins | sample 1541831 | NCBI WGS metagenome assembly OFML01 (sample SAMN04209237, study PRJEB22552) | human gut metagenome | biome: gut; material: feces | host: Homo sapiens | place: USA: Oklahoma | reverse complement strand
GTATCACCCGCGAGGCTAAATCATTGGGATATTCGGTACAGAAGTTGGGAGGTGACGGAGTGGTGCAAGCGCACGAATCCAATTTTGTGAACGCGTTGAGCAACCGTATTGCAGGTGTGCAGATTACGAATTCTTCTGGTGGCATCGGAGCTTCTTCGAGTATTCAGATACGTGGTCAAAACTTCGTGGGCGGATACAACTATAACAACTCTCCTTTATTTGTGGTAGACGGTGTGCCTATTAGTAATAACAATGAGCAGTCTACTCGAAGTTTCACCGGACGCCAGGACTACAATAATCCTAATTTTACATCAGGTGAAGCTGAAGTAGACTACGGAAACGCTGCCGGAGAGATAAATCAGGAAGATATTGAGAGTGTTTCTATTCTGAAAGGTCCGAACGCTTCGGCTCTTTACGGTGCACGTGCCGCTAACGGAGTGATTCTGATTACCACCAAAAGCGGGAAAGGGCAAAAAGGACTTGGAGTGACATATAGCTCTACCGTTTCTTTTGAGACTGCCCTTCGGCTTCCGAAATTTCAGAACAGTTTCGGCCAGGGGATGGAAGGAAAATACGCTTATGTTGACGGTGCCGGAGGTGGTGTGAACGATAAGGACGTAGCCAACTGGGGCCCCGCAATGAACGGGCAGCTTATTACTCAGTTTGACTCTCCGTTGGATGATAACGGAAACCGGATTGCAATCCCTTTTGTGTCCGGAGGTAATCAATTGGAAGATTTCCTTCAGACGGGACATAATATCTCTAATACAATCACGCTGAGTAACTCGAACGATAAACTGAATTATCGCTTGACGTATACTAATAATCAGCAGAAGGGTATTGTCCCTAATACCGGGCTGGCGAAGAATACGATAGGTTTGTCTGCCGGATATCAGATCATTCCACAGTTGCGTGCCGATGTGACTATGAACTATGTACATACCAACAGCGACAACCGGGCAAGTACGGGAGCGAAGAACGCTGACAACATCATGGCTATTTTCTTGAAAATGCCGCGAAATGTCAGTCTGAATTCCTTGCAGCAGCAGTGGCGTGATGGAAAAGAAAATGTAGCCCAGAATACACCTATCGGTGATGAAACGTCTACAGGAATCAACAACCCTTATTTTGTGGTCTACAATAATCTCAACGGAAATACCCGCGATCGTGTCTACGGAAATCTTCGTTTGAAATATGATATTCTCAAGGGGCTGTCTTTACAAATCCGTTCGGGGCTTGATGTATATTCGGACAAGAGAACGATGCGTCATGCCGTAACTTCACAATCTTTCTTCAACGGTTATTATCAGGAAGATGACGTTTCTTTTATGGAAATAAACAATGACTTTCTGTTGAGTTACCGTCTGCCGGATGAGGCTGTAAGAAACTTCGGGTTCAGTATTTCTGCCGGAGGAAATATGATGAACCAGATATCCAAGCGACTGGGGGCCATTGCACCGGAACTGACTATTCCCGGGGTATACAACCTGACAAATAATGCTAAACCGATTCTTGCGGGTAATTCTCTTACACAGAAGAAGGTGAACAGTTTGTATGTAACGGCACAGTTCAGCTATTTGAACGGATTGTTTCTTGATCTGACAGGAAGAAACGATTGGTCAAGCGCGTTGCCCAAGAAAAATAATTCTTATTTCTATCCTTCGGCTTCTCTGAGTGCTGTGCTGACAGACTTGTTCGATATAAGGAGCAATATCCTGACATTTGCCAAAGTAAGAACAAGTACCTCTATGGTACGTCGGGATTTGGAACCTTATCAGACGGCTTCCAACTTTATCATTTCTCAAGGGTGGGGAGGTAACTCTACTGCAACTGCCAATAATAACTATCCAAACCCGGATATCAAACCGGAGAAAGTAGTATCCTACGAGTTTGGTGGTGATTTTCGCTTTTTCAATAGCCGCGTAGGGATCGATGTGGCTTACTATAAAAGTATTACTACTGATTTGATTATTCCGATCACGCTGAATCCGTCTGCCGGATATGATACGAAACTGATGAATGTTGGAAAGATGACTAATCAGGGAATAGAGTTAATGGTCAACGTGGTTCCTGTGCGTACCAAAGACCTTGAATGGAGCTTGAACTTCAACTTCTCCAAGAATAAGAACAAAGTAGTTGCTTTGGCGGAAGATAAAGGAATCTCACGTATTCGCCAAATTGAACGGTGGGCCTCTCTGGAATTACGTACTGAAAACACTAAGGGCGATGGTTCTTATGGTTCTCTTTACGGTGATTATCTGGTATACAAAGACGGACAACTGCAACTGAAAAACGGCCTGCCGGTAGAAGAAAACGGTGACTGGGGATATTTGGGAAATGTGAATCCTGATTGGACGGGTGGTCTTGGTACGGATTTCAAATATAAGAACTGGACGTTCAGTGCGCTTTTCGGATTTCAGCACGGAGGTTCTGTTTACTCACGTACTTATATTGAAGGGATGAGAAATGGTTCGTTGAAAGAATCTCTGGCATGGCGTGATGCTGACGGAGCCGGAATGATTGTAGCAGACGGTATCGATGTGGAAACGGGACAGAAGAATACAGTGGCTGTACCGGTGAGAAACTACGTGCAGGCGTACTATGACAACGATATGATTGCCACCTTCGACGCTTCTTACGTGAAGCTGCGTGAACTGAAAATCGGATATACCCTTCCAAAGAAATGGCTGAAGAATACTCCGTTGAAAAACGTCTCTGTATCAGATTTCGGACGTAATCTCTTTATCTGGACGGATGTCCCCAACATTGATCCGGAAGTTGCTTCTTACGATGGGCAACTGAAAGGGATAGAAACAATGTCTTTACCTTCTACCAGAAGCTTTGGATTCAATCTTAACGTAACTCTCTAATAAACAACAGAAATCATGAAAAGAAATAAAATAACTTTGTTGCTTGCCGCATTTCTACTGGTGTGTGGTTGTAGTGACTTCGAAGAGATTAATGTCAACCCCAATAATCCCCCGACTGTTCCTGCCAATCTTCTTTTGCCGACTGTTATCAGTACTGCTGTTTCTTCAATGACGGGTAGTGGCAATGGAGCTGCCGGACAGTTTATCCAACACATTAACTATATCGGAGGAAGTAACGAAAGTTTCGGGCGTTTCAATATAACCGGGGCTTCTTTCCGCGAAGAATGGAATGCTCCGATGCGTAGTGTAAAGGATATTAATCAGATCCTTGATATTGCAGAGAAAAACAATCAGCCTCAGTATAAGGCATTGGGATTGATCTGTAAAGTATATGTTCTCTCATTGATGACGGATGCGTATGGTGATATTCCGTATAATGAAGCTGGAAAAGGAGATGTCAGCGGATTGGAATTTCCGCATTATCAGGAACAGAAGGAAGTGTATCGATTAATGCTTGCCGACCTTGAAACTGCAAATCAGCTATTGAAGTCATTAAAGGCTGACGCTACTATTAGTGACGATATTCTTTTTAATGGAGATGCAGTGAAATGGCGTAAATATGCAAATTCTTTAAAAGTACGTATCCTGATGCGCCAGTCGGCGAAGAAAGATGTGTCTGCCGATATAGCTGCGATCTTCAACAATGCACAGGAATATCCCGTCTTTACTTCTATTGACGACCAGGCAACACTGGTGTATAACAATACCGTTGATTTCTACAAGTGGTATATACAACCTAAAAACCTGCCTTCTGACGGATCGGGTGTTATATTCGGAGATAATTTCCGGGTAAGTGAAGCCATAGTAGATGCTCTGCAAACCAAGGATGATCCTCGTTTACCGGTTTATGTTGCTCCGACAAAGCATTCTTTTGAAGCACATCGGGCAAATGCTTCTGTACCTTTTGTCTATCGCGGGCAACCGGCGGGACTGAGTGCGGCAGAGCAGAATGAGATTGATAAGGATGATTATTCAGTATTGAGCAGTACGATCCGAAGCGAAAGCCGTGCTTTCGTGATGACTTTTGCTGAACTTCAGTTTCTGAAAGCGGAAGCGATTATCCGAGGTATGATAACAGGGAATGCAGCCGATGAATATGCCAAAGGTATCAGAGCTTCTATGCAGAAGTGGGCTGCTATTTCTTCTGATGACGTGGACGTCTATCTGGCACGTCCGGATGTGGCATTGAATACAGCTCAGAATGAAGCATTGAAACAAATAGGTACACAGGCATGGATTGATAGTTTTCTGAATGGTTTTGAGGCATTCGCAAATTGGCGGCGTACCGGGTATCCGGAGTTGAAGGTCGGTACATCGGTATCAAGTGCTATTCCCGTGCGCTATATCTATTCGGATAACGAGCAGAACAACCCGAATCTGATTTCATGGACAAATGAGAAAATCGGACGCATGGTGAATGAAACAGATATGGTATGGTTTCAACCTCAGAAATGGAATACAAATGTTAATCGATAAATGATAGATAGAATGAAAAAGTTATATAGTATCGTAGGAATGTGGATCGTGTCGGCCTTTTGTTTATTGTCGGCTCAATCACGTGTTTATTCTTCAGTCGAGAATGTACATTCTCATAATGATTATTTGCAGAATGTACCTTTTTATACTGCATACTCCGCACGGTGTGCTTCTATCGAAGCTGATGTGTTTCTGGTAGACGGAGAGTTGTATGTGGCTCATAAAGAGAATGAAATTAATAAAGCCCGTAAACTCCGGAATCTTTATTTGAATCCGATCAGGGAACAATTTGAAATGAATGGCGGCTCCGGTTACCCGAACGGAAAGAGCTTCCAGCTACTGATTGACTTGAAAACAAATTATAAGGAAACAATGAAGGTGTTGGAACAGCAACTATTGGAATATCGGGATTGTTTTGATGTAAAGAAGAATCCTTTGGCAGTCCGGGTGGTTGTCAGTGGCTTTCTCCCTTCACCGGAAGAATTTTCCAATTACGCAGATTTTATTTTCTTCGACGGAAGACCCCGATTCATCTATACGCCGGAACAGAGCCTGCGTATACCTATGATGAGTACTTCTTTCCGGACATTGACTCAATGGAACGGATTGGGAAGAATGGTAGAAACCGATTACAACAAGGTAAAAGCGTTTATAGATAAAGCTCATGCCGAAGGGAAAGCGGCACGTTTCTGGGGGTGTCCCGATACCAAAACGGCTTGGAATACTTTTATGAAACTAGGATTGGACTATCTGAATACCGACCATCCTGCTTTGCTGGATGATTTCCTGAAACGTTATCCGAAGAACTTTTATACCAGCAAGGGAAAGTTTCATGAGATTTATCAACCCACCTATAAAAATGACGGAAGCAAGAAAATGCCTAAGAATGTCATTGTGCTTATCTCCGACGGCGGTGCGGGGCAAGGGCAGATGTGGGCTGCGGCTACGGCTAATGGCGGCAAGCTGAATCTGATGCAAATGAAGAATATCGGACTGTTGAAAACGAATCCGACAAATGACTATACGACTGATTCGGCTGGAGCTGGAACTGCATTGGCTACCGGGCAGAAAACCCGTAACCGCCGTATCGGTACCGACTCTCTGGGTAATAAAATACAAAACATAACGGAAGCTTTGGCCGCAAAAGGAGTTCAGACAGGAATCATCAGTAATGACGGAATCACGGGAGCTACTCCTTCCGCTTACTATGCTCATCAACCGGAACGGGACATGGGGCAAGAGATAGCGGAAGATTTGCTTACTTCGCCTGCAGATCTGGTGATAGCCGCACCGGTGGAGGCTTTTGCAGCAAACGATAGTCTGTTGACGAAGCAATTGCGGGAGAAGAATATAGCAGTCTGTAACCAATTGCCCCAGCTGAGTCAGGTTCCTTTAAACCAGCGTGTTATCTGTTTGCAAGGAGATGACTATGGAAAGAATTTTCGGGTGATAGAAGAATCTTTCAATACAGTGATAACCCGTCTTTCGGCAGGTAAGAAAGGTTTCTTCACCATGATAGAAGGAGCAAAAGTTGATAAAGGCGGCCACGCTAATGATTTGTATACAGTGGTGGACGAATATCTGTCTTTTGACCGCTTGGTGGGGAAAGCTCTCGAATATGCCGATCAAAACGGAGAAACATTAATACTTGTACTCTCTGATCATGAGACGGGAGGATTGACTTTATTGGACGGTGATTATAAAACCGGAACTGTAACTGGGAATTTCTTTACGAATGACCATACAGGGATTCCAACGCTTTTATATGCTTATGGCCCCTGTTCACAGTATTTCTGCGGTTTTGCTGAAAACTCATCCTTATTTGATAAAATTCTGGGTTTCTATAAGTAATAGATACTGTCGATTCTGATAATATGGATAATATCCCCGAATGTATCTTTTTGCATTGCCGAAAAGTACATTCGAGGATGTTTTTTAGTACATAATTTAATATGCAAGAACTGTTAAATTATCCATTATTTTAAGTTATTGCATAAATTATTCCTACATTCGCACCATATTAAATAATAGACGGACATGAAACAGAAGCTATTAACAGATATCGAGTTGGATGTTCATGAGTTGAAATACCTCATGGAGTCATTCTCAAAGGAGTCGACTCAGACTTTGTCTGAACTGTTGAAGCGGAGTATTACACGGATGCAGGGACATTTGGATGAACTCTTGCAGGATGTGGATACTGTTTGTGAAAGTTTGCCGCCTTCTCCTATCGTAGAAGAATATAAAGAATCAGACACTTTTGTAGCGGAACCGGAACCTCCTGTTGTGGAAGAAACAATTGAGGAGGAAGAGGAAGAACCTGTTGCTGATGAATCAGTGACAGAGGAGTCTGTATTTATTGAGGATGAGGTGAGTAAACCGACCGTATTGGGAGAAAGTATCAAACTGTCCGCCGGAGGGTTACGTCAATCTATCAGTCTGAATGATTCATTCCGTTTCTCACGCGAGTTGTTTGGTGGAGATACAGACTTGATGAATCGTGTGATCGAACAAATATCAGTCATGAGCTCCTACAAGACTGCTGTTGCATTTCTTTCCTCGAAAGCCGATATGAACGAAGAAAATGAAGCAGCAATTGATTTTCTGGAGTTGTTAAAGAAGTATTTTAACCAATCAGCGTAATAAAAAATATATGGGAAAGTTGTATGTAGTACCTACGCCGGTAGGAAATCTGGAGGACATGACCTTTCGGGCTATCAAAGTTCTGAAAGAGGTCGACTTGATTCTGGCAGAGGACACGCGCACTTCCGGTATCTTGCTGAAACACTTTGAAATAAAGAACGCAATGCAGTCCCATCACAAATTTAATGAACATAAAACGGTGGAAAGTGTTGTTAATAGAATAAAGGCAGGTGAAACAGTTGCGTTAATTTCGGATGCTGGAACGCCCGGAATTTCCGATCCCGGATTTCTTGTCGTTCGTGAATGTGTACGTAACGGTATCGAAGTAGAGTGCTTGCCGGGGGCGACAGCCTTTGTTCCGGCACTTGTAGCTTCGGGATTGCCGAATGAAAAGTTTTGCTTCGAGGGGTTTCTGCCTCAGAAGAAAGGACGGCAGACACGATTGAAGGCATTGGCAGAAGAACATCGTACAATGGTGTTTTATGAATCGCCTCACCGATTGTTGAAGACATTAACTCAGTTTGCCGAGTATTTCGGAGCTGAACGTCAGGTAACCGTGTCGCGTGAAATATCCAAGCTCCATGAGGAGACGGTTCGCGGCAGTCTGGCGGAATTGATAGAACACTTTACCGCTACCGAACCGCGGGGCGAGATTGTGATAGTATTAGCAGGAATAGACGATTAAAATAACTTCATTTAAAAACGTAAAACGTAAACGTATGAAAAAGTTAGCAGTTTTATTTGTATGCGCAGCCATGTTGGCTTCGTGTGATGGCTTTAAAGGTGGAAGTAAGGACCTGAAAGCTGAAAATGACTCTCTGTTGATGGAACTGAACCAGCGCAATGCTGAACTGGATGATATGATGGGAACTTTCAATGAAGTTCAGGAAGGTTTCCGTAAGATCAATGCTGCCGAAAGTCGTGTAGACTTGCAGCGCGGTACTATTACCGAAAATTCTGCTAGTGCCAAACAACAAATCGCTTCTGATATTGAATTCATCTCCAAGCAGATGGAGGAAAACAAAGCTCAGATTGCTAAATTGCAGGCTCAGTTGAAAAATAGCAGTTATAATTCTGCTCAGATGAAAAAGGCGGTTGCCGCTCTGACTGCTGAATTGAATGCTAAACAACAACGTATCGAAGAACTTCAAACCGAACTGGCTTCCAAGAATATCCGTATTCAGGAACTGGATGCTGCTGTAAGCGATCTATCTGCTGCCAAAGAAACGCTGGTTGCCGAAAACGAAGCGAAAGCTAAGACAGTTGCCGAACAGGATAAGAGCCTGAATGCTGCATGGTTTGTATTCGGAACAAAATCCGAACTGAAAGCCCAGAAAATTCTTCAAAGTGGTGATGTGCTGAAAAGCGCTGATTTCAACAAGGATTATTTCACTCAGATTGATATCCGTACAACAAAAGAAATCAAGTTGTACTCTAAACGTGCTGAGTTGTTGACTACTCATCCTGCCGGTTCTTACGAATTGGTGAAAGATGACAAAGGTCAGTTGACTTTGAAGATTACGAATCCTACTGAATTCTGGAGTATATCCAGATACTTGGTTATTCAGGTAAAATAAGGTAGACACCTCTTTTGAATTGCCAATGTGCTGATTCCTGAATGCAAGAAATTAGCACATTGGCTTTTTGTTTCTTATATATACCCCCGTAACTGTTGATGAAATATAGAAATCTTTTTTTTGATCTTGACGACACTATCTGGGCTTTTTCCCGTAATGCTCGCGATACTTTTGAAGAAGTCTATCGGAAATATTCATTCGAACGTTATTTTGATTCGTTCGATCATTATTATACGATTTATCAGCAACGGAATACCGAACTCTGGATTGAATATGGTGAGGGGAAGATAACGAAGGATGAACTGAACCGGCAACGTTTTTCTTATCCTTTGCAGGCGGTAGGAGTGGAGGATGAGACCTTGGCTGAAAAGTTCTCGGAAGATTTCTTCGCAATTATTCCTACCAAAAGCGGTTTGATGCCTTATGCGAAAGAGGTGTTGGAGTATCTGGCTCCGAAATATAATCTTTATATACTGTCCAACGGTTTTCGGGAATTACAATCACGTAAAATGCGTTCAGCAGGCGTAGACATCTACTTTAAAAAGGTTATCCTTTCCGAAGATCTCGGGGTACTGAAGCCGTGGCCTGAAATATTCAACTTTGCTCTTTCCGCCACTCAGTCCGAACTGCGCGAATCATTGATGATTGGTGACAGTTGGGAAGCGGATATAACCGGGGCACATGGAATAGGGATGCACCAGGCTTTTTACAATGTAACCGGTCGTACCTCATTTCCTTTTCAGCCTACTTATCACATTTATTCTTTGAAAGATTTGATAGATTTATTATAGATTTTATGGATTAAGTCGTATTTTTGTCGTGTTTAATAAATGCATAAAAATGCGATACTGCCATGGATAGTACACTTCTCCCGTTTGCCTTGCTTTGTTTCACTTCGTTCTTTACGTTGACCAATCCTTTGGGGACAATGCCCGTCTTTCTTACAATGACTCATGGAATGACGGATAAGGAACGTCAGTCTATCGTGCAACGTGCCACCATTGTGTCGTTTGTCACATTAATGGTTTTTGTTTTTGCCGGTCAGTTTCTTTTTAAGTTTTTCGGGATCTCTACTGATGGATTTCGTATTGCCGGTGGGGTGATTATCTTCAAAATCGGTTTTGATATGCTTCAAGCCCGCTACACGCCGATGAAGTTGAAGGATGAAGAAATAAAAACTTATGCTGATGATATTTCAATTACTCCTCTCGGGATACCAATGTTGTGTGGTCCCGGAGCGATAGCGAATGCTATTGTTTTGATGCAGGATGCTCACAACTTCGAAATGAAAGGGATTTTGATAGGAACTATCGGACTGATTTATCTGCTGACTTTCTTTATTCTCCGTGCTTCCACGAAATTGGTGAGTGTCTTGGGAGAGACGGGGAATAATGTAATGATGCGTCTTATGGGATTGATCTTAATGGTGATCGCAGTAGAATGTTTCGTCAGTGGGTTGAAACCGATATTGGTGGATATAGTGAGAGAAGGGATGGTTGGTGTCTTAAAATAAGAATAGTGAAAAACCGGGTAGTGGAAAAGTTACTCACTACCCGATTTTTTGTTGTTTGCAGATGAATGAATTATCTGTTACCGCCTGCCCACCAGACTTTTTCGTTATAAACATACTGTCCATTTCCATAAGCAGCTTTCACTTCTGCGTTTGTCGTTGTGTCACTATTGCCATATGGACAACGTAAGGGGAAAGGCTTGGTATTCTGTAATTGAATGAAACTTTCAGTAGGTGCTGTCATTCTACGGAGGTCATTATAAGATTCTGTAGCTTCTCCGGAAGCTCCCCATAGTGCAAAATATTTTTGTATCATGGTAGTTTTCAGAGGCTCATTCGTATATGTAGCTTCTACAGTGTTGTCAAAATAGCTATTCGCTTCTTCTTCCGTGATAGCGCTAGCTGGGTTTAGTAATGTGTTTCCCAATTCTTTTCTGGAAATACTAAAACTGTTCTCTGCATTTAGCAATCCGGCTACCACAGCCTCTTTCAAGGCGCTTTTTGCATCACGTCCCAATCGGCATAAAGCTTCTGCTTCTAAGAACTTTAACTCATGGAAGCTCATTAAAAGAGTAGGGGCTGTTGCTGAATACATAAACAGAGATGTACCATATTTGCTGGTTCCTTGTTCCGGTGTTCCGCTAGGTGCATATACATCAGTATCAGGAGTCCCCGGAGCTTGTGCTTTTCCTTCTTTCTCTTTGTCTAGTTTTGTAATGAATGCCCTGGACAGACGTGGGTCATTATATTCAGCTAGTTTGCTTCTCATGCTTTCGCTTGCTCCCAATGCTGCACGTGCTTTGAAGAAACCATAAAGTGGATTTATGTTATTGACATCATATACACTGAATGCTGCCTGTTCTTCTGTGTTTTTAAAAGACTTGCTTACATACTCCAACACTTTCTCCATATCAGCGTCTTTATTAGTTGACCTTTGAAGTAGGTGCATCGTATAGCGTGCTTTCAGGGCATATGCAAATTTGAGCCATTTTTCTGCATCTCCTTGGTAAAGTAAATCTTGACTGGATGGATCTATTAAATCCTCTTGTTGTAAGTCTGCAATAGCGTCATCCAGATATTGCATTGCTTGTTTATAAATATCCTCTTGTTTATCCATTTTGGGATTTAGATAAACGGGGGAACCATTTTCGTCAACTAAGGCAGCTTGGCTGCACGGAGCATCGCCAAACATATCTGCTATTAATGCACAGTTGTAGGCTGCTAATACTTCGGCCATGCCTTTGGTTGTATAATTGCCGTAATCTATCCCTCCATCACTACATTGGTTAATTATGATACGGGCGGATTTTAATGTTGAGTACAGGTTGTTCCATGTATTATTGAAAGTGGAAGATGATGTCGGTTCACTTTCTCTGGTTTCTGCATAATACAATTGATTGTCAACACCTACTTCATATTCAATATATGAAGATAGATAAGTATTTAAGTCTCCTCCTGCATTTGAAAACGCGGTAGAGGTTATTACATCAGTTAGGATAAATCTTCCAGCCACGCTTTGTGTGTGTCCATGATCTTTATTTATTCTATCCATTGCATCTTCCGAACATCCGGAAAGGACAACTGATAAAACGCCAACGGCAAAAAATCCTTTAATTATAGTATATGTTTTCATCTTTCTTTTTAGCTAATTAGAATTTTACATTAAATCCGAAGCCATAACTGGCCGTTCCGGGTAAAGAGAAACGTTCGAATGCGCCTCCCATATTGTCATTGCCTTGTGAAGCCTCTGGGTCGAATCCTTTAAATTCTGACCAAACTAATATGTTACGTGCAAAGACATTTACGTTTACGTTTAGCCATTTTTTGGAGAGGACCGGATAGCTTATGGATAATTCACGTAACTTAATATAAGAGTTGTCATAAATATAAGACTCGTCAATAGACCTTCTTCTTGTGAAATAGGATTGAGCATCAGATACCTTTATGTCATTAGGAGCATAAATCGGATTTCCATTGGTATCTTTACCCGTTTCTTTAACTGAGTTTTCTACAATAAAATCAGTTTTACGCATATCTCCAGATAATTTACTCACACCGTAATAGTTCATCTCGCCAGCGGTACCGGAATACATTTGACCGCCTTGTTTCCAATCAAATACAGCTGAAATGCGGAACTTGTATAATTCAATATTAGTATTGAACCCCAGGCGGAAATCGGGAGATACAGTTCCGATGACCGCATCTTCTCCTTGCATGGGGAGCCCGTTTTGATCTACAACTATCTTACCTTCATTATTGCGCATATAGCTTTTTCCATAGATTACAGGGAATTTGTCACCAATTCCGGCACGTACTTGTGGAGTAACAAAACCTCCTAACATAATGCTTTCTACTCCTGGAGCCAGTTCATCAACATAATTGTCGATTTTGGAGAAGTTGAAGGCAAAATCAAGTTTAAAGTTCTTTGTATCTACCGGAGAAATGCCCAAGGTCACTTCATGAGTATTAGTATGTATCTTACCTCCGTTCATTATCATACTTGAGGCTCCGGTTGAACCAGCTAAAGGAACTTCAAATATCTGATCCTTTACATTCTGACGTGAGTAAGTATAATTCAATGTGACCAATCCGTTGAAGAAAGTAAGATCAGCTCCTATCTCGTATGATTTTGTATTCTGTGGCTTTAAGTTGGGATCATATACTTTATAGTATGGTACATAAGCCATTGCTCCGGCTATTGGGTATACAATAGGATTCCCCATATAGAAACCGCCACCATAAGCGGGAGTGTAGTAATAGCTTTGAGTATAATCTCCTGCCATACCTACTTCTGCGTAGGAGGCACGTATTTTACCGAAAGTTAATATATTGTTCTTTAACGGTGCCAATTCTGTAAAAATGAATCCTAATGAGACTGATGGATAAGTGAAAGAACGATTGTTACGAGGCATACTTGAAACGATGTCATTACGTATACTTCCACTTAAGTAGAGCATATTTTTCCATGCAACTGATACATTTGCAAAATTACCTACGGTTCGTTTTTTATTGTATTGACTTTCATTGGAAAATACAGAAGCATTATTTAAGTGATTCCAGCCCGGAAAGTTGAAATTCATGCTATACGCATATTCGTATTTTGTCTTTTTATCAACAAATTCATTACCGATTAAAGCGTCTAATGCCCATTCATCATTAATATTCCATGTGTAAGAGGCAGTCAGTAATGAGTTTAGCTCATTAACAGTATAGTGATATTCCGAATCTTCACCTGTAGCGGCCCAAGTGCTTCCATATCCATAAATTTCAGAATAGTTAGTTGTATAAGCATCGTCACCTATTTGATACTTAATATCCAGTTTATGGTTGTCGGTCCCGAATTTAGTGGAGTATTTCACAAAGGCATTTCCAAAGAAGCGTTGTGAACGTTCTGAAAATTGATTATTATCGACAGCCCAGTAAGCATCGTCAATCCAATCACTACGATAGGTATTTTGAGTATATAGGTCACCTTCTATATGGGAAGGAATGCCTGCCATATTATAACTAACAGGAGCATTGTAAACAGTAGCAACTACACTTGTGTTGGCAGTAGATTGTTTTGTGATCTTTGAAGTCACAAAATTCCCATTAAATCCGGTAGTCCAGTTGGGGTGCAGTTGTGCTTCTGCTGATAATTTTACATTGTATCTATCCATACCTGTTGAGGGAACAATACCATTGGTAGTGGTATTACCCATAGAGAAAGAGTAGTTCCCTTTATCAAATTTTTGGGCTACATTCACATTGTTGCTCCACGATACACCAGTTTCGAAGAAGTCTTTCATGTTGTTATATGCTTTTGGAGTAGCCCAAGGGTCCATACCGGCTGCTGCAAGCTGAGGAACGTAATACCTGTCTGGTTGTTTACCATACTTATTGGTGTAACTATTATTAGTATTTCCACCATAGTTAGGATCATTAGGTAATTCTGAGATTCTAGGACCCCATGCAAAAGGTGATAAGGGATCAAATACTCCTTTAGAGCCTTGTGCGTATTCTTGTTGTAACTCTGGCAGGGTTGAGATCTTATCGAATGAAAGGTTGGTGCTAAAAGTGATGTTTGGTTTCCCTTTATTTGCTCCTTTACCACTTTTAGTAGTGATAACAATAACACCGTTCGAGGCCCTCATGCCATATAATGCAGAAGCAGCCTGTCCTTTCAGTATATTAATACTTTCGATGTCGTTAGGACTCAAGGTATTGAAATCAGAACTTGAGATTGGCACGCCGTCGAGGATAAAGAGTGGCGACTTGCCGGAGTTGATAGAGTTGGTACCACGAATCTGGAAGGTAGCCGCCTTGCTAGGTTCACCCGAAGAAGAGATGACCTGCAAACCAGTACTCTGTCCCTGCAAAGCTTGGTCGAAGCTTGCCGCTGGCACATTTTCTATCTTTTCAGACTTTACGGCAGACACGGAACCCGCAATGGTTCCCTTCTTTCTCACGCCATACGCCACCACAACCACTTCATCCATCATCTTGGAATCCGAAGCAAGGGTGATGTTGAGCGTATTTGTCTGCGCTTTCACAACGTGCTTCTGCGTAACGCAACCCACATAAGAGTAGGCAAGCGTAGCCTTCGAAGCACCCTTAATTTCGATGGTATAGTTACCGTCAATATCGGTCACCACACCATTTGATGTTCCCTCTTGCATAATGGTCACACCAATCATCGGTTCGTTGTCTTCAGCAGACACGACTGTACCCTTGACGCTGAAACTCTGCGCCAAGACCGATTGGATAGACAACAATACAAGTGAGACAAGTAAAAGAGTTAATCTTCTCATCCTTGTTTGTTTCAAGTTTACTAATTAATAATTATTATTTTTTTCTCATTTTTTTCTCGTTTGGTAAAAGCCGAAAGCACTCAGGGCGACACTTCGCCCCTCCATTTATACATTCTTTCACTAATATGCACGCATGGAAATACCTATTTAACTTAAATCGGTGCAAAATTACGAATATTTTCTTATTTGCCCAAGATTATCGCTTAAAATTTAAATGTTTGATATGAAATATCTATGTTTTTTAGCATATTTGCTCATAAATTTAGTTAATTGTCGATTTTTTGTCACATCCGATTACAGTTTGCAAAAACAAGTTCAATACATACTTTTTTTGTTTCTATGCAGCCGTTTTCATAAAGCTGAAATTACGTCCCGACGTAGCTTGTACTACGTCCGGACGTATCTTTTGCTGCGTCGGGACGTAGCAAATGCTACATCGGGACGCATTTTTTACTGCATCGGAACGTATTTTATCAGCTGACGCAAGTAGCTCAGTCAGCTAACGCAAGTAGCTCAGTCAGCAGGCAAACGGAAGCACATCATTTATTTACCTCTTCACCTTCATATATTCCGTAGGAGTCATGCCATACTCCTTGGAGAAGCATTTGGAGAAATAACTGCTGTTGGAAAAACCAACGGTATACATCACCTCGGAAACACTGAACTTGCCCTGGCTCAGGAGCTCGGCTGCACGCTTCATACGCATCTCACGGATATACTCTACAGGCGTACGACCCGTTATCGCCTTCGTCTTGCGATACAGCTGTTTGCCACCTATGCCTATCACATCCTGCAACATCGAAACATTGAAGTCGGAATCAATCATGTGCTTCTCTATCGCCTCATTGATCTCTTCGAGCAGACGCTTGTCTGCCCCATCCAACTCGCAGACATTTACTTCCTTCTTTTCCTCTTCAGAAGACTCAGAGCGTGCAGGAACTGGTTCTGAGGATGATGACTCAGGCTCAGATACAGGCGAAGCGGATAACCCAGTGGCAACAGCTGATGGCTCCTCAGGTTTCTTCACATTCAGGTAGCGGACCATCAGAGCTGTCACCTCATCAAATGAATGATGAGCTACGGCAGCCTTCAAATCTTCCGTCAGACGGTTGAAGAAGTCAATACGCATCTGTACCTGCTCCAACACCTCAGCCTTCTGCTTCTGGGCATCAGCCAGTTCCTTGCGCAGAAAATACCAGCTTACCAGCCATGCCACAAACACGATGAGTGCCGTGATATAGAAGAGCTTGCACCACCATGAGAGATACCAAGGCGGCAGGACGGAGATGTCGAGCGAATAAACCTCGGCAGCTATCTTGCCTTCACCATCCACGGCATGAACCGTAAGATGATAATCGCCATACGACAAACCATTGTAGGTGATATCGATATTGCCGGAGTTCAGATAATGCCAGTCGTGGTCGCTGCCTTCGAGTTTGTAAGCATAAACGGCTGAAGGATGATCAGCAAAAGGAAGGTCGGTGAGCTGCAGGGTGAAGTTGTTCTCATCACTCTTCAGTTTCAGGATTTCTCCACGCTCCTCACAAGCCTGTCCGTTTACGATGATTCCAGCCAGCATCAAGCGGGCAAACTGCTTAGGCTTCTGTGCTACATCGGAACTGATTGCCACATAGCCGTCATTGCCGCCCATCATTACCTCATGAGTCTGTCTGCTGTAACAGATGTTGAGCGGCACAACAGAAGGAATCATGAAGCGCTGGCTCTCGCCCTGTGGATTGATTACGCAGCATTCATTGCCCGATACCACCCATATCTTGCCTTCCACATCGCACATGGTACTTACCTTGCCACCAATCTGCCATGTCTTGGAAGAAAAGCTGTTACCCAGCACAGAACCGGCTGCATAATAACAGATTACCGAATTGTTATCACCCATCCAGATATTGCCCTTGCTGTCTGCCATCAGATAGTTGACAACATCTGAGTTAGCTACCTGCACCACCTTCATATCGTTCGGATTGATGCAGTCGAGACGGGTATAGGTAGAAACCCAAATCCTACCCTTTCCATCCATCACCATCTGACCTACATGCAGACCAGAGAGCGCATTCTTTCCCTTGTCAGAGAAATGCCAGTCGGCTATGGTCTTGCCGCTCAGAAGAGCCGCCTTATCCATCACGAAAACACCGCCCTGATAAGAACCCATCCATATCCTGCCCTTCTTGTCCTGGAGAATATCGTAAGCCCAGGCAGTAGAATACTTGCCACTCTTATCGTAGACGATGAAGTTGCGCATCTGACGGGAACTGCGGTCATAGAAGTTGATGCCATGGTCGGTACAGATCCATACATCGCCGTCATGGTCTTCATAAATCTTGCGTACACGGTTATGACTCAGCGGGAAGGCAGAGCTGTTCTGCTTGTACCATGCCACATTCTGATAACCTT
>OFML01001022.1_pt1 | contig 17483 bp, 17 predicted proteins | sample 1541831 | NCBI WGS metagenome assembly OFML01 (sample SAMN04209237, study PRJEB22552) | human gut metagenome | biome: gut; material: feces | host: Homo sapiens | place: USA: Oklahoma | reverse complement strand
CCGTTTTGTAAACGGTGCGTGCTGCTGTTTCATCAGAAGCCGAGCTTCATGCCGCCGGCGATCTTGTTGACCGTGGCGTCAGAGGCCGCCTCGTACTGGCGCAGCGCCTCGTTGACGGCTGCCAGCACCAGATCCTCGAGCATCTCGACATCATCGGGATCGACCGCTTCGGGTTTGATCTCGATCTTGGTGACCTCACGGTTGCCGTTGACAACGGCCGTGACCATGCCGCCGCCGGCCTTTGCCGTGAACTCTTTTTCCTCCAGTTCCTTCTGCATCCGCAGGAAGTCCTGCTGCATCTTCTGCGCCTGCTTCATCATGTTGGCCTGATTCATGCCGCCATAACCGCCGCGAAAACCGCCTCTTGCCATGTTTGTATCCTCCTGTGAATCAAAATTTTTTATCGGATCGTTACGTTCGGGAAGCGTGTCAGCTCCTCGATCTGCCGCTGCTTGATCTGGGTCGCTGTGTCCATCGGCTGCATGACCACGCGGACATTTTGCCCGGTCAGTGTCTGCACGGCCAGACGGAATTTCTCCGCGATCTCGGGCTTGTTGAACATCGGATAAGCCGGAGCTTTGTTCAGGTGCAGGGTCAGCGTGCCGTCGGCCAGCTCACCGGCCGCCTGCAGCGGGTCAAGCAGAAAATGATAGATGCCGACCGGCAGCTCGCGCTCCATGTATGCGCACAGCGCCTGCCAGTCAAACGTGCCCGCTTCTGCGGGTACAGCCTCCGGCGCGGGTGCGGACACCGGCTCCGGGATCGGCTCGGGTTCGGGCTCCGGGATGGGTTCCGGGGTCGGCTCCGGAATGGGAGCGGGAACGGTCTCTGGCGGCTCCCATGGGGGAACGTCGTCGAATACCGGCTTCGGCTCGGGCTTTGCCTTCGGCGCAGAGACCGGCGGTGCGGGCGGCTCCCATGGGGGAACGTCGTCGAATACCGGTTTCGGCTCGGGCTTTGCCTTCGGCGCAGAGACCGGCGGTACGGGCGGCTCCCATGGGGGAACGTCGTCGAATACCGGCTTCGGCTCGGGCTTTGCCTTCGGCGCAGAGACCGGCGGTACGGGCGGCTCCCATGGGGGAACGTCGTCGAATACCGGCTTCGGTTCAGGCTTCGCCTTCGGCGCGGGCGCAGATGCGCGCGGCGCGGGGATCGCCCCGCTGTATACGGTCTGTTCGAGCTTGTCCATGCGCGCGCACAGCGTCGGCACATCGTCGCATAGCTCCGGCCGGCAGAGCCGGATCAGGCACAACTCCGCCGCGATGCGCGGGTTCGGCTGCGATGCCATCGCGCCGAGCGTCTGCTGGATGCTCTGAAGGTTTGCCAGCAGCTGCGCGGACGAAAACGCACTGGAGAGCTCATCCAGTGTGACCGGGTCATATGCGCCGGAGAGCAGCTCCCGGCCGCCGCGCGGCGCAACGGCCTGCATGAGCAGGTCGCGCTGGAGCATGCTCAGCTCGTCGAGCAGGGCAGAGGGGTCTTTCCCATCCTGCCAGAGCTCACGGAACTGTTCGAGCGCGCCTGCGGTGTCACCGGCGGCAACGCTTCGCAAAAGCTGCGCCGTGCGCAGGTTTCCGGCAAGACCGATGGCGGAGATGACCGCGTCGGTCGAGATACATTCGTTTCCGCAGCACTGGTCGAGCAGTGTGAGCGCGTCGCGCATACCGCCGTCCGCCATGCGGGCGAGCAGCGCGGCCGCATCCGGCTGCAGGTTCAGATGCTCCTGCTGCGCGACGAAGTTCAGGCGCGCGGTGATCGTGTCGACCGGGATGCGCTTGAAGCTGTGCCGCTGGCAGCGGGACAGGATCGTTGCCGGGACTTTGTGCAGCTCCGTCGTTGCGAGGATGAACATGAGGTGCTCCGGCGGCTCTTCAAGGATCTTCAGCAGAGCATTGAACGCCGAGTTGCTGAGCATGTGCACCTCGTCGACGATATACACGCGCTTGCGCACGCTGGCGGGGGAAAACACCGCCTCATCGCGCAGGGCGCGCACGTTGTCGACGCCGTTGTTGGACGCGGCGTCCAGCTCGACCACGTCGAGGATCGACCCGTCGTCGATGCCGCGGCAGGCGGCGCACCGGTTGCACGGGTTGCCGTTGACCGGATGCTCGCAGTTGACCGCCTTGGCCAGGATCTTGGCGCAGGTGGTCTTGCCGGTCCCGCGCGTGCCGATGAACAGATAGGCGTGGGACAGCCGACCGGTCTCGACCTGCTTTTTCAGCGTCTCGGTAATATGCTCCTGACCGACAACGTCGTCAAACGTCTTCGGCCGGTATTTGCGATAGAGCGCCTGATACATCATTTGCGCGCGTCACCTCCGGGAACGGAAAACATAAAAAACGTGACCATTGACAAGACTGCACACCCACCTTTGAATAGACGACATGCCCGTTACCACAGCAGCCAGCTCGGGCTCGGCGCCCCCACGGCACACGGAGTGACCTGCTTAATGCTGCTCGGTTCCCCGCCTGACATGGTTCACAAGGCTCCGTTGCGCGGGACCGAACCTTCAACGCCGCTTACTGCGGGCAGACGACACATCGACCTATCCGGGGGCGGGAATTCATCCCTGCTATAGCGGATTGCAGGTACAGGACACCGCTGGCTCCCCGACTAGTGCAGCCTTGTCAATGGCCACGTGCAAGTATTCTACTACAAAAGCGGCGATTGCGCAAGAGCGGGAAGCAATTTTCTTTTTCGGGGCTTTTTCGCACAAAAATGCGCCGGAAGAAAAAAAGGTCTTTACAAATGTGAAAAATGTGCTATAATGAACAAGCCTTGTGGGGGCGTAGCTCAGCTGGGAGAGCGTTCGGTTCGCATCCGAGAGGTCAAGGGTTCGAATCCCTCCGTCTCCACCAAACTTCAGAAATCCTCCCCGTGACCGTTGGGTCATGGGGGGGATTTCTTGTTATTCAAAGAAAAGGAACAAGATCGCGCATCCGCTGATGGGAGGAATTCGCATGAAAGCACAGATCATCGCCGCACTGCTTTTTCTGATTCTGGGCATCGTGTTTGCCTGCGGAAAAGGCACATTTTTGATCGCGGGCTATAATACGCTCCCGGAGGAGAAAAAGGCACGGTATGATGCGCGCAGGATCCTGAGAGACATGAGCCGGATGATGTTTTCCTGCGTGGGCTGCATGGCGGTAGGGATCCTCGGCTCGATCGTGGACGCACCTTGGCTTGTGGTGCTCGGCATCGTTCTGACGGTTCTGGTCATCGTGTTCTTTCTGATCCGCATCAACCGGGAGAGCAAGCGGTAACGCCTGCTGCACAAAAAGTCACCCCCGCGCTTGTCGCAATGACAAGCGCGGGGGTTTTTGCATGCGCGAGCGGCCGGGTTTTTGTTGGCATCGGCGTAAAGGCACGCGAGCGGCGTCATTCCTTCTCGCTGAGTCCGCGCTCAAAGCGGAACTTGGCCTTTTTCTCCGGCACCTCAACGGGATATTCCCCCGTGAAGCAGCCGGTGCAGAAGCCCTCGCCGCACTCGGCCAGCTTTGTTACGCTGTCGGTGCTGAGATATCCGAGGGAGTCGACGCCGATGATCTGCGCGATCTCCGGGATCGTGTGGCTGCATGCGATGAGGTTCTCGCGGGAGTCGACGTCCGTCCCGAAATAGCAGGGGTTGAGAAACGGCGGCGCGGACACACGCATATGAACCTCCGTCGCGCCGGCCTCGCGGACGAGCTTTACGATGTGGGCGCAGGTGGTGCCGCGGACGATGGAGTCGTCGATCAGTACCACACGCTTGCCGCGGATGGTGGAGGAGATGGTGTTGAGCTTGATGTTGACGGATTTCTCCCGCTGGCTCTGCTCCGGCTGGATAAAGGTGCGGGCGATATACTTGTTTTTGATAAAGCCTACGCCGTACGGGATGCCGGACTGCTTGGAATAGCCGAGGGCGGCGTCCAGGCCGGAGTCCGGAACGCCGATGACCACGTCCGCCTGAACGGGGTGCTCCAGCGCCAGAAAGACCCCGGCGCGCTGCCGCGCGTTGTGGACGCAGCTGCCGTCTATGACGGAGTCCGGACGGGCGAAGTAGATGTACTCAAAGACGCACAGCGAGCGGGGGCACTGGCCGCAATGGGTGGTTATGCTGCGCAGGCCGCCCTTGTCCGCGATGACGATCTCGCCGGGACGCACGTCCCGCACGAACTGTGCACCGATGCCGTCCAGCGCGCAGCTCTCAGAGGCAAAGACCCAGCCGTCTCCCAGCCTTCCGATACAGAGCGGCCGGAAACCGTGAGGATCCCGGACGGCGATCAGCTTCTGGGGCGACATGATGACCAGCGAGTACGCGCCCTTGATCCTGTCCATGGCGGCAGAGACCGCCTCCTCAATGGAGGAGACCCGCAGACGCTCGTTGGTGATGGTATAGGCAATGACCTCGGTGTCGCTGGTGGTGTGGAATATCGCGCCGTTGAGCTCCAGCGCCTCCCGCAGCTCGGCGGCGTTTGTCAGGTTGCCGTTGTGGGCGAGCGCCATGCTGCCCTTGATATGATTGATGATCAGGGGCTGGGCGTTTTCGCGGCTCTTCCTGCCGGTCGTGGCGTAGCGGACGTGACCCACCGCCAGCTGGCCTCCGCCGAGCTTTTGCAGGCGCTCGGGAGGGAAGACCTCACCGACAAGGCCGAGGTCCTTATATCCCGATATGACGCCGTCGTCGTTGACGGCAATGCCGCAGCTCTCCTGTCCCCGGTGCTGGAGCGCGAACAGGGCGCTGTAAGTCAGTCCGGCAACATCCGTCCCGCCGCTGCTGTAAATGCCGAAAACGCCGCATTCCTCATGAATCTTTGAAAACATAGGCCCGCGCCCCGTTACGCGCCGAGCATACGGCGCAGGATCTCCTGATATGCGCCCTCCACATTGCCGAGGTCACGGCGGAAACGATCCTTGTCCAGTTTTTCGTGGGTCGTCTCGTCCCAGAGGCGGCAGGTGTCGGGGCTGATCTCGTCGGCGAGGACGATGCTGCCGTCGGGCAGGCGGCCAAACTCCAGCTTGAAGTCCACAAGGTCGATGCCGATGCCCTTCATGATGCCCTTGAGCAGGTCGTTGACCCGGAAGGCCAGCGCCTTGATCTGCTCCAGCTCCTCGGCCGTTGCCAGCTTCAGGGCCAGCGCATGGTAGGAGTTGATGAGCGGGTCGCCGAGACTGTCGTTTTTATAAGAGAACTCGATGGTGGGGGCGTCAAACACAATGCCCTCCTCCACGCCGTACCGCTTGGCGAAGGAGCCGGCGGAGATGTTGCGGACGATGACCTCGAGGGGGACGATGGTGACCTTCTTGACGAGGGTCTCCCGGTCGGAAAGCTCCCGCACGAAGTGGGTGGGCACGCCCTGCTCCTCCAGCAGCGTCATCAGGTGGTTGGTCACCCGGTTGTTGATGACGCCTTTTCCGGCGATAGTGCCCCGTTTTTCGCCGTTAAAGGCGGTGGCGTCGTCCTTGTATTCGACGATCAGCAGTTCGGGGTCGTCGGTGCGAAAGACCATCTTGGCCTTGCCTTCGTACAGCTTCTCAAGCTTCTGCATAGCAATACCTCCATGATAAATTGATTTTTTTGGCAGAATGTTTTTATACTGTGATATTAGACCGAAAGGATCAGAAAAACAATATCTTTTCAAGGCATTTTTGCGATTTCGGATGGTATCACAATGAGAGCGGGAAAATGCCGCCTTGTTTATGTTCGTTTTGCTCCCCCCCACGGTTTGGCACGCCGTGTGCCGGATACCGTCCTCGCCGGAACCGGGACGCTGTGCCGCTGGATGATTGGCTTTATGCGCCGCCGGGAAATCCTTCGTCTCCCAGTCTCGGCACAGGGAAAAGAGGCCGCTGTGCGCCTCCCCTTATCGCTCGGATTTCTTTGTTGACGCGCAATGGTTGGTCGTGTCGTTTTCCCCAAAACGATTCTCCTTGCAAATGATTACGCATTTGAAAAAGGCGCATCCCGTCGCCTACGGCTGAGCGGCTCGCCGCATCCCGGTTCGTTACGCAAAAACGTATGTGACACCCCTCGACAGAACCGGTTTTGCGTGCTATAGTAAGAGAACAGTTTGTTTGGAAGGGATGTTTTCAGCAAGTGGAACGCAAAGGCAAACAGAAAAAGACGGCGCGCAATGTTATCATCATCCTGTGTGTGGTCCTTGTGGCGGTGTCGATCCCGGTAATTATGGCGCTCAGGAAATCGCACAGCCAGCCCACGCCGGCGGAGACTACGCCCACGCCGACCGCGCCCCCCGTGGAGGAGACCGTCAGCGCGACGCCGTCGATCGAGCTTCCGCCCTATGGCGGCTATTCGTTTGACAACGACGAGCTGGTGCAGCTGTCCGACTGCGCGTTTGTCGGCGACAGCATCTGCAGCGGCCTGTTCGTCTATGATGTGCTGCCGAAGGATATGGTCGTTGCGACCGGAAACGTCGGCATCCGCAGCCTGCGGGAATATACATTTGATATCAACGGCGGTACGTATACCGCGCTCGAGGCGCTGAAGGTCATCGACCCGAAGTATGTCATCTTCTCCATGGGCATGAACGACATCAACATGACCAGCGAGGAGACCTATTGCCAGAATTACCTCAGCTTCCTTGCCGATACGCAGGCGGAGCTGCCGTCGGCAAAGCTCTATGTCGCATCGATCACGCCGATCGATGCCGGGTCGAACTTCGCCTCGAATGATAAGATCGACCGCTACAACGCCGCGGCCAAGGCTGCCGTCGAGCAGGCGGGCTATGGGTTTATCGACGTCACGACGCACCTGCGCAACGACACGGGCGGACTCAACCCGGATTGCGGCGGCGGTGACGGCATCCACGTCAACAAGCTCGGCTATTACTCGATGCTGACCGACGTGGCCAAGCGCCTCGTGGCCGACCGGCATTGAGCCAAACACAGGAAAAAGGAAAGGGCAAGTGCCCTTTCCTTTTTTGCTGTTCAGCGGCGCGAACAAAGGTGTTGACAAACGCGCGCATCGGCATTATAATCGGCATATACCGAAAATAAAAGCCTTGGAGGTGACGCTATGCCGAGACCACCGCGATGCCGGCGGATCTGCGATGCGCCGCAGGTCGACACCTTCTGCCCGCAGGGACATGAGGAGGCGGCTCCCATTCTGCTGACGCTGGATGAGTATGAGGTCATCCGGCTCGTCGATCTCGAGCAGCGCACGCACCAGCAGTGCGCCGCGCAGATGGACATTTCCCGCTCCACCGTGCAGGAGATCTATGAGAGCGCCCGGCGCAAGATCGCCGCGTGCCTTGTATATGGCAGAAAGCTCGTCATCACCGGCGGTAGCTACCGCATCTGCGGCGGGCAGGAGCAGGCGCGCTGCACACAGTGCTGCCGGACAAAATCAGAAGAAACCCATTCGAATATGCAACAACACAAAGGAGAAGCAAACATGAAAATTGCAGTTACCTACGAAAACGGCCAGATCTTCCAGCACTTTGGCCACACCGAGCAGTTCAAGATCTATGAGATCGACGGCGACAGGATCGTTGCCTCCGAAGTGGTCGACACCAACGGCAGCGGTCACGGCGCGCTGGCGGGCTTCCTGATGCAGCACGGCGTGAACACGCTCATCTGCGGCGGCATCGGCGGCGGCGCACAGCAGGCGCTGGCGCAGGCGGGCATCCGGCTCTTCGGCGGCGTCAGCGGTGATGCCGACGCGGCTGTCCATGCGCTGCTGGCCGGAAATCTCGGCTACAACCCGAACGTCCGCTGCGACCACCACGATCACGAGCACGGTGAGGGCGGCCACACCTGCGGCGACCATGGCTGCGGTCATCACGGCTGCCACTGAGGCGCGCAAAAGCTTTATACCATCGTTTTTGAAAACCGGAGCGGAAACGCTCCGGTTTTCGCTTTGCCCGGATGCGCCTGCGGTGCGATTTTCCCCCTTGCAGATGAGCGGCCTGTGCGGTATATTGTAATTTGTCAGACAGCATTTTGCCGCTGACGGAAAACCACGCGCGATAAGGAGAACAGACGCAATGGATAAGCAGGAATTGACACAGCTGCTGCAGCAGGTCGCCGACGGCGACGTGACCCCGGACGATGCGGCGCTCCGGCTGAAGATGCAGCCCTTTCAGGAGATCGGCGCGTACGCAAAGGTCGATTTCCACCGCGGCATTCGTCAGGGGGTGCCGGAGGTCATCTTCGGCGAGGGGAAGGCGAAGGAGCACATTCTCGGCATTGCCCGGGAGATGCTGCGCAGCGGCCAGCGGACGATCCTCATCACGCGCCTGTCGGCGGAGGCGGCGGCCTACCTGGAGACGGATCTTCCGCTGCACTATGACAGCGCCGCCAGAGTCGGCATCATCGGCGAGCTCCCACCGCCCGGCGGCAAGGGGCGCATCGTCGTTGCGACCGGCGGCACAAGTGATATTCCCGTCGCGGAGGAGGCAGCGCTGACGGCCGAGGCGCTCGGAAACGCGGTCACACGCCTGTATGATGTCGGCGTGTCGGGTCTTCACCGTCTGCTCGCCAATCTGGACACGATCATGTCTGCGCGCGTCATCGTCGCGGTCGCGGGCATGGAGGGCGCGCTGCCGTCCGTCATCGGCGGTCTTGCCGACTGTCCGGTGATCGCCGTGCCCACGAGCGTCGGCTACGGCGCGTCGCTCGGCGGGATCGCGGCGCTGCTGAGCATGCTCAATTCCTGCGCAAGCGGTATGTCCGTCGTGAACATCGACAACGGCTTCGGCGCGGGCTATCTCGCCAGCATGATCAATCATCTCGACTGACGGAGGCGCCATGGAACTCTCTGGTTTTTTTGCGCAGCATCCGAAGGCCGCGCTCGCGTTCTCGGGCGGGGCGGATTCCGCGTTCTTGCTCTACAGCGCCGCTGCGTGCGGCGCAGATATCATGCCATATTATGTCCGCTCACAGTTTCAGCCGGCGTTTGAGCGCGCCGATGCCCGGCGGATAGCGGCGGCGCTCGGTATGCCGCTGCGTGAGCTGGAGGTGGATGTTTTGTGCGAGGATACCATCGCCGCGAACCCTGCAGACCGCTGTTATTTCTGCAAGCGCCGTATCTTCGGCGCGATCTGCACGGCCGCCGCTGCAGACGGGTATCCCGTCGTGCTCGACGGCACGAACGCCAGCGATGACCGCGGCGACCGGCCGGGTATGCGCGCGCTCGAGCAGGCGCATGTCCTCTCGCCGCTCCGGCTCTGCGGCCTGACCAAGGCGGAGGTGCGCCGCCGCTCCAAGGCGGCCGGGCTCTTCACGTGGGATAAGCCCGCCTATGCCTGCCTTGCCACGCGCGTTCCGACAGGCGAGCCGATCACGGCTGAAAAGCTTTGTGCGGTGGAGCAGAGCGAGGCATTCTTGTTCGCGCTCGGCTTTACGGACCTGCGTGTGCGCCTACGCGACGGGGGCGCGCTGCTGCAGCTTCCGGCGGCGCAGCACGCGGCGGCACGGGCACTGTGGCCGCAGATCACCGCGGGACTGTCCGAATATTTTTCCACCATCGAGTTAGACCCGAAAGCGAGGGCAGAGAGCGAATGAAAACTTTGTATATTGATTGCTCCATGGGCTGTGCCGGTGATATGCTCACGGCGGCGCTGCTGGAGCTGCATCCCGATCCGGCGGCGTTGCTCGCCGGGATGAACGCGGCGCTCGGCGGCCGGGCGGTCGTGTCTGCCGCGCCGGATGCCAAGTGCGGCATCCGCGGTACGCACGTCACCGTAAGCATCCACGGGCAGCAGGAGGGCGCAGACTCGCCGTATGCAGAGCATACGCACGGCGGCGCAAGTGCGGCCGAGATCATGGCCTTTCTGGATACTGCGCCGCTTTCGCGGCCGGTCCGGGAAAACGCCAGGGCGGTGTATGCGCGCCTTCTGGACGCCGAGAGCGCGGTGCACGGCTGCGCGGTCGAGCAGGTGCACTTTCATGAGGTCGGCGCGCTCGATGCGCTGGCGGATGTGCTGTGCGTGTGCGCGCTCATGGACGCGCTGCAGCCGCAGCGCGTGCTCTGCTCACCCATAAATGTCGGCAGCGGTCAGGTTCGGTGCGCGCACGGTGTGCTGCCTGTGCCCGCCCCGGCGACGGAGCGGCTGCTGCGCGGCGTGCCGGTCTATGCCGGCGGCGTGGCGGGCGAGCTGTGCACCCCCACGGGTGCGGCTCTGCTGCGGCAGTTCGTGTCTGACTACGGTGCAATGCCGCAGATGTGCGTCTCCGCCGCCGGTTACGGCACGGGCAAGAAGGATTTTGCAGCGGCGAACGTCGTGCGCGTGCTCCTCGGTGAGAACGGGCATGGCGACGAGCAAGTCGTGGAGCTGTGCTGCAACATCGACGATCAGCCTGCGGAGTCGCTCGCCTTTGCCATGGACGCGCTGCTTGCGCTCGGCGCGCTGGATGTGTATTTCACCGCCATCGGCATGAAAAAGGGCCGCCCGGGTGTTTTGCTCACCTGCATCTGCCGCCCGGAGCAGCGGGATGCCATGCTGCACTGCATCTTTCGCAATACGACAACGCTGGGTGTGCGCGAGCGTACCTGCGCCCGTTACAGCCTCGCCAGATGCACGCAGACCGTGCAGACGCGCTTCGGTCCGGTGCGCATCAAAACGGCACAGGGCTACGGCGTCACGCGCGAGAAGGCGGAATACGACGATCTGGCGCGGCTCGCGCGCGGGAGCGGGCAGCCGCTTGACGAGATCCGCGCCGCTGTCGCGCAGGCGCTGCGAGACCGGAACGAAACCGAATGAAACGTCTTGCATCCGCACTGTGCGAATACGGTGCGGATGTGCGTTTTACCTATCAGAAGATTTCATCCGTGTGCGTCTTTCTGTGAAAGTCTACATATTTTGCACCTCATCAAGAAATTCCCTTGTCAGACGATCTCAGCGTGCTATAATCGACACATTATGAGGGCTTGCCTGTCGACGATACAGAATACCACAAGCGCCCATGAAAGGAGAAATTATGCATCCCAGACTTTCCAACAAAATCCTGCGTCCCGATTTTCAGGGCGAATTTACGGCAAGCATTCTTGCGGCAGCGGCCTCTCCAGAGCTGATTTCTTTCGCGGGCGGACTTCCGAACCCGGTCTCCTTCCCGGTCGAGGAGATGGACAAGGCAGCACACAAGGTGCTCGAGCATAACGGCGTTATGGCGCTGCAGTACAGCGGCACGCAGGGCTATCAGCCGCTGCGCGAGTGGGTCGCCAAGCGCTATGAGACGATGGGCGTTTCCGGCGTGCAGGCCGACGATATCATCATCACCAACGGCTCGCAGCAGGTGCTGACGATGATGGGCGCGTGCATGCTCGACCCCGGCGACAAGGTGATCGTCGAGGACCCGACCTATCTGGTCGCACTGCAGTCGTTCCACTTCTTTGACCCCGAGATCCTGCCGGTCACCATCAACCCCGACGGCATCGACTGCGATGCGCTCGCGGCGGCTGTTGCGGCGAACCCGGACGTGAAGTTTGCCTACGTCATTCCGAATTTCCAGAACCCCACCGGCCTGAGCTACAGCCAGCAGGTACACGACCGGGTCGTGGAGATCTTCCGCGGCACGGACATTGTCGTGCTCGAGGATAACCCGTACCGTGAGCTGCGTTTTTCCGGCACCGCGACTGACAGCTTCGGCAAGGAGCTGGGGGAGCAGTGCTGCATGCTCGGCACGTTTTCCAAGATCGTCGCGCCCGGTATGCGCATCGGCTGGGTGTGCGTGCGCAACAAGGAGCTGCGTGAGAAGCTCCTGAGCTACAAGGCGACCGCCGACCTGCACACGAACATCTTTTCGCAGCTCGTGCTCGCGCAGTACCTTGCGGACAACGACATCGACGCGCACATCGAAAAGACGAAGGTGCTCTACAAGCACAAAGCGGAGCTGATGATGGACTGCATGCGCAAGTACCTTCCGGAGGGCGTGGAGTTCACGCCGACCGAGGGCGGCATGTTCCTGTGGGCGAAGCTCCCGAATGGCATGTCTGCGGTCGATCTCTACCGCGTCGCGCTCACGAAGGGCGTGGCCATCTGCCCGGGCGACCCGTTTTATGAGAAGGCGCGCAACGTCAGCACCTTCCGCATCAATTACTCCAACAGCAGTGACGAGGTGATCGAAAAGGGCATCCGTCTGCTCGGCGAGGCCTGCGAGGAGCTGCTCGCAAAGTAAGATAACGCATTCTTTACACAAATCAAAACCGCCGCACCGTGGCGTCACGGTGCGGCGGTTTGCATATGGCAGCAGTTTATATGTAAGACCTTGTTCTGCGCATGTCGAGCACCAGCTCCGGATCGTCTGCGCGCATCCGCTCCAGAATGTCCGTGAGTGCGTCCGGGTCGCGCGCGACCGCGTCCAGCTCCGGCTGCGTGAGACCGACCAGCTGCAAAAATGCGACCCTGCCGTGCACGGTCTCGATCGGTGCGGCGGTCGTGTCGCTGACGATGGCCAGCGCCGTGATGGCCGAGTTCAGCTCCGGGTGCAGGGAACTGCCGTCGCCGGGGATGTATGCACCCGGCTCGAAATAGTTGCCGGTCTCGAACGTGTAGCGCGCCAGCTGCGCCAGCAGGTCGAGCGCCCACGTGCCGGTCTCGGCATAGCTCTCGCGCACCTTGAGCGTGAGCTCGTAGCCCCACTTGCTGTATTCCGAACCGAAGGCCGCCATGCTCGGGTACAGTTCGCTCAAGCCGTAGGTGACGACGTGCTGATAGCCCTTGCCCGTGTCGTAGACGGCAAAGCCGTCGAGATATTCCTCGCCGCCGAGTGCCGCACGGTCGTGCAGCTCGCTCTCGAAACGCACCGGCTCTGCTTTGGGGTAGAGCTTTGCAAAGGCCGCGTCGATGGCGTCCCAGCCGGGCGCCCAGTCGGGGTGCTTTTTCATCCGCTTCGCGTATTCTTCTCTCGTCATGTCGTGTCCGCCTTTCGTCGATTTACTCCAGTGCCTCGTGCACGGAAAAATGGTTCTTGTGGTAGCTCAGCAGCCCCTCGCGCTGCATCCGTGACAGCTCACTGCACATGGCGCTGCGATCGACGCTGAGATAGTCAGCCAGCTGCTGCCGGTTATAGGGGATGTCAAAGCTGTATCGCCCGGTGCGCTGCACGCACGCGGAAAAGTACGACAGGAGCCGGGCCCGGATGCCCTTCGGCGCGGTGTGCAGGATGCGCTGCGAGAGCAGCAGGTTTTTCTCTGCGCACACAGCCAGCAGATTCGAAATGAGCAGTGCGTGAAACGGGCAGGCGTTCGTACATGTCGTGAGCACCTTGCCGACGTTCAGAAACAGCACCTCGGTGTCCTCGGCGGCTGTCACGCTGATACGCAGCGGTTCCCCCGGAATACAGGCGTAGGGTTCGGCAAATACCTCTCCGGGCGCGACGTGACCGAGCAGGCTGTGACTGCCCCAGATGTCATCGTGGCCGATCATGGCCATACCGGAGAGCACCATACCGAGCTGCTCGGTCGGTGCACCCGCAGCGAGAATGGTCTCGCCGCGCGCATAGCGCTTTCGTACAGCGCCGAGGCACTGCAGCAGCGGCTGCAGCTGCGCAGTGTCGATCCCGCGGAACAGGCGCGTGCTGGTCAGGGTAATGTTCATATTTTTTGCTCCATTTGTTGTTCTGACAACGGAATTGTGGCTTTTATTATGCTATCTTATGCACAGAAAGTCAAGACCGCCGGGCGGGGGTCCGGACGATTTTTGGAAAGGGAAGGGATATTATGATCCGTAAGATCATCCACATTGACGAAGAAAAGTGCAACGGCTGCGGTGCGTGCGCGGCAGCGTGTCACGAGGGAGCGATCGGTATTGTAGACGGTAAGGCAAAGCTCCTGCGTGACGATTATTGCGACGGCCTCGGCGACTGCCTGCCGGCCTGCCCGATGGACGCCATCCACTTTGTTGAGCGCGAGGCGGCTGCCTATGATGCTGCGGCCGTGCAGGCGAATATGCGCAAAAGGCAGGCGCAGAGCGCATCTGCGCACACCGGCGGCTGTCCCGGCAGCCAGATGCGCAGCATCCGCCGTGAGGAGGCCGCGCAGCCGCAGACCGCCGTGCCGCAGCCGTCGCAGCTTGGCCAGTGGCCGTGCCAGATCAAGCTCGTGCCGGTCAACGCGCCGTATTTTCAGGGCGCGAAACTGCTCATTGCGGCCGACTGCACGGCGTATGCCTACGCGAACATGCACAGTGAATTCATGAAAGGGAAGATCACGCTCATCGGCTGCCCGAAGCTCGACGCGGTGGATTACACCGACAAGCTCACGGAGATTATCCGGGGCAACGACATTCAGAGTGTCACCATCGTGCGCATGGAGGTGCCGTGCTGCGGCGGACTCGAACACGCAGCGCGTGAGGCGCTGCGCGCGAGCGGGAAATTCCTTCCGTGGCAGGTCGTCACGATCTCCGTCGATGGCAAGATTCTCGACTGCTGACCCGTTGTTCGGGCTCTGCTTGCATGCGCGGGCAGAGCCCGAACAAAGATTTTTCTTTCTATGAAAAATATGCGACAATAGGGTTGACAAATCCGAAAATATCTGTATAATATCATTTGTTCGTAGCGGAATTGTGTAATGGTAGCACACCGGACTCTGACTCCGTTTGTGAGGGTTCGAATCCTTCTTCCGCTGCCAACGCGAATCGCTCCCGTCCTTGACGGGGGTGATTTTTTTGCTTTTGCCCCTTTTCTGCCACCTCGCGGCAGCAGCCTGCGTGGATATGCAAAAAGGCCCTGCCGAGAGGCAGGGCCTTTTTGGTTTCATAACAGTGCTTGGTTCACTTGTCCAAGTAGCTGGTCAGCAGCTCCTGCAGCAGCTCGTCGCGGTCGAGGCGGCAGATGAGGCTGCGGGCGTTGTTGTAGTTGGTGATGTACGTCGGATCTTCGGAGAGAATGTAGCCGACGAGCTGGTTGATCGGGTTGTAGCCTTTGACAACAAGGGAATGATACACGGAAGTGAGGATCTCCTTCATTTCTGTTTTGTTGTCGATCGCGTTAAACCGTCTGGTTGCGTCTTCCATGTGAAGCCCTCCCTCATACAAGTTCTTGTGCCTATTATACCAAAAAACACAAGTCTGTAAAGCCACTTTTCAACCCTTTTCGAAAAAAGTTCTAAATAATTTCTTAATACCCTTTCGCTGCAGGGAACGCTCAGCGGATCGTCGCGTGGAACGTCTCCTCAAGCGCCTTGAGGACACTCTGCATCGTCTCCTCGGCGTGGTCGTCGGTGAGCGTCTGGTCGTCGGCGCGCAGCGTCAGCGAGAAAGCGACGCTCTTATAGCCGGCCGGGATCGGGGCGCCGGTGTACACGTCAAAGAGTTCGCAGCCCTTGAGATACTGTCCGCCGGCGGCGAGGATGCACTGCGAGAGCTTGGCGACCGGGATGTCGGCGCTGCAGACGACGGCCACGTCGCGCGTCACGGCCGGGAAGCGCGGCAGCGGCGTGTAGACCGGTGTCGCACCGCGCTCGGCGAGCATCTCACCGAGCTGCAGCTCGGCCGTGTAGAGCTCCGTGTCCACGCCGTAGTTTGCTGCCGCAAGCGGATGGATCTGACCGAGCACGCCCAGCAGCTTGCCGCCGGCGTACACCTTCGCGCAGCGGCCGGGGTGGTACGACGGGTTGCCGCTCTCGGCTTCAAACGTCACGTCTGTGATGCGCAGACCGGCGAGGATGCGCTCGACAGCGCCCTTGAGCTGGAAGAAGTCCATGCCGCCGCCGTAGCCGCCGAGACACAGCAGCTTCGGCTCGTCGGCCATGCCGTCGGGGCGGGCAAAGTAGACTTTACCGATCTCGTACAGGCGCACGGCCTTGTTGCGGTAGTTGTAGTTGCGCGTGAGGATCTCAAGCATGGACGGCAGCACCGTCGTGCGCATGATGGAGGTGTCCTCACCGAGGGGGTTGAGGATCTTCATGGAGTTGCGCAGCGGGGAATCGGCCGGGAGACGGATCTTGTCGTAGTACGAGGGGCTGATGAACGAATACGTGATGATCTCGCTGTAGCCGAGCGCGCGCGCCATCGCGCCGATGCTGCGCTCTGCCTGCTGCGCATCGCTGTAGCCGCCGCTGGTGGTCTGGCCGCGCATGAGCGTGCAGGGGATGTTGTTATAGCCGTAGAAGCGGGCGATCTCCTCGGCGATGTCGGAGTAGTGCTCCACGTCGCCGCGCCAGGAGGGGACGATGATCGTGTCGCCGTCGAGCTCGAAGCCGAGCGCAAGCAGGATGCGGCGCATCTCTGCCTCGGACACGTCCGTACCGAGCAGACCGTTGACCTTTTCCGGCTCGAGCTTCACGGTCTTCGGCACGATGGGCTCGGGCAGCACGTCGATGGTGCCGCGCATCACCTCACCGCAGCCGAGCAGCTCCACGAGCTCGCATGCGCGATCCACAGCGGCGACGGTATTCATCGGGTCGAGCCCCTTCTCAAAGCGGCCGGAGGCCTCCGTGCGCATGCCGAGCGCAGCGGCCGTGCGGCGCACGCTCGTGCCGTTGAAGTTCGCGCCCTCAAAGACGACCATGGCCGTGTCGCCCACGATCTCGGAGTTGGCGCCGCCCATGACGCCAGCGACCGCGACGGGCTTCTGCTCGTCGCAGATGCAGAGCATGTTCGGCGTGAGCCTGCGCGCAGTGCCGTCGAGCGTCTCGATGGTCTCGCCCTCGCGCGCGGTGCGCACGATGATCTGCTTGCCGCCGATGCACGAGAAATCGAAGGCGTGCATGGGCTGGCCGTACTCGAGCATGACGTAGTTTGTAATGTCGACGATGTTGTTGATCGGGCGCACGCCGCTGTTGCGCAGGCGCTCGCGCATCCACGCCGGGGACGGGCCGATCTTGACGTTGCGCACCATGCGCGCGGTGTAGCGCGGGCAGAGCGCGGGATCGTCGATGCGGATGCTGACATGGTCGCAGATGTCCTCGCCGCGGCCGGGCACGTCGGGCGTGTGCAGCTTCAGGGGCTTGTCAAAGGTCACGGCGGCCTCACGCGCCAGACCGATCACAGACAGGCAGTCCGGGCGGTTGGGCGTGATCTCAAACTCGACCACGTGGTCGTCCGCGCCGATGACGGCGGCGATGTCGTCGCCGGGCTCCACGCCGGCCTCCTGCATGACCCACAGGCCGTCCTCGATGGCGTAGGGGTAGTCATGCAGCGTCAGACCGAGCTCCTTGAGCGAGCACATCATGCCGTTGGACGCCTCGCCGCGCAGCGTGCCGGCGTGGATCTGCTTGCCGTCGGGCAGCAGCGCGCCGTCAAGCGCGACGGGTACCAGGTCTCCGACCTGCTGGTTCTGTGCGCCGGTCACGATCTGGATCGGCGCATCGCCGCCCACATCGACCTGACAGACCCACATGTGGTCGGAGTTCGTGTGGCGCACCATCTCCACGATGCGGCCCGCAACGACATTCTGAATATTCTTGTGCAGATCCGTAAACGTCTCCACCTTAGAGCCGGAGAGGGTCATTGCCTCGGAAAAGTCGTGGTCGGACCAGGCCGAGCAATCTACGAATTCATTGAGCCATTTTCTGCTTAAAATCATGGTAGCCTCTCCTTTCT
>OFML01001021.1_pt1 | contig 17487 bp, 16 predicted proteins | sample 1541831 | NCBI WGS metagenome assembly OFML01 (sample SAMN04209237, study PRJEB22552) | human gut metagenome | biome: gut; material: feces | host: Homo sapiens | place: USA: Oklahoma | reverse complement strand
TCTTAGTCCTGTAGAAAAGCCTGACGCCAAGCTGCTGCTCCAGATCGTTGATGTGCCTGCTTATGGTCGACTGGGGCACGCCGTTCTGACGGGCCGCATTGGTGAAATTGAGCGTTTTACTGACTGCCAGGAAGCTCTTTATCTGATTGAGATGCATAGTATATACCTCATTTATTGACAGTAGATTTTGGTGATGGTATCATCAAAGGAACAGATGATACTTATCCGGTAAAAACAAGTTTTTTAAACATTTATCCGTTTTTGCTATTATATAGCATGGGGCTCGAGTTGTAAAGCTTCCGCCTCGGCGTTTTCGGCATGCCTTGGCATGTCGCGATGTTTTGTGCCGAAAGCAGGGGAGTATGGAGGAAATCGTGAAAAAGAAAATCGTGATAACAGGAATGGGTGCGGTGACGCCCATTGGAAGCGGAGTGGAGGAATACTGGAACAATCTGATCGCGGGTGCATGCGGAATCGATAAGATCCGGCAGTTTGATGCGACAGATCTGGCGGTGCGGATCGCAGCGGAGGTTCATTCTTTTGATCTGCAAAAATACATGCCGAAAAAGATGATCCATGAGACGGATGCGTTCACCCAGTACGCCTACGTGGCAGCTGCCGAAGCCTTGGCGATGGCTGGAAAAAAGGATGGAGAACGATCAGGGGAGAATGCCCGGATGTCTGACGATCCAGATCGTTCTGCCGGCATCGGTCTTCCTGCAGATCCGGATCAAATGGGTATCGTTATGGGGACTGCCATGGCTGGAGTTGCTACGACGGCAGCGACGCAGGAAATCCTGACCAATGCAGTCCATAAGAATGTAGGCCCGCGATTTGTGCCGCGGATCCTGGGAAATATTGCCGCAGCACAAATCGCCATCGCTCATGGGATCACCGGTCACAGTGTTACCTTGTCCACGGCCTGCGCTTCAGGCGGCGATGCCGTTTCCGCAGCGGCAATGCTGCTTCAGGCAGATGAAGCGGATGCCGTTCTGGCAGTTGGGGCAGAGAGCATCCTGTGCCCGCTGGTGATCTACTCGCTGGCGAATGCACACACTTTATCGCGGATGAATGATGATCCACAGCATTCCTGCAGACCGTTCGATGCACACAGAAGTGGCTTTGTCATTGGTGAAGGGGGCGGTGCATTGGTATTGGAAACGGAAGAAAATGCCCTGGATCGCGGAGCGACTATTTACGCCGAGCTGGCAGGATGGGCCAATAACAATGAGGCCTATCATGTCATCAAGCCTAATCCGGATGGAATCAGTTCGATCAAGTGTATGCGAAAGGCTCTTTTAAGGGCGGGACTTTCCCCGCGGGATGTCGATTATATCAATGCTCACGGAACGGGAACAAAACTAGGGGATGAAGCCGAGTTGAATGCACTTGGTCAGTTGTTCGAAGGCTCTGCCATCAGCTCTACAAAAGGAGCCACCGGCCACATGATGGGTGCCGGTGGCATCACTGAAGCGATCGCCTGTATCCAGGCGATCCGGGAAGGGATCGTTCCGCCGACTTTAAACCTGGAAGATTGTGATTCGGATCTGGATCTCGTGCGGGGAGAGAGCCGTAAGATGACAGTTGACACGGCCATGACGAATGCCTTCGGATTTGGTGGGCAGAATTCCAGTCTGATATTTCGGCGGTATTGATTTTTCACCAGCTCGCAAGCAATACAACATGAACAGCCGAATATCCTGCCTTGATGTTGTAATCCAGTGCAAAAAATTTGGTACAGCAACATGAAGATAGTGAAAATCAAATTTCATGTTGTAATGATCTCAATAATTCGCAAGCAATACAACATGAACAGCGGTTATGAACCTGTTGATGTTGTATTTTGCTTTTTGGACAACATCAACACAACAAAATTAAGCTTTCATGTTGTAAGACTTGCAGAGACATCTTTTGACATTTCAAAAATACAAAAAATGCCTTGTAAATATTGACAGCAAACTGCCAGAGGTGTAAAATAATGGAAATGGGAGCCGTGGCTGGAGCTTTGTTCGTCGAAAATCCAAGCCTGGCCTGACGCAACATATCATGGGGAATGAAATGAGAGATTATCACAGCAGAATGAAATGGGAGATGACTCGCATCTGGCAGCGAGAAGTCCAAAATCGGAAGCGTATGATGCAGGAACTGCGGCAGCTTCCGGCGGGAGACCTTTGCATCAGAAAAGGCAAAGGCGATAGTTTTTATACATATCACACCAATCAACACGACACTCGTGGCGTGTTGCGGGATAGGAAATTAACCAGGTCGCTGGCACGTAAATGTTTTTTAAAAAAGAAAGTCCATTCGAGCACCCTCTGGTGCCAGGGACTCCAGCGTCTGATACAAGACATGGAAATTCAAGAACGCTGCGAAGCGAGATCCCTCCACCCCATAACCCGTAGTCGCCTCCCGGAGGTCTTCGAGGAAAAGGATTATCGTCTTTCACCAATGCAGCGGGAGTGGCTCTATGGAAATTACGAGCAGAATCCGTATAAGCCGGAACAGAAAATCTATAAAACCAAAAGTGGTATCATGGTACGTTCTAAATCGGAACGGAGCCTGGCAGACTTTTTCACGGAACGCGGCGTCGCTTTCCGGTACGAGGCAAAACTGGTCATCAACGGCAAGGTGTATTATCCGGACTTCATGATCCTTTGCGATGATGGGCGCATTCTGATCTGGGAGCACTTCGGCCTGATGGATAAGGAAGAATACTTCATCAGTGCCTGCCGCAAACTGGAACAGTATCGCAGAGCCGGATACGTGCAGCATTCCAACCTGATCTGCACTTACGAGGAAGATCTACGGTCCGGGGCGGTGCTGGAGGAGATTTTGCTTCGGTATGAGCTGTACTCGTAATCAGTTATTTCCTCCTGCGTCCAGCAATTGCGCCGACAATTCCGAATGCAACTGCCCAGAGAAGCCAGCCGCAACCGATGGAATACAGCGGCATTTTAGTCACGAAGCCAAGCGGCAGGCCGTAACCGTACAGGATCTCCAACAGGCTTCCAAGCAGTGATCCGAAGAACGCTCCTTTAAAGACTGCATTAGAGACATGATCGCGAAACAGGGAAAGAATGATCAGGGTCAGGGCTCCCGGATAAACCAGGCTCAGGATCGGAGCAGCCAGAGCTACGATTTTGTCCAGCCCGAAATTTGCAACAAAGGCACTGAATAAGCAGATGGCGGCAGCGAGAAGCTTATAATTCAGCCGGCCTTTTGACAGTGTGCTGAAATAGTCTGCACTGGCACTGACCAGTGCAACAGCTGTTGTCAGGCAAGCCAGTGCTACGATTATACCTAGAATAATGACCCCGGCGTGTCCCAGCAGTCCGCTGGTGATATTCACCAGCAGTTCAGAACGATTGATCCGCAGATTATACGTGCCGGATACGGTGGCACCCAGATATGTCAGCCCGAAGTAGATCACCAGCAGAGCAATTGCAGCCACCAGACTGGCGTTTCTTACGACTTTATACTTCACGTGCGTTGCCGTATAGCCCTTGTCCATCACACTTTTTACGATGATGATCCCGAAAATCATCGCCGCCAGGACATCCATTGTCTGGTAACCGGAATTGATCCCGGCTACGACAACGTTGTCCATCATATGATCATCGGAGATTTCTCCCAGCGGAGAGATGACACCGGCAACGATCAGCGTCAGCAATCCCAGGACCAGAGCGGGAGTCAGGATCTTGCCGATGATATCCACGACAGAGGATTCCCTAATGGTCAAAAGCAGGACCAGCAGAAAGAAGATCCCGCTGGTAAGCCATAAAGACACATCGCCGAATACCGGTTCTGTGAACATTTCCTGAACTGTAGCCCCGGTTCGCGGAAGAGCGATGAAGGGCCCGATGCAAAGGATGATAGCAGACAGCATGATCTCGCCGGGGACTTTGCCGATCCGTGTGGTTATGGTAGAGATCTCGCCTCCGTTTCGGATCAATGCAAAGATCGCCAGAATGGCGATCCCGATGTCGGCCAGGTAGTAGCAGAGAAACCCCAGCCCCCACAAGTTGCCGGACCCCATCCCCAGATACGGCGGGAAAATGATGTTTCCGGCTCCGAAGAACATGGAAAAAAGCGCAAATCCGATCACCAGCTGATCGATGCGCTGCTGTTTTAATGATTTCATACGAATGAAGTTCCTTTTCTGTTTTGTCATATAAAAATTTTGTCGCGCAAAGATACGGTAACATATCCAAAGGGAGAAAGCAACGGAAATCTGTAGAAAAACACGCTTTCAAGCGATAATATACAGAAACGGTTTCTGTATATTACTATGAAATGAAATGATTTCGTAGAAAATCGTGCCGGAATACTTTTGTCGAGCCTTGACTTTGCAGGCGTTAGCGTGTAAAATAAATCCGTGTCACGTATGTGGCATGATTTTTTCGTGTGAGCAGGATGGGATCCCGTCCGGGCGAGCACGGCTAAATATCAGTTTTAGTTCGCTGAAGACGTTTCCTTTGCAGCGGGGATCAGAGATTCCCGGAGGGCGTAAGCTTTGCAGGAAACCCAGTAGGCAGGGCCGAACCGGATCGGGTGCGCAGCATGCGATCTCAGTAGGTAGAAAGGAAGATGAAATGAGTTCATTTATCGCAAAACCTGCAGAAGTAGAACGTAAATGGTACGTTGTTGATGCAGAAGGCAAGAACCTCGGAAGAATGGCTTCTCAGATCGCAGCTATCTTAAGAGGCAAGAACAAACCGACTTACACCCCGCACGTTGACTGTGGCGACTACGTTATCGTGATCAACGCAGAAAAGGTTGAGGTAACAGGCAAGAAGAGAAAAGAAAAGATCTACAAGAGACATACAGGATATCCGGGTGGTCTCAGAGAAATGACTTTCGAGCAGATGATGGAAAAGCATCCTACCGAAGTTGTGAGACACGCTGTTAAGGGCATGATGCCAAACGGCAAGCTGGGTAGACAGATGTACAAGAAGTTAAAGGTTTACGCAGGCCCTGAGCACGAACATGCAGCTCAGAAGCCGGAAGTACTGGATATTTAAGGAAGGGAGGAATTAAACGATGGCAAAGACACAGTATTATGGAACAGGAAGAAGAAAATCTTCAGTTGCTAGAGTTAGATTAGTCCCTGGTAACGGAAATATCACAGTAAACAAGAAATCTCTCGATGATTACCTTTCCCAGGAAATCGTAAAGAGAGAGGTTAAGAGACCTTTTGAAATTGCTGGATGCGAAGGCAAGTTTGACGTGATCGCTACAGTGCATGGCGGTGGTTACACTGGTCAGGCAGGCGCACTCAGACACGGAATTTCCAGAGCTCTCTGTGAAGCTGACAGAGAAGCTTACAGACCGGCCCTCAAGGCTGCTGGATTCCTGACAAGAGATTCCAGAATGAAGGAAAGAAAGAAATACGGTCTCAAGAAAGCAAGAAGAGCAAGCCAGTTCTCGAAGAGATAATCTCAGAACTGCTGAGGACAACGGAAACCTTGAAATTAGCGGGTTTCTGACAGATTGGATAGTTATGAAAATTGCAGATTTCCGGTTCGTTACTAACATATTACTAACATGTTACTAACAAACCGCTGCAGATGTGACTATGTAATTCAGAGATGTATTCTATGAAAATAGGATGCATCTCTTTTTTTGATTCGCAACTCTTAAATAAGATTTATGGCGTTTACGATCTCATCAATATCAAGCTGCGTATAAGTGTCGTTTATCAAGTCTTGTGAGTGTCCAAGAATCTTTTTTCGAATGGTTTCGCAAATCTCGGCTTTGTGCATCATGGAACTGCATGTGTATCTGCAGCAGTGAGGTGTATAGGGATATGAAGAAGTGCGATTTTATAGACGATGAAAATCAGACATCAAACACAGAGGAGTAGTGATTATTATTTACAAAATTTAACAATTGATTTAATATAAGTGTATAGAATGGTGAGAGAGGATGGGGATTAATAGATGACCGGTTCAAATATAACTTATGACATTCATACTACTGAACTCTCTAGAAATACATTGACAAATCTCACTGGAGTTCCACTAGGTAAATAGTATTCTCTTTTACATAAAAGGTTTCCCCGATTAAGAATTAAAGGGACTGCATAAGAGTGTTTTATTGAAATGTTGATGCCAAGTCCGTGGGTCCACAAATGGGACCAACTTCCTCTCTGACTTAAAAGAATAGTTGGAGAAGAAAGAAAAAGTATACTGAAATCACTTAATTTCAGACCCATGAGACCATTCAATATAACATCGGTGGTCGAGTGGGAATAGAATGAGTAAAAAATTTAGTATATCGTTGTAAATGATTATTCAGATGACAGGTAGTACACGTATTATCTGTCACCTATTCATTTTTTGTAATTGTGCAGGAATTGCGCAAGATTTGTACACAAGGGGGTGCGGACATAATCCTGGTCCAAAGTTGACAGGAGGTGTTCAATGTATTCCTATGAGCAACGGGTCACAGCGGTCAAGCTATTGATCCAATATGACATGAGTTATTCGACCGTCATACAAGAGTTGGGATATCCCAACAACAGCAAATCTTTGTGCTACTGGTTTAAGGAATATGAGAGCAACGGTGATTTTCATAAAGCTTACGCTGGTGGAAGTAAATATACTGATGAACAAAAACAGATGGCTGTCGCGTATTATCCTTAGTTTCCTGAGGACTTCCGACTAAAAGGGTTTCCCACTCAAAAATCTACATAGAGAAATCGCCAAAAACCCAACAATATCACGGGGTTTTGGCAATTTTCGCTTGACCACAACAGGTGGAGGAACGAGACAGGACAAACCGAAGCTGCATGGCTAAATTCACCCGACGCTAACAACGTTAAAGGAACAGGTGCGATTGCCTGACAAACTGCGTAAAACATCCCCGTTTCGACGTGCACGGATGATTAAAGACGGTTGATGTGATACCATCACAGCCGATCAGAATATCATAATTATGCGCGAAAAGCGCATTGTTATTCTTCGGGTTTGTTGATTTTTCTGGAAAATGTTGTTCGGTGTATTCCAAGAACATCCGCAGCTACACTTTTGTTCGGGAAAAGCTCAAGCGCTTTTTCAAACATTGCATTTTCCATTTCCTGCTGTGCTTCTTTCAGCGGAATGATTTTGTTTATTTTAATTTCAATCGCGTCAACAGTGGCGGTGTCCTTTCGAACAGATTCCGGAAGATTATCTGCCGAAATAACGGAAGAGGGCGTAGTAACAACCAGTCGCTCAATCAGATTTTCCAGCTCTCTTATGTTTCCCGGCCATGGAGCGTTCGTTAAGATAGCCATTGCGTCCCTGCTGAAATGCTTATTCTTATGATATTTCTCGTTGAATCTTTTCAGGAACTCATGCGTCAGGTGCGGAATTTCGGAGCGGCGTTCCCTGAGGGGAGGAATGTAAAGAGGCACAACATTCAAACGGTAATACAGATCTTCACGGAACTGTCCGAACTCAACCATCTTCGCGAGATTTCTGTTTGTTGCAGCAATGATTCTGATATTCGCGGTCATCGGTTTTACCGAACCGATTGTATAATAAGATTTCGTCTGGATCAGATCCAGAAGTTTAACCTGCATGTTCAAGGGGAGCTCCCCGATTTCATCCAATAACAATGTTCCGCCTTCCGCTGCAGCAATCAGGCCCGGCTTTCCCTGGTTCAGCGCGCCTGTAAAGGCCCCCTTTTCATATCCAAACAGTTCGGATTCAATCAGGCTGTCCGGAATGGCACCGCAATTGACCTTCACGAAGGGACCGTTCTTGTTGATACTGGTATCGTGAATCTGTTTGGCCATGACATCTTTTCCGACGCCTGTCTCCCCCTCGATCAGAACAGTCGAATCTACTTCCGTGATCTGCATGACAGTATTCAAAGCATGCTGCATCGTGATATTGGAGGTAATGATTTTATTGTTCGTTTCTGTATAAATGGATTGCTTTTCGTATTCTCGTATTAACTCTTCTGCTTCCTGCAGTTTGCTTTCAAGGGTCGTTATAGAGGTAACATCTTTTGAAATGTTGAATATTTTGTACAACTCACCATTTTGATCGTATACAGGAGTGCTTGTAACAAGAAGCCGGTGTCCGGTTTTCGTATCCTGCACCAGGGTACTGGGAGTGCCCTTATCCAGCACTTCTCTTGTAACCGACTTAGAAAGGATGCCGTTTTTTTCGAGATCCCGGACATTCGTTCCGATGGCCAGCTCACGTTTTAATCCAAATTGTTCCTCTATCGCTGAATTGGTTTTGATCAAAACACCATTTTTATTTGATACAGTCAGCAAGTCAAAGATGTTATCAAATATGAATTCATCATCCAGATACTCCTTTCTGCATTTGACGATAAGCTTCAGCATTTTTTCAAAGTCGGCTTCGGTCCAATCGTTCATCAGATCGGTTATACCATAAATGGTGACAAGATGGCTGCTGTTACCGTCTTCGTTGGCATTCGTAACGCAGACCAGATAATTTTCTTCCGGCGTTTCAATCAAAGCACAGTTTATCGGAAAGAAAACCGTTGATTTGATGATTTTAGCCAGCGTTGCCGTTGGGTTTGATTTCTTATGTGCGGCAATGGATTCCATGCTCTGCATAAAGGTCTTATTTGCGTACGAAATGGAGCCTTCCTTCGAAGAGAAGCAAATCCCGTAAAGGGATTGATCCAGATCCTCGTTATGACATTCACTCAAAGAAGGAATGTTTCCTAAACTAGTATCAGAATCCAGAAGCTGAAACAATATAGATTTTATAACATCCATCACATACCTCCTCCTAAATTCTTTGATGATATTGTAGCATGTTTACTACACGGCGTGCAAGACTGCTACAACATTTGTTTTTAAATTAACAATCAATTAATTAAACTCAGCAAATATGGTTCATTTCAAAAAAACAACCATTATTTAAGGGCTGAATTTGTAGATACACCTAAAAACCGGATTGGCACAATAATTGCTACTTTAACAGAGTATACAAGTTAAAGTCGATGAAAAAAAGGAGACCCTCAATGCAATCAAACAGAGATCGAATTAAGGAAATGATTGAACACATTTCAACATTCAATGATGCAGATCCCGGTGAAGGAATCAGCAGATTCAGCTATAGCGAAAACGATGCTAAAGCCAGAAAATATCTGATAGATATCTGCGAAGATATAGGCCTGAAGGTACGTGTTGACGCAGTAGGCAATGTATTTGCGAGGCTCGTCGGGACTGATGAAAGCCTTCCTGTCGTAATGTCAGGATCGCACATTGACTCCGTCAAGAACGGAGGAAGGTTTGACGGCCTTGTCGGCAGCATCGGAGCGCTTGAAGCTGTCCGTGTTATGGTCGAAGAAGGATATCAGCCAAAGAATTCCATCGATATTGTGTTCTTCGCTGAAGAAGAAGGCTCCAACTTCCAAGTTCCGGTTATGGGCAGCAAGCTCCTTACAGGCAAGCTGACTGTAGACGATATCAAGGAAATCAAAAACGAAGCCGGCATTACCGCCTACGATATGATTAAAAACGCAGGCTATGATCCAGACAACATGCCAAACGATGTCATTGCTCCGGGAACTGTCAAGAATATGATCGAACTCCATATCGAGCAAAGTGTCCGTCTCGACAAGGAAGGGCACACCATCGGTATCATCAGCGGCATCGCAGGTTTGAACTGGATTACGATCACACTGGAAGGGGTACAGAACCACGCTGGCGCGACACCAATGTTCCTGAGACAGGATCCAATGGTCGCCGCATCAAAGATCATTGCTGAAATAGATGGCATTGCCAAGGCAATCAACGATACCATTGTTGCCACGGTAGGATATATCGAAGTGACCCCGAACATTCCAAACGCAATTCCTAATGGAGTGAAATTCGTCGTCGATGTCAGAGATATCCAGCAGGAGACGATTCAGCAGTGCGTTGATGAAATCAAAGCGGTTACAGAGAAATATGCGAAGGAAAACGATGTGAAATTCACAGTAGAGAAGACTGCAAGCTCCGAAGCAATCAAAATCCAGGATTATATTAAGGAAGTCATGGTAGAACAGGCAGAGAAACTTGATCTTGATTATGTCCTGATGCCAAGCGGCGCCGTACACGACTCGAACTATATGGCAGAAGTGACAGATGTTGCGATGATTTTCGTGCCGAGTGTCGATGGAAGAAGCCATGTTAATGAGGAGTACACAGACTGGGATGACATCAAAGCAGGCGTGGATCTGCTTCTGAACACTCTGGTTGCTATTTCACAATAATGTTTGATGCCATAATTCGATGGTTTATTATACAGTTTTTACCAATTTCAAGAAAAGGAGCAAAAGATGAAAAAGGTACTTATCAAGAACGGAACGATTGTTACTGCAACGGACGAATTTAAAGGCGACCTGCTGTTAGCAGATGGGAAAATAGCAGCAATTGGAGGCGCTATCGACGCTTCTTCTGCCGACGAAGTATATGATGCCGAAGGAAAGTATGTAATGCCTGGCGGAGTTGACCAGCACACACACTTTGACTTCTCATTCGGCGACACAACATGTGTTGGATGGGAAGGCTCTCCTGCAGCTGTTGTGTCAGGAACGACAACGATCATAGACTTTGTAAACCAGAAGGTAGGCTCTTCTCTGAAGGCTTCCATCGATGAATATCAGAAGAACAAGGTCGATGGAAATGCATGCTGTGACTATGGCTATCACGGTGTTGTATATGATGCGAATGATGCTCTGTTCGAAGAAATCGAGCATATGCCTGAGTATGGCGTAACATCCCTGAAACTGTTCATGGCTTACAGAGGACAGCCATATCACTGCGATGACGATGCAGTCCTCAAAGCGCTGCAGGCCTCGAAGAAATCCGGCGTTACGATCATGGTTCACGCCGAGAGCGCGGATATGATCGCAACACTGCAGAAGCAGGTAGCGGCAAGCGGTGTAACTGGTCCGATTGGCCACGCACTTTCAAGACCACCGGTTGTTGAGGAAGAAGCAGTTAGCCGTGCTGCATATCTGGCAGAACTGGCAGCTGCACCAATTTATATTGTTCACGTAACGGCGAAGGGTGCAATGGAGGTAATCAGAGACAGATATGAAAAGGGTGTTGCTATCTTCGGCGAAACATGTACACACTACCTCACGATCACAACAGACGCTCTGGAGAAGCCGGGATTCGAAGGTGCGAAGGCAGTCTGCTCACCGGCACTGCGTTCACAGGATCACCTGGATGCTATGTGGGAAGCTGTTAAGAAAGGCTGGCTGAATGCAATCAGTTCAGACCACTGCGGATTTAACTATGAAACACATAAACATGCTGGTTATGGTGAAGGCAAGACATTTGCTGACATCCCGAACGGAGCTCCGGGCCTCGAGAACAGAATCCCGGTTGTTTGGACAGAAGGTGTTGAAAAGGGCAAGATTTCAAGAAAGAAATTCGTAGAGCTCATTGCTACAAATCCTGCTAAGATCAACGGTCTGTTCCCGCAGAAGGGCACCCTGGCAGTTGGATCGGATGCTGACGTAGTAATCTGGGATCCTACATACAAGGGCACAATCTCAATCGAAAACAGCCTGCAGGGATGCGACTACTGCGCATTTGAAGGATTTGATCAGATTGGTCGTGCAGACAAGGTATTCCTGAGAGGCGAACTCGTAGCCGATGCCGGCAAGTATGTTGGTGAAAAGGGCTCTGGTAAGTTCGTACCTGGTAAGCCATATGGCCTCTGCTATGAACTTGCTTAGTTAGTCGTGCTGAAACCAGTTAATGGGAGATAGCAGCACTTGTCCTTACGATTGCTCCGAATGGAGCAGAGCAATGGAATGTGCGCTGTCATATGTCGCAGGAGCTTTGCTCCGTGGCGACCAACGATGCAGACCTATCCCAGCGAGCATTTTGCTCAACACCATTTGTGTGGACGACCCCCGAATTCCAACCCTTGGAATCGGGGGTTTTTATGTGGTGAAAAAAGTAAGGCGCGAAAAGAATAAAATGTTTCCTACTTCCGAAGAATGTTTCCATAATGGAGTTATCATAGCAGTTCCTTTTCTCGACATAGATTGAATGATTCCGTGTTTACTAAGCCTATTTCTATAGTAAGCATGTTGATATTGCCATCCTTGATCTGAATGAAATACTAATCCATTTACTATCGGAAACCTTTCAAATGCTCTATCTAACATTCTCTTCACTTGCTCTAGATTAGGGCTTAATGATAAATCATAAGAAATGATTTCATTTAGCCTCTTCTAGTCGTACCCAGCTCCTTACCATTTTTCTAAAGTTATACTCCTTCACCCCTTTGGGAGTCTCTGGCCATAAACCCTCCCGATACAATTCAACAGCAGTTCTCTTAAACTCATAACTATACCGCATAAAAATACCCTCCTTACCGGTCGGTCCAGTAAAGAGGGTACATATCAAAATGCAAGAGTTTTCTTTTTATCTTAGAATTATTACGAATAAATTCACTTTTTTCATCGACTCTTGACAAGTAACCGTTCGGTAACTATAATAAAGTAACCGAACGGTTACTTTATTGAAGGAGACAATTATGGCAGAGGGCACAAAGGAACGGATTTTGAGAATAGCACTGGAACTGTTTGCACAGAACGGCTATCTTGGGACGTCTATGAATGATATTGCGAGACAGGTGGGATTTACGAAAGCTGCTTTGTATAAGCACTATGCCAGCAAACAAGAAATCTTGGATAAGATCGTGGAGCGAATGAACAAGATGGACTATGAGCGTGCTGAGACGTATGAAATGCCGGAAACGGAACCAGATGGCTTTGCAGAAGCATATCTGCATACACCAGTTCAAAAGATTCGCACGTACAGTCTTGCACAATTTGACCATTGGACAAAGGAGCCATTTTCCTCCAATTTCCGTAAAATGCTGACGCTGGAGCAATACCGTGATCCAAAACTGGCACAACTTCATCATGACTATCTTGCTGGCGGACCTTTGGAGTATATGGCGGCAATCTTCCGCAAGCTAGTAGATTCTGATGAGGACGCTATGCAGTTAGCGCTGGAATTCTATGGTCCGATGTATCTCCTATACAGTGTTTACGACGATGCCGAGGAAAAAGAATCGGTTTCTTCTTTACTGGCTACATATATTGATCGCTTTATTTTCAAGGTGGAGTCTGATTACAGATTATCGTTTTGAAAGGAGGACTACTATGGATGCAATTATTTACACTACCAACACAGGAAGTGCCGAAAGATATGCCAAGCTGCTGGCGCAGGAAACTGGACTTCCAGTATACTCTTTTGCAGAAGCGAAGAAGCAGGTCTTTTCCAAAGCAAAGATCATTTATCTGGGTTGGATCATGGCTGGTTCGGTCAAGGGCTATGCTGAGGCTGCAAAACGCTATCGGGTATGTGCTGTCTGCGGAGTTGGCATGGGACAGACCGGGACGCAAATAGAAAGTGTGCGGAAAAAATCAGCGATTCCGGCAGACATTCCGCTGTTCACACTGCAAGGGGATTTTAATGTGAAAAAGCTGCATGGTATCTACCGCCCTATGATGGAAATTATGGTTAAAACAATGGGTAAGAGCCTTGCTGAAAAAGCAGACCGTACTTCTGAGGAGGACGATATGTTGGATATGATGCTCCACGGAGGCGAGCGGGTCAAGGCGGAAAATCTAAGCGCTGTTCTCGATTGGTACCGCGTGCAGAGATAAGAATGGGGAGTTTTGATTTCGTACTGATTCTGTGGTCATGCACAGTATCTTTTTTAGGAGGAAAACCATGCAGTATGTCATTTCGATCTTGATTGCTACAGTCATCGCAGCTCTGGCAGGGTGGCTGGTACAGCGCGATTCTCATCAGAAATCACTGACCATATTGACGGTCGCAGTTATCGTGGCTTTTTCAGTGGTGGCAACCGGGGCGCTGAACTACGTTGCCAAACATCCGTCAAATATCCTGAATTGGATGATCAAGGGGGAGACGGGTGAAGCGGTTGAACACGACCTGGATGGTGCGACTTTGACATTGGAAGATTCCTGGACGGTATCGTCGTTTGACGATCTCACGGCTATCGGAAAGCTTTTTCAGAATTTTTCCAGAGAAGGCGATGAGGATCTGGAGGGAGAATGGTTGATTTTAAGTCCGGACGAGGATCCGGCGATTCTTTATTGCTATGATAATGAAGCAACAACGATTCAGTTAAGTGACCTGCGGGAGGCGCTGGAAGAAGATGAAAATATGACTGTCGAAAGCATAGAATTCCATGAGATCCCAGCCGTCGAAGGGACCGCGCAGAATCCAGAGAAGGAAGATATCATAGATTATAAACAAATCTGTTTCATCGCGAACGACAAGTGTTACGAGCTGGTTGTCTATCATGATAAAGATGATGTAGCTGAGCGGATCGCGCAGAAGATTTTAGACGGATTGTCATTTTAAGCGTTTTGCTTCCGGTGGATTCGATCTTGCTTTCAGATCGCTGGCTTTTCCCATTTGCTTTTAGATCGCCGGCTTCCCTCCCATACAAAAAAACAAAGCAGGCAGCTTACAGCGATTTTTCGCTGCAAGCTGCCTGTTCTTATCTTTGTGAAATTGCGCGGGACTTTAATACATCCAGGTGGAGAATGAATCGTTGATGATCGCAACTACTATGCCCACTGCCCACAGTGCACAGCCGATGATGCCCAGAATAAATCCGGCTTTCCGGATACCTTCATCATTTCCTTCATTCTTTGCGGAGATCGCCAGAATGAGACCGATAAGACCACAGACACCGCAGCACACCAGACCTGCAATACCCAGAACGAGGGATGCGACTGCCTTGCCGTGTGCCGGAGGCTGACCGTTCGTTCCGGAAGTCTGGTAAGTGTTATATGCGTTTCCTGCATTGTAATTCTGTCCACCGGTAAACTGGTCGCCGTTTCCGCCGAACGTCTGGTTGTCAGTGCCGTAAGTATTGTACTGCTGACCGGCATTCTGCTGAGCAGAGTCAGTGTACTGATATCCGCCGAAAGCCTGGTTGCCGGTGCCGTAAGTATTGTACTGCTGACCGGAATTCTGCGCAGGTTGCTGATACTGTCCGGTACCCTGTTCGTTATAGTGGTACATGTTGCTGGCGTCCTGCGCAGGCGCCTGCTGATATGTATTCTGATCCTGCGGCTGAGATGTTGTTTCCTGATACATGTTGTCGCCCGCCGGCTGCTCGGGAGCCGGGTTGTTCGTGTAATTATTATTCATATTGTTATTTTCGTTCATGATGATGAATTCCTTTCCTGGCTTCAAAATGACTTACATTATATTCCTATTGTAAATTGACTATTCACAAAAGTCAATCATACTCAATCGAAAAAACGCTAAATCCCGGATAAAAAATGTAAAATTTAACGAGATGCAGAGGATTTAACCATAAAGTGGCAGATTTCGAAAAATCGCAAAAATCATATAGATCACGATATTGATGTAAAGGATCCGCAGAAGGATCTTTGGATCTCGCAAGATTTTCGGATGTCCGAAAAATCCTGCAATGCTGATGAGGAACCATGTGGGGAAGCTGAAAAAAGCTACAGGATTATAGGCAAAAGCCGCAGGAATATCAAACCGCATCAAGGCCAGCGCCATCCGCGATGTGCCGCACCCCGGGCACTGCAGCCCCGTGACCTCACGAAACAGGCACGGGATCCGAAACGGCGTATGCAGGATCAAAAACGCATAAAGCACTCCCACGCCGAAAATCGCCCCGTATATAATCAGTATTTTTTTCTGCACCGCATCGGGAAATCCTCTCCGCATCGCGCTCTCTGCACCGGGTTTAGGTCGGCTCATATCCTACTCCTTTTATCCTATGTGGATGCCCCACATCATGTTACTGAAACCATTATAACAAAGCCGCCACCCCGATTAAATCCCAATTTGCAAAATCTTCGTTTTCATCAAAAAACACCATCAAACGAAGAAAATCTCAACGATAGAATAGTTCGCTTCCTATCAAAATCTTCGAAATGCAAAATTTTTGGCGATTATCGAGAATCTTGAAAAATGGCATCCCCGCCGAGTGTCGGTTTACGGGAGTAGAGTCCCGAGATCTCCCGAAAAAATTTCAATTTCGAGAAATAGAATATAAATTCTTTTGGAGCTGCTGCCGTAGATTCTCGTTTTTGCTTAAAATATTCGTCAAACGAAGATTTTGCAAAAAGCAGTCGAGCTAAAATCCTTGTAGATTCTCGATTTGCCTGAGAAATTTCACGAAACGAAGATTTTGCAAATAAAACCGCACCAGAGCCCCAGCCGAAGTCTTTGCAGAGTCGCCGATGGCCCATAGAACCGTCCGCGGCAACTTTTTCAGAGTCCGTGGTGAGTTCTCCCCCCCTCGAATTTCCTGATGACTCCCCCTTGCGTCGACCTTACAAAAAAAGTATAATAGCTCTTGGTGTCCGGGTGGGGCGGGATGTAGCTGTTCCGCGTGCAAGCGGTAGCAGTCCAAGCGATCGCCGCCAGCAAACCAGCCGCACACCGACATCACATTTTAAGGAGAAAAAATTGAACTCACTCATGAAAAACGAAATATCTCAGTGGCGGGACAACCCGAAGGACGACTTCCTGGGCGGACTGGTATCCGCGTTTTCCGTCATCCCGGAGGTGGTGGGCTTCACCATCATCGCAGGGGTCAATCCGATGCTGGGACTGTATACATCTGTCGCATTTCTGATTTTGTCGGCGTTTCTGGGCGGGCGGCCATGGTGTCCGCGGGAGCCGGTTCGATGGCGCTGGTTGTGGTAGCCCTCATCGCAGAATACGGGACAGAGTATTTATTTGCAGCGGTATTTTTAGCCGGGATCTTTCAGCTCATCATGGGGCTTTGCAAGGTGGGCAGGCTGATCAAGTACATTCCGCAGTGTGTCATGACCGGATTCGTGGATTCGCTGGCCATCATCATCTTCATGTCCCAGATCAAGAATGCGCTGGGCGGCGGATTGACCATGTATGCGCTGGTGGCAGCCGGGATCGTCATCGTCTACTTGTTCCCGCGGATCACTAAGGCTGTACCATCCACGCTGATTGCCATCATCGTCGTAACGGCGGCAAGCGTATTCCTGGGTCTGACTACAACGTCTATCGGCGATATGGGTAACATGACGGCGGCACTGCCGGATGTACATCTGCCGACCTTGCTCCTCAGTTTGGAAACGTGGAAAATCGTCCTGCCGTATTCCATTTCTCTGGCTTTTGTTGGCCTCATCGAAACCCTGCTGACCCAGCAGGTGGTGGATCAGATGACGGAGACGACCAGCGACACCAACCGGGAATCCTGCAGTCAGGGCATCACCAATATGGTGTGCGGCTGCATCGGCGGCATGCCGGGCTGCGCCATGATCGGACAAGCCATCGTCAACGTCAAGTCGGGCGGCCGGGGCCGTCTCAGCACGCTGGTGGCGGGCGTCATGCTCATCGCGGTGCTGGGCTTTGGCAGCGGGCTGCTCAACATCATTCCGCTGGCGGCGCTCATCGGGGTAATGATCACCGTGTCCATCGCGACCTTCGATTGGGAT
>OFML01001020.1_pt1 | contig 17488 bp, 10 predicted proteins | sample 1541831 | NCBI WGS metagenome assembly OFML01 (sample SAMN04209237, study PRJEB22552) | human gut metagenome | biome: gut; material: feces | host: Homo sapiens | place: USA: Oklahoma | reverse complement strand
TCTCTGAATATCCGAGAACATAATAATAGTCCCCACACCAGAGAAGTTTATACGGACTCAGCTTATAAATTTCGCCCTTATTCTTCAGAACCTTTTTCTTTAATCCGGTATAGTCATAATACTGGAAAGAAATTTGCTTGCCTGCATTGATGGCGTCATTTATAGCGTCAATGATGTAATATATCTGTTCATTATCCGGCTTAATGCGATTGACCACATAGTTATTACGCTTCAGCTTTGCCACCTGCCCAGGACTGGTCATCGCATGTATCTTCTCAATCAGAGTTTCGCTTTTCTTTTTTGTAATAAACTTCGATGACTCTACTGCATCAATCAGTAGTTTCAATTCCGGCAATTCAAACTTACGGCTGGCTACAAAGTATTTGCTCTGAGTAGAATGGATAGTAACAATGTCCATTCCAAACTCCTGAAGTGCAGCAATGTCCTTTGTGACCGTCGTTCTATGTGCAGATATTCCGTATTCATCATTCAGTACATTGATTAACTGTGTTGTGGAAAGAGGATTTTCTTCATCGGTTCTTTCCATTAAAATTTTTTGTAAATATAAAATTCTCGGCTTTGTTTCCATAGCCTTCCTTTCCTAATTGTGCAGACCGTCTGCACAATTTAAAATCTATCATCGCATTGTCTTTTATTCCACACCCAATGCCTTATATACTGCATCTTCCGCACTGGAATAGAAAATCAGATTAAAGCAACCGATTAAATCCGATGGAACTGCTCCAATGTCTGCTGCTGATACGATAGGGAGCAAAACTTTCTTTGCCCCACTGTCCAAACATACCTGCAAGCTGTTTGCAAGTTCATCAACTTTGATAAGTGTTCCTGCAATACTGATTTCTCCAAGAACCGCAAGACTGCTTGCAACAGGTTTACCTAATGCCACTGAAGATAAAGCAATCAGTGTTGGCAATGCCAATTTGTCTGTCATACCAATGCCCTGCAAGTCTTGGTAATTGATGATATAATCCTTTGTCGTCGTACTGATAGAGCCACTGATACGGTTAGAATTGGCTTTCAGAAAATTAAATGCCGTGTTCGTTGCTTCTTTGCATTTTCCATCAGAACCAAGACCTGAACGCTCAAATTTTCCATTACCCGGCATCATCTGAGATTCCAAACGGAATACACCAAGCATACCTGTTTTACCCTGAGCCACGGTATAGACTTGTCCTGGATTACACATTCCTTCCGGAATCAACTTTCCACCGCCCTGCTCTGGTACAGACACATAGAATTCCTCAAATGTTTCATTATCAATGTATGAGAAATTAACATCATAAAACTCCATACCACCAAGTTTCTTTAACTGCTCTTTTACTCTGCGACGCATCTCAAGAGAAATCTTTAAAACTTCTTCCAGTTCTTCTTTTGTATATTCTCCATCAGGATAAAGCAGCTTGATAAATCCACCGACCATCTTTCTGACTGCAATCGTATCACGCTGATTTAAGTTCTTTCCAAGGCGGAAGTATTTATCCAAAGCATCGCCATACTGTTCTTTTCGAAGTTCTCTGATAAACTCTGCAAGATAATCACTGATAAATCCATAATCATTTGTAAAATGCTGCGGTCTGAATTTTGGAATTTCCCAACCCGGAATATAGCAGTGCATACGGTCAAGGAACGCTGTATCTGTTCCCATTTCCGGCGGAAACGGAGCAAACAGACTTGATGTTTTCAACAGCACATCAACACTCTGATTGATATTACCCACAAATACCATTGATGCAGAAGCAGATTTTTCCTCTTTTCCACGAGCAAAAGAACCAGAAGCCATGTAGTCTTTCATTATCTGGATACCGTCTTTATCTTTGAAATTGATACCTGCAACCTCATCAAAAGCGACACAATCCCACAAACCGACAAGACCAACTGTCTTTCTTGCCATATTGTAGAACAGATTTGCTACTGTTGTCTGACCACCGGAAACAAGAATACTGTTCGGTGAAATTTCTTTGTACAAATGAGATTTACCTGTACTTCTCGGTCCGAGTTCACACAAATTAAAATTATTTTCTACAAGCGGTAACATACGGGCAAGAAGCAACCACTTTTCCCTTTCGGTCAGTGTATCCGGTTCCATACCGATAGAACGGAGCATTACGCTTATCCATTCATCTTTTGTAAATGCTTTTCTTCCTTGCTTCAGCTCATTGATGTCAACGTGTGGCATCTGAATAGGTGTCAATTTACGGATATGGATAGGAGAAGCATTCTTATCTTCCTCTATATATTCATATTCAAGCTGAACAATACACCAGATACCGCCACAAAGCAAACGGTCAAATTTGCTCGGATAATCTTCGCTAATCGGAATTGCTTTAATTCCCAGGTTAGAAAACTCTGCTTCATAAGTATCTTTTTTAATGTTCAGATTGACCGTAATCTTATCAATAACTGTGTGACTTCCTCTTTGGCGGAGCAATGAAAGAATTTTCTGTGCTTCGTCTGGTCGTACATAGTTGTCTGCCAGTATTCTTTTTACATTCGCCACACCTTCCTCAATGATAGACGGGTCATCAGAACTGCAATACTGTCCAAGTAAAAATTCAAGCACGTAAACCGGAACATTCGCACCCTCTTTGATGGATTTCGTCAAATCCTTACGGACAATCTTTCCATCAAAATAAGTACGGAACTTTCTGTTTATATCACTCATCTCAGAAAAATTGGTGGTTTCTTCAAAGCTAAATGATGTGCTATTCTCTGTTACAATATTTTCCTCTGTTTTTACTTCTTCTATGCTTCCTTCATCATCTGCAAAATCGGCATAGCCCTGAGCTATATCTTTTTCAATGTTATCCATTATAATCTAATCCTCCTCATCGCACTTATCGGCAAGCTGCTCGATGATATGCAACATATATTCTTTCGCTATGCTGTCTTTTCCTAAGAAATTATACTTTTCATCAAGATAATTCTCAATCTGAATCAGGATAGAAAAAATATTATTGACAATTCCAATCGGTTCATCAGTTGCGTCCGTTCCATAGAGCTGTCCACCCATTGTAAAAATCACGAGCCAAAATGAGCCCAATGGATCACCTGACGAAAACATTGTTTTATAAAACTGCCCCATCTCCGTATTGTTAGCAATCTCTCTTACATATTGTTCCGGTGTTACACCAGTATGTATGCCTGAAAGTCTGACGGCATCATTCATCATTCTCAGTTTCACGGACTTTGGCTGTTTCGTCATCATTACAACATCGCAGATACAATTCAAAATCTGAAGTTCCAAATACGGAAGCAATTCTTCTTTTGAAATGTCGTTTGTAATGTTTGACCTGTCAATCAAATCCTCATAGAAAAACTTCATTTCTTCCAAACGGTCTTCTATCGGTATCACACCAAGCCAGTCCACTTCCTTAATGGAAATCTCACGCACTTGGTTAATCTGATAATTTACGCTTTCAATAAAGTTCTGACATATTGCATTGGAAATATTACTGTCAGGATTTCCAAGAATCGAAAACCGCATAATGATTGACGTCGTATAATCAATCATATCCTGCAAATCTTTCTGCGTTCCGGACTTGTATAATGCCCGGAAGAAGTTGACCCAAAAGCCACCTGCATAACTCTTACTTATGGATATGACATTTCGGAAATTGCCAACCTCTCCTCCGGTTCTCGCTGCACTTAAATATGCACTCTCCGAAAATGGAAAGCTCATATTATTGAAGTAAATCCTAATGATTTTACTCTGCTCTTTTGTCACTCTGCCCTGTCTTTCAATGACAAGAGCAAACGCATATAACGCAAGGTAGGTACTGCCTGAAGCTATCTCGTTCGGAATATATCGGCGTGACGCCTTTGTTACAACTTTTGATACAATATTGAATGCCCGTTCGCTATCACTGGCTATCTTTTCATAACATTCCTGATAAAACTTCTGTGTTTTAATCAGTCTTTTCTCTTTCTCTCTGCTCATATCCCGAACAGTCATTGCAACTGCAAAGGCTAAGGCATCAGAAAAGCCCCATCTTCCCATAAGGCGATACCCCCTTTTCAGATATTACCCGAAGAATCCAAAATCATCGGCAAATGCAATATCCATAATAATCTCGTGACGAAGAACTTCTATATCATTCTTATCGTCATAAGCAACCAAGTAGTATTTCTGTGATTTATCGTATTTCTTGTTCTTAAAGTTAAAGCGGAGTCTGAACATACGCTTCGTCGTATCTTTATCTTTCTTATCTGCAATAACAATATTCTCATTAGAAATCTTCTCGTTACTATCAGAAATGAAATATACTCGGTAACTTGTTTCTTTCACAACATCACTTACCGGCTCTGTCTGAACAAAATCCAGTGTCGTGATAAGATTTGTAATCTTTGAAGTCAGGCTTACAAGAGCAATCTCTGCAAGACTTGTTTCCTTTTTGCCCTTATCCACTTTCACATCAATCATTGGTACAAGCATTTCCTGCGGAGAGCAGCCGCCATGAACATAATTCTGTCCTGCTCCTGCAACCTTGAAAATATCTGAAGCAAGAGGGAACGATACAATACGCTCATCAACACTACCAAGTACCTTACCAACCGTTGTATGGCAAACACCGTCTGCCTTGATTTCTTCGGCAGATATGGAATAACGCTGTCCAACGCTGTTTGATTTTGAAGCAGCTCCGGCAATCTTATCGGTTGCCTGAATTTTATCTCTCTTATAAATAAATCCGTGGTCTGCCGTCACAATAAAATGATAGGTATTTGCCTGCGATGCAATCCTCTTTATCAAAGTATAAATTTCTTCGATTGCTTCTTCACAAGCGGTAAAGACTTCATTCTCAGAAGCCGCTTTATCTCCACGGTCATCTATCTGATTATGATAAATATACACAACGTCCTGTCCGGTAAAGATAGAACGAAGGTCTGCCTGCTTCATGGTTTTCATTGAATCGAACTGAACGCACTTACTGCTTATTTTATACTCTTTCAGAATAGCTTCCCTCTGCTCCGTGGAACTGCACGCTTTTCCGTCTACCAGTACATCATAAGATGGACTGTACTCAATCGTCTTATGCGGAAGTAACGAAGCCATACCTAACGGTGTATAAGATGGAAGAACACCTTGCATTGCTCCGATAGAAGCATTGCACTTCTCATCTTCCTGCATTTTTTCAAACAGCGTATGTGCAACCTCATAACGGAGTGCATCGGATATAATAACCACTACTCTATCCTTTGAGTAATTGATGTGTCTTGCAAAGAAATCTCGCTGCAATGTAAGTCCTGTTTCTCCATCTGCGTCTGCAAGCTCATTGTTCCAGTTCACTGTAATCCGATTCAGATACTCATTCGTATAGATATTCTCAACCAGTTCCCTGATTTTTTCAAACTGTGTGGTATCTTCCAATTTATCAAAGTAAAAATAAAAGTATCTATAATAACGGTCAATCTTATAAGTTGACTGTGTATATTCCTTAACCAAGTTTTTGATACCGCTGACTGGCTGATACTTACCTTCAGCAATCATATCAAAGGCATTCTGAAGAATGAAATACTCATTGCGGAAGTTCTTTCCAAAATGTTGCTTCCTGCGTTCTACACAAAGCTCAGGAATCGTCTTTCCATTCAGCTTTGCTCCTATATCTTCATTCTCAAGTCTGCCGATAATCCAACTAATCAGAAGTTCATCAACACCTGCAAAAATATTACAATCTACAAGTGTTTCCACTTCCATCTTCTCAAGATAATTTTTACCATTGATTGCATTATAAATAATCTCAGAAATCTCATCAAAACGTGTGCCATACAGATAACTGTTCATCAGGTTATCCATAAATGCAATGATATTACCGGATTTATAAGAAATAAATGGTTTCCAAGCCTGCGGCATATCCGTATGAATACTCTTAGCCGCATAAGTAACAAACATCGTGATAACGAGTTTTTCAAGTGTTGGTTTCGGGTCATTATATCCAAATGCCACATCTGCCTGCTGCCAGAATGCAGAAAGCAAATCATACTTCTCAAACTCAGCCAGATATTTGTTATCCTGCAAGCCATCGTCTGTCAAAATTGAACGCAGCACTTCTTCAAAAGAAGCTGTCTTATCCTTGCAAAGCACGCTCATCAAGGCAACTTCTATCGTACTTCTGTTGAAATTCTCTATTTCCAAATCATAGAATTTCTGCGTTCTGTCTTTATTCGCAAAGAATTTAATATAATGCTGAATAACAGGCTTGTACCGTTCATCAATTCCTAAATCAAGCGTAAGCAAAGAAGCACGGTCAGCAAAAAATTCTTTGGAATATCGAATCGTATCTGCAAGATGATTGTCCCTTATGCTCGGTTTTGCAAAAGGAGCGTACACAAGGTAATTGGTTGTCGTATCCTCTCGTTCCAAGAAATATTTGATATAGAACTGATTGTCCGGCTCAAGATGCAGAACCTTTGCATTTTCCAGTTCTATGCTGTCAATATCCTCCTGAAACTCCGCATTAGCATCATACCAAAACACAAGTTTACGGACATCACTTGCAAACTCGCTATTTAATTTGTCTGTAATCTGTTTTAAGTTTAGTTCTGCCATAACTGTTATCTCCACTAATTAGTCTTGATAGATAATTGTAGAACCCTCCATTGCTGCAAAATTAACTGTAATATTGGAATATTCCTGAGTAAATTTAGAAATATAAGAGTAATACTCCGTTACATCGCAGGAACGAACTGTAAATATTCTATAAAATTCATTTGTATCAAAACCATTTTTTATTTCGGCACAACCAATAATACCATCTTCATCAGTTCCCTTTTTCCTGATAAATATTTTTTTGAACCTAAAGTCAAAACTATATATATCGTCATTCGGTTTAATAATTAAAGGAAGCACTTTTATTTCAGTCGGTAGTTCACTTATATCATTTTCTACATCTATAAAAAATGACATATAATCGCTTTGAATACCTTTTTCTAGCTGTTTTGCCACAAATTTAAAACTGATATTATGAATTCTCTGACTGTTATCAACACAATTAGGTAACTGATTCTGTACTTCAGTTAAAATTGCTTCAACTGTATCGTTAATATATTTATTAGCCTTTTTCACAATAGTAATTGCATCTTGTGCCGGATATGTAATACCACTGTTGATAAATTCTTGAATAATAAATTCATTATTATTTCCAAGCATAAAGCTACTCTTTACAGTTACAAGTACAGTTTTTATATGTTTAATATAATTGTCAAAAGCCTGAATATACTTAAATGTATCATCATTTTTGTTGGCATCAAGCAATGATTTTAATGTAGCAAAATTAGAATTGTTTTCTATCGCAGTATTGACCTTTCCAATCATTCCTCTATCATCAACCGCAAAAGAACTATCTCCTAAAAGAGCTGCGTTAATTATTTGAAAAAGAATATCCGAACACATTCTTGCATAATGGAAAAATTCCATTGTTGTTTTCTGTAGGAAAAGACCATCATCAATAGTTAATCCTGCAATATCAAGGTCTGTACAGTGTAAATCACTTTCACAAACAGATGCCTTTCCTGTTTCTACAGCTTTTCGCAGTATTTCCTGTTCTTTTTCTTCCAATTTAATTCCACGTTGAGTATATACTTTATCCAAAAGCTCACATGACATATTCATATATGTAAGCATTTCTCTCAAACTATTTACATACTGCCAAGTATCATAAACTTTTTGCTGTGCCAATTCTTTTTGAAATCTTTTCAAGTCAAATGCCATAGTTTTACCCTCCTATATCTTCGCCAAAATCTGCATTTTCTTTCCATCGGCGGTTTGGACTTTTTCGTAATTGACTTTAACGCCATCATCAAGGTCGATGTCGATACGGGAAAGAGCTAAGTGAGCAATTTTAGCATCATAGTCTTTGGTTTCCTTAATCTGTTTCTGGAGCTTTTCTTTACGCTTTGTAGCGTTGGAAATTTCCTTGTTATCGTGGCTGTTGTCTATAATTTCCTGCATCCGAGTAATCTCTTTTTCATACACACGCTGAATACGATGCAGATATTCAACTCGAACATTACCAATGGTGTCAGCGTTCCAACGGTGCATATAAACAAGAGCCTTAAATCCATTTTGCTTACCACTATCAAAGAGCCAGTATATCGGGCGTTTCTGGTAAGTCTTAATATGGTCTTTGATGAAATCTGTCAGGAAATAATTTCTGATTACTTCACGGCTTGTCTTTCCTTTATTACCAAGGGCATTCGCAATAAAATCAAGATTTTCTTCTAGCGTATCTTCTCCGTAAACCTTTTTCAGCCAAGCACAAAACAGACCGACAATATCATCTTCAAAATATTCCTCATCTGTAATTGGGATACAATTATCCTCATCAGGAATAAAAGTATCATATTTACCGTTATCCCATTCTCCACCTGCATAAGCAAGTCCATCTTCATCAAGAGAATAACGTCCAAACATGCAGCCAACTGCATAAGAGATTAAGCTTTTAATATCTCTCTGTAAATCAGCCTGACGAACCGTAACATCTTTATCTTCTACTTCCGGTGTCAATTCGTCCTGCAATCCATAAATATCAATAAAAATGCGATTGAGTTCCTCTTCATTTGTTTTAAGCTGATTAAAACGTTCGTTGCATTCTTTTGCCCACTTTTCAAAAGCTACTGATACCTCATCCTCTTCACAACAAATCAGTGGATGCGTTTTAAACTCCCATGACGTTTCAAATGAGTCCCAGTCTAACTTAGAAATCGCAATATTCGAATCAACCGTTGAAATAATTTCCTCACTACTATTAACTTCTGTTACAATAGGTATTCTTGCAATATCTCCTGCTTGAAAGTTTATTGTTGGAGCAAGCAGCCTTAGAACCTCCAAAGCAACCTTAGAATTCAGAAGACCTAAATAGCGTAAAATCTTGTCTTTATCTGCAAAAAGAGACATTCCTGCTATATCTGATAAGTTGCATTCTTTATATCTGAATGCTGGCTTGCTTGAAGTTATGAGCGACCAAGATAAGGATGGTACGAACTTCAATTCAGACGGATAATCCTGTATGTTTCTACCATCTGCCTTTGCGTGATTAAATATTTCATCACCACAATTTTCCCAATTTACTACATAATCATTATTTCCATACCATTTTCTATATTCTCCACCTTTGTTATATGGGAACCATTTAGCAACGGTTGTTTCAGCTTCATTGTATGATTTTGTTGTTGAATTAAACTTAGTTTTACAAACCTCCCACCACAAACGCAGAAACTGATTGTTGTCACCCGTTTTCATTCCATTTCGAGCAAGAGCGTAAGCCCCCAAATTGTTACCACTTGCAAATGCTTGTAATATACCGTCTGAAGCCCAGTATGCGATTGGCGAAGCTGGAATTTTTTCATAATCATTATTTCTTGCTTCAAACATATATGAACATTCTCTTCCAGCTATAGCTTCTAATGCTTTCTCCTTTTGTACTTCCATACCGCCTTTGAAATCCGACAAACGAATATAAAGACCTTTTGAGGTTTCTTTACCATTTTTCAACACAAAAGAGCAAATAGGAACTGTGGCTTCTTCATAAGCAGAATATTCCATTTGAACTAGAGTCGCTATTGATTTATATTCAATAATGTACTCTCGCAATGCAGCATAAGTTTTAATAAACATCCAAACAAATGGCGTCATAAAAGCAGAATAGCCATCAGTTTTGCAGTATCCAAAATTGCGATACATAAACACGCTAAACAAATCGCCAGAATACGCCTTATAATTATCAACCACAAATTTCTTTAACTGTCCTTCCAGCTTATTCATATATGGCGGATTGGTACAAACAACTGCATACTTATTACTCATAATTTCAGCCTGTTTTGCAAGCTGTACCATCTGTGGAAGTGTATCATTCAGCCAAGCTGTTGAAAAAAGGTCTATCTGTCCTGCACTGCTCTCGACATTGTTTAAATATTCTACAAATTCCTTGTAATCTTTCTTCTCAATCGTCTGTAACGTTCCAATTTCCTGTGCGTCTTTATATGCTTCTACTAAATATTCGCCAATTTTATTCTGTTCACTATCCGTTGTTAAACCATTACAAGCAAATTTATCAATAGAATTACTTTCCTCAACAACTGCAATGTTATTGGATATACCTTTTGTCAATGCACGACGATTATAACTGCGAGCTTTCATCATTACTGCAAAATATGCCAACTGATATGCACGCTTATCAATATCCATACCAAAAAGGTTATTTTCCACAATGCTTAATGCCGCATCTCTATCGGAATATCCCACTTCACGGTAGATTTCCATAAGAACATCAAATGCATATACAAGAATATGTCCACTACCCATACATGGGTCAAAAAAGGTTAAATCAGTGGGATTGACTTTTTCATCGACATACTGGATTTCCCCGTTTTTAGGTGTAACGAAAAATTCCAGTTTTTCAGATAACTTGCTCTGTGGATTTCTTTCAATCCAATATCTTCCCAAAGAATTGTCCACCATATAACGAACAACCCAATCTGTTGTAAACAACTGTGTTGCTGCCGGAATATCCGCTTTCTTTACTGTTCCTTTGTAGATATTTACAATCTCGTCGTGTTTCTTTGAAATATAATACTGATACAGCCAACCAATAATCTCAACCTGACCATCAGCTTTTATTTTTCCGTCATCAGTGTACATTTCATCGTTAATACGGAAGTCAACATCTTCAATATCGTTGATAAGATGATGAATAATTCCCTCTGGGTCTGTAAACGAAATTGTAAGAAGTAATTCCGAATAATCATCTGTCTTTTCAAACAGCTCCGGTAAAATATCGTGAAGCTTATTGCACTGCTTAATAAAAAGCATACGGAACAATTCATCCAGTTTATTATCGTCTTTTAACTGGATAATTCTGTCCTTCTCATAAGATGTAAATTCCAAATCGGTATCAAACGGTGTCGTTACTAAATCAGGCTCTTTCTTCGCCTTGTTCTCAGAGGAAAGCACACGAACACCAGAAGGCAAATAATCATTAACTTCCATAAAACGAATCGCAATCAAACGGTTGAACCAAGTATATGCTACTTCTTCAATCACATTTTCAAATGCTTCCTGATAACTTTTATAGCTGCGTTCTTTTGTCTGAATTGCTTTTACAAGAGCATCTCTCTGCTTAATTTCAACACCGGAGATTTTCATATAATCCTTTGTACCTACATCATAGAAATACGTATCACTTGTTGACTGCGGTAATTTCTCTACGATTCCATTCGCTGTAATACCAACTGTTCCGGCTTTATATTTAATATCTTCAATGAGCTTTTCTCTTGCCCACTCTGCAAATTTTCTTATTGCTGTTTTATTCATCTTGCTCCTCCATTACCCGATTTTCAAAATCAATGGCAATAATGCAATGCCGACATCGACACCCTTGTCTGCTACCCATTTGATAATGTCTTTCGCCTTAGACCATTTTTTGCTCTTACTTTCTTTTGAATTAATAATTTCTTCCAACACAGAAATCTTATCTTTGATTTCCTCTATATCTTCTTCTGGCAGTGATGTCATCGAGTCAATCGTCTTTCTGACAGAATCAAACGTTACATTCATAGTGTTTTTATTTTCATTGTTATTTGTGATATTAACAACTGTATTAAGACTACTCGTTGCAACTGCATCTAATCCTGGATAATTCAAAGCCTTAAATGCACATAATTTGTTGTATATCTGTTGCAGGTTATAATCCAAAGAAGAACCTTCCACATCATCGTAAAAGCCTTGTTCAGCAAAATAAGAATATAAACCTTCTCCAAGTTTTGGAACATAAGGATGATATTTTGCAGTAACAGACCAATATAACCTTTTCTTCTCTTCTTCCGAAACATCAGACTCAATATCAATCACCCTTTTCAGACTATCAATATCCTGAGAAAACATATTTTTAAACTCAAATAATGGGTCTTTAGATTGCTCTGTTATCAGTTTAAGTCCCAATACTTCTTTAATTGCATTTAATTCTGGGCGATAGTTAAAAGCTCCTCCTGTCGATACCTTTCCTGATTTCGGAATATCGTCAGAAAATCCCGGAAACAATCCATTATACTTTCCCATCAATGCCTGATACAGTTGATATGAGCCCTCATTAACTGTCTGCTGTTCACAGCGTGCTATATCCTTTTTTATCAGTTCAATTACTTTTTCGTCCAAATTGTCCCCCTTAGAACTCAATATTGATAATCGTATCTTCTTCCAATGTATTCATCAGTTTTTTCTCAAGTTCTACAATGTACTTCTTAACATCTGATTCACTCTCAAGCTGCCAAGTTGTCGCATTGTTGATAGATTTAATGCTGACTGTTTTCTTTCTCTTTACCTTCGGAGCAGGTGTAGCCGGAGCAATCGTTTCTCCACCATAGTTTCCGGTTTCTGCAACATGAGCAGGCTGTTCTGCTGCGATGATTTTCGCTTCTTCCTTTTCAATCTCATTCAGGCAGCGAACTTTGAGGGCATCTGCTTCCACTTTGATATTTTGCAATGTAGCTACATTGTTACAGCTCATTGCCTTGTCACTGATTTCTCTGAACAGCTTTACATACTTATCAGCCAATTTATCGTGGCATTTTTTGTCTTGCAGTTCTTCAAAGACACGCTGTCTTGCTTCCTGAATAGCATTATCTATTGGTTTCTGCATTTCGTTAAGAAGTTTGCTGTAAAGATTGATAAACTTGTCCAGTAACTCCGGTAATTTAAAGATTTCTGAATAAGGAACAGATTCCTTCAAAATGGATTTGATGTCTGCAACAACTGCTTCAATCTCACTATTTACAATGAATGTCTTACTGTCATCATAAATCTTCATCAGCTTCAGAGCTTTATCAAATATGACCTTCTGTTCTCCCGCAAAGAACTTCTTAACAGGCTCATAATCCTCAGCAAAATCGAGGAAATCATCTTTTTTATGGTCAATGCCTGCAAAGAACTCATTGGAATATTTCATTTGCAGAACATCAGCCATCAGCTTTTTACCGGAAGCAATAAGCTGTTTGCCCGGATATGCAGACTGTGTCGCATAGTGAATATCCAATTTTTCAAGGTCATTTTTCAGATTTGATGCGTAACCAAGAAAACTTCTCATAATCGCATCGTCATCATCACTTGCCGAAGTAACATTAAATAATTCTTTCATTACTGTACGAACGGACTTCTTCTGCTTTTCATTCGCTTTTACACGCTTCTCAGTCATCAACTTTTCATTAAACTCTTTGCGTGTCAGATAACGGATAATTTCTTCCGGAGTCTTTGAAAGTAATGTCACTGCGTCGTTATTAACGAACATTGCAATTTCGCCATCTTTGAACAACTTAGCAACAAGCCACTGCACATCGGCTTCTACAAATCCATATGGTGCTTTCAAGAAGCGTTCCAGAATGGACTTCATAGAAGTTTTCATGTGACGCTGTGTATTCAAAGCAATATAGTCATTAACATCGTGAAGAGCCAATTCATTCTTTGCTGTATTTGTACCTGCAAGAGTAAGCTGCTGTCCATTATTCTTGAACAGTGTGCGAATATCCGACTCACTCATTGCCGCATCAATATAAGACAATTTGTGATAAACTGTGGAAACCAACTTACCGAGTGCTTCATTTATTTTAGAGGCAATTTCCTTTGCTCCGCTCTGAATTTTATCGCCATTCACATAGATTTCTGCATTCTTCAAACTTTCTGAAAGGAACAGCTTTGCAGCACCGTTTCTCTCACGCATTTCCACTTTCTTAGCTTCTTTTATGCTTTCAAACTGTGTAACTGCATTTGTAGCATCAAAGCGGATAAATTTTTCTATCTGCAAAGCAGAACGGATTTCATCAAGGAATGTTCTGTCGTCAGGCAATACTACAAGCACACAGCTTGACTGACCGGACAGAATTCTCATTGTCGTTTCGTCTGCTCGCTCATCGCTGTTTGGAGTAAGGATTTTCAATGTAATGTCATTATTCTGATTTGCCTTATACGGCTTATCATCAACAACCTGATTAAAAGCAAACGCATACCTTCCGTTGAATGCCGGATAGCGATACTTCTTTTCATCGTAAAGACCATCAAAAATCATCTCGGATACCTTTGCAATGACTTCTCCGGAATCTACATTCTGCGATTCAATCGCTCTGTTAATTTCCTGCTCCTCATCTGTCAGGAATACATAAATATCCCCGTTCTTCTGAACCAACGTCTGACGAACAAGACGTTTCAATGCGTCCTCTACCTGCTGTGCAAGAGCCATACGGTCATCATTTACATTCGATACCATAAGACTTGTGATATTCTCAATATTTGCTTTGATTTCCTTAACGTACTTAATCATAAAGAGTGTTTTCAGTACATTAACATCAAAACATTCCTTTTCGTGATTCGGATTCAGATACTCATTATCTAATGCACGGGAAATAACACCCTTATGAGAATGGTCAAGGAATTGCTCAAGGGCGTCATAGAACATATTAAATGGCACAATCGTTCCCGGTTCATCGTTCATAACTTTTACGGCAGATTCTTTAAACAACGCAAGCATAGAACGCTCGCCTTCTGCCAGATGCTTACCAGATGCACCGTGAGTACGAATAGAAGTCAGCACACTTCCAAGTAAATTAAACTGATATGGAATAAACGGATAGATGTCCGCAAAATTTTCTCTGTCTGAATATAATTTCTTTTCAACACCATCGTTGAACAAAATCAAGTTTTTGATGACTGTCGACTTATCATCATAAAGCAGTGTAAGTGTCTGTTTTCCTGCTTCGTTCTTTTCAAGGATTCTCTTTTTGATTACTTCATCAACATTAGCAGATGAAAGAGAAAGTCTGGTGTCAAAACGTCCCTGAATTTTCGAGAAATCATTTCCCTTTGTTTTTGTAATCGAATCAATATCCTGCTGACTTGTTACGATAATCCAAGCCTTGCCGCCGCAGGCAGTACCCAAATCTTCTGTTACAGTCTGAAGATTCAGCATAAGTTTAGAATCGTCGCCTATGTATTGTCCAATCTCATCAATCAGAAATACGATATGATGATTACTTTCTTTTTTATCAAGGTATTTTTTAACAAGTCTGGCGAAATCCTCAACCTTATATGTATATTCTCCGGTTGCTTTCTCACACCAGTTTCTACCGGCTTCTACGCTCATAAAACCAATCTCATCAAGGACTTCTACCACATCGTCCTGAATGAAATCAAAGTCGCTGCGTGATTCCTCCCAAGCAGAACCAAAGCTATCTTCAAATTTTTCCTTGAATAAATCGTACTTTCCTTCTTCGGTCAATTTGCGTTCCAAATCTGCAAGGAACGGATTAGAGCCACTAAATCCCTGCATTTCATTGAACACATTCTGCAATACGGAAACAATGGCAACCTTAGACTGTTTGCCATTCACTTCGCTTTTAGAGTCAATATTGAAAAGGACAACATCCGTTGGAATCGTACCTGCCAGTTTCATATCTGCAAGTACCATCTGGTCAGAAATTTTATTATCATCTACGAAGTAATCAATCGCTTTCTTACCGCCAACTTCTTTATTTTCAAGGAGATAGGATAAAATCTTCAGGAAGTGAGATTTACCACTTCCAAAGAAGCCGGAAATCCACACGCCCATCTTGTCTGTATTTCCGGTAATTCCTCTCTTATAGCTCGCAAAGAAATCAGAAAAATGCTTCTGAAGTTCTCTTGTCACAACATATTCTTCAAGCTCTTGCTTGATATTTGCATCGTCATCCTGTCCTACTTTGATTACGCCTTTAATATCTCTGTCGATAGGCTTTGAAAACATATTCTTGATAATCATATTTCCTCTCCTCTTAATCCACGAGCTTGAATGCTCTGTAATAGTTATCGTCCTTTATCTCTCCAAACAGCACCAGTTCCTGACCGTCATAATTGCCCGGATAAAACAGCACTACCGGAACATTATCTATAACCTGATGTAAATTATTCAGTACCGTATGTGAACGCAATATCGGATAGCACTTTCCAATACCAGTAATAAACACAACTGCTTTCTCCGGCGTATTATCCCTGATATAATTCACTATCAGACTGTCTGATGATGTTATCCTCAACATATTGCTGATAGATTTTGATACTCTCTCAAAGCCCTTTGTCTTTTCAAACTGATAACACTTTTCTAAATATCCTTTTTTGATAAGAATATCAATCATAATGTCGTAAAGGTCAAACACTACAACTTTGAAATCATCATCTGAGTTTTCACTTTTTTTCTTGATGTATTCTATCCTCTCACGGATATACAATTCTTTTTCAGACGGATAATCAAAGATATAGTATCCGACTTCATTGCCTAACCCTTTGTTCTCTCTAAATGAGGGTTTTTGTATCATTTCTTCTGCTTCATCTAATCGTTCATCAAGCGACATCATTTAGTCCACCCCCGTAATTGCCTTAATCATTGCACTCTCTCCACACGCTTCAAGATAACGTTCTAAAGCAATATCAAGAATTGGTGGCGTTATTGTTTTCTTTTTCTCAACAACCGTTAAAAGGTTTGCATCTGCCAAATAGTTAAAATATATTGAGCGAAGCCTGCGTTTTGTACCATCTGTCCAAGCTGCAATATCTTCACTTTGAATTTCTTTATTCTTGAAAAAAATATTTACATCTGCATCTTCGATTATCGGAATGCCAAGTATATTTTTTTCTCGATACACTTCAAACATAAATTCAAAGAACAATCGGTCTGACCTGAGAATGGCAATCAAGTTGATTACCTTTTGGGTTTCCAAGTCAGAAGTACAAAACAAGTCAATCAGTGTCTTATCCAGTTTTTTTGCTCTGTTCCAAATATATCCATATATCCTTTTGGCTCGATACTCTTTTGCCGCACCAAAAAGATTTTCTTCTATACACATTTTTTTAATTTCTTCTTCGGACTTTCCATCGTCAATCAGCTTGATGACCTTCTTCATTTCAACAAACCAGAATGATTGGGAAATCAATCCTGCACTATATGTTTCTTCTACCATCTAATTCACCCTTTTGGTGGACATTAAATTTTTTAATATCCAGTTTTATTTTTTGACTGGAAGCAATGTTCCTTCTATTCGTCTAATATAACTTCACATATATCTCCAATATCGCAATGGAACACTTTACAAATTCTCATCAGCACATCAAGAGATACTGTTTCGTTCTTATTCAGCTTCGTCGCAACAGATGATGAAATTTCCGCTGCACGCATTAAATCCTGCCTTTTCATCTGATTATCAATCATAAGTTTTTGAAGTTTATTATAGCTTATTCTCATCTGTAACTCTCCTTTGTATTCTCCGTTTCTTCTAGTTACAGTTACTCGATTAACATCATACCATAAATAATCTATTTTTTCAAGATACAGACATTTATTTGCAACTCGTCATTGATTAGGTGTCATTTTTTACTAACACCTAATAGCAAGGTAATTCAAAGTAAAAAAAGAAAGCTCGTCGATTAGGACGAACTTCTGTGTTTTATGGAAGTATTTGC
>OFML01001015.1_pt1 | contig 17535 bp, 18 predicted proteins | sample 1541831 | NCBI WGS metagenome assembly OFML01 (sample SAMN04209237, study PRJEB22552) | human gut metagenome | biome: gut; material: feces | host: Homo sapiens | place: USA: Oklahoma | reverse complement strand
GGCGAAACCGTCATGCTGGCCTACGGCGGCGGCTCGATCAAGCGCAACGGCGTGTACGATGAGATCATGGGTATCCTGAATGCCGCAGGCAAGCGCATCGTGGAGTTCTCCGGTATCATGTCGAACCCCACTTATGCCAAGGTGCAGGAGGGCGCGAAGCTGGCGCGTGAAAATCACGTCGATCTGATTCTCGCCGTGGGCGGCGGCAGCGTTTCCGACTGCTGCAAGGTCATCTCCGCACAGGCGAAGCTGGACGAGGATATCTGGGAGATGCAGTACACGAAGCACACGCTGCCGACCAAGTTTATTCCCCTCGGCACGATTGTCACGGTGTTCGGTACCGGCAGCGAGATGAACAACGGGGCCGTCATCACCCACGAGGGAAAGAAGATCAAGGGCGCTCTTTGGGGCGCGCAGGCGGAGTTCGCGTTCCTTGACCCCAGCTACACCCTGTCCGTTCCCATGAAGCAGGTTATTTCCGGCGCGTTCGATACGCTGAGCCACGCGATGGAAACCTACTTCGGCAAGCCGGATGAAAACAACCTGTCCGACGATATTAACGAAGCCGTCATGCGCAGCGTCATCCGCAACATCCGCGTTCTGCTGACCGACCCGGAGAATTACGATGCCCGCAGTGAGCTGGCGTGGGCGTCCGCCATGGCAGAGAACGGCGTTCTGAAGATCGGAAAAGTCACGGACTTCCAGTGCCATATGCTGGAGCACCAGTTGGGCGCGTACACCAACTGCAACCACGGTGCAGGTCTGGCGGTGATCCACCCCGTTCTGTACCGCCATATCTACAAGTCCGGCGCGGCGCGGTTTGCACGGTTTGCGCAGGATGTCTGGGGTGTCGCACCCAAGGGCAGCATCGAGGAGACGGCTGCTGCTGGTATCGACGCGCTGGCTGCGTTCATCAAGGAAATTGGTCTGCCGACCAGCTTTGCAGAGCTGGGTATCCCCGATGACACCGATTTTCGCGCCATCGCGGATTCCACCGTTCTCACCCCCGGCTGCTGCAAGAAGCTGAGCCATGACGAGATTTACGAAATTTTGAAGGAGTGCAGGTGACCATGAAGAAAATCACAGCAGGCAGAGATGTACTTGGTAAATTTGCGCCAAAGTTCGCACAGCTCAATGATGATGTTCTTTTCGGTGAGGTTTGGAGCCGGGAAAGCGAGCTTTCCGCCCGCGACCGTTCCCTCATCACCGTGACAGCGCTGATGGCGCAGGGGCTGACGGATACTTCCTTCGGTCATCATCTGGCAATGGCAAAGGAAAATGGGATCACCCGCAGCGAAATTGCGGAAATCCTGACGCACGCTGCGTTTTATACGGGTTGGCCCAAGGCTTGGGCGGCATTCCGAATGGCAAAGGACATCTGGGCAGATGCGGAAAACACTGATGAAAAGCAGCTGCACCAGAGCAGTATGGTCTTCCCCATCGGCGCGCCCAATGACGGCTTTGCACAGTATTTCAGCGGGCAGAGCTATCTTGCGCCGGTTTCCACGGAGCATGTCAAAATATTCAATGTGACCTTTGAACCCGGCTGCCGCAACAACTGGCACATCCACGAAGCTGACAAGGGCGGCGGACAGATCCTTATCTGCGTGGCCGGGCGCGGTTACTATCAGGAATGGGGCAAAGAGCCGCAGGAGCTGCACCCTGGCGATGTGGTCAACATTATGCCCGGTGTCAAGCACTGGCACGGCGCTGCGCCGGACAGATGGTTTTCCCATCTGGCTGTGGAAGTACCCGGAGAAAACTGCCGCAGTCAGTGGTGTGAGCCGGTGAGTGAAGAAGATTATCAAAAGCTGAAATAAGGAGCATTGCTATGAGTATTTTATTTATCAACGGCAGTCCCAACAAAAATGGCAACACCGCCAAGCTGGCGGCGGAGCTGCTGAAAGGTCACGAATATGAGACTTTGAACCTTACAGACTACACCATCGGCGCTTACGGGCAGAACCTCCCCGGCGACGGGCTGTATGCTGTCATTGGTGCCATGAAGCAGGCGGACATCGTCGTCATCGGCTCACCCCTGTACTGGCACAACATCTGCGGCAGCGTCCGCAACGTGCTGGATCGTTTCTACGGCAAGGTGGAGGACGGCGAACTGTCCGGCCGCAAGCTGTATTTCGTGTTTCAGGGCGCTGCCCCGGAACAGTGGATGCTGGAGGCGGGCGAGTACACCATGAAGCGCTTCGCCGGTCTCTACGGTATGACCTACGGCGGCATGGCGACCAATGAAAACGAAGCCACGAAACTTGGAAAGAACATTTAAGGAGGAATCTTTTATGGAATACGCAACTCTCAATAACGGCGTGAAAATGCCTATGGCCGGTATCGGCACATTTCTTCTGACCCCGGACGAGGCAGAGGCCTCCTGCGTCAGTGCCTTGCAGGACGGCTATCGCTTGATCGACACCGCCAACGCCTATGTAAACGAAAAGGCCGTTGGCCGCGCCATGAAGAAGTCCGGCTTGCAGCGGGAGGAGATTTTCTTGGAAACCAAGCTGTGGCCCAGCTTCTATGAGCAGCCCGACGCAGTGGACAAGGCCCTTGCCCGTCTGGACACTCCCTACATCGACCTGCTGCTGATCCACCAGCCCGCAGGCAATTATGTGGCGGGCTACCGTCAGATGGAGAAGGCGTACAAGGAGGGCAAGGTTCGTGCCATCGGCCTGTCCAACTTCAACAAGGAGCAGATCGAGGAGATCCTCTCTATCTGCGAAGTGAAGCCCTCAGTCTTGCAGACAGAACTGCACCCCTATCATCAGGAGCCTGAACTGAAAGCCTTCCTGAAGGAGAACGGTATCGTGCCGCAGGCATGGTATCCGCTGGGCCACGGTGACAAGGCGCTGCTTCAGGAGCCTCTGTTTGCCTGGCTTGGCAAAAAGTACGGCAAGTCCGCGCCCCAGATCATTCTCCGCTGGCACATTCAGAGCGGCAATATCGTGATCCCCGGCTCCAAGAACCCCGACCATATCAAATCCAACTTTGACCTCTTTGATTTTGCCTTGGCCGATGACGAAATGGCGCAGGTCGCCGCCCTCAACAAGAACGTGCGCTACTACACCAGCACCCCGGAAATGCTCAAAAAGTATGCGGAAATGGTTCCGCCGGTGGACGAGCAGAAGTAAAGGAGGCATTTCCTATGAAAAACTTTCAGAAACTCGGCAGCTTGCTGTTGGCTGCGCTGATGATCCTGTCTTTGGCTGCTTGCGGCAATAAGACGAATAACACCCCCGCACAGACACCATCCGATGATACACCCTCCGAAAGCACTCCCGCACAAACGCCGGACGATACCGCAAATGGAGAAGCAGACAATACCACATCCGGCGGCAAAGTGTTGGTGATCTACTATTCCGCCAGCGGCAACACCAAGCGCGTGGCAGAGGATATTGCCGAAACCGCAGACGGTGATCTCTTTGAAATTACGCCCGCTGAACCCTACACCTCCGACGATCTGAACTGGACGAACAGCGACAGTCGAGTCAGCCGCGAGCACGACGATGAATCCCTGCGGGATGTGCCCCTGACCACCACCGAGGTCGAAAACTGGGACGATTACGACACCGTGTTTATCGGTTATCCCATCTGGTGGGGCATCGCAGCGTGGCCCGTGGACACCTTTGTAAAAAACAATGATTTCACCGGCAAGACCGTCATTCCCTTTGCCACATCTTCGTCCTCCGGCATGGGCCAGAGCGGTACGCTGCTCTCCGAAATGGCGGGTACCGGTGACTGGCAGGACGGTCAGCGCTTCTCCAGCGGTGCCAGCCAGAGAGATGTGGCCGATTGGGTCAGCGGCCTTGGCCTGAACGGTTGATTAACCGAGTATTTCCTCGTAAGGAGGGCAAGGTATGCGAAAAATGTTAGCGGGTTTACTGGCGGGAGTTCTGCTGCTCTCCGGCTGTACGGCGCAGGCGGCGGCAAAAAGTGACGATACTGCCGCCGTCGCGCAGCAGCCTGCGGAGAACGCCGCCGTACAGGGCGGCTTCACCGAAAACCAGATGCTGGACGGTGCGGATGGCATCATCCATTTCAGCTACTATCTGCCGGACGGCTATGACAGCGCAAAGACTTATCCCCTCATCGTGGCTATGCCGGGGTATGGGGAGATGTGGTTCGGGGAGGATTCCGCAGGCAGCAACCTTCGCTGGAACGGCGTGCAGGCGTGGACGAAGCTGTCGGAGCCTGTGATCCTTGTTTCCGGTCAGCTCACCGATTGGGGCGCAAAGTCCGCACGGCAGGCCAACGAACTGGCGGAGTACATGATCGACCACTTTTCAGTGGACACCAGCCGCGTCTATGCCGCAGGGTATTCGGCTGGCGGCGAAACCATGTCTCAGGCGGTGGCCCTGTGCCCCGACCTCTACGCCGCCTATATCCACGGCGGCTCCCAGTGGGACGGCACCTATGACCCCGTGGCGGAAAACCGTGTGGCAGTCTATATCTTCATGGCGGAAAACGACGAGTATTACGGCTCCCAAAAGGCGCGGGACGCCTACGCGAACCTCCACGCCGCCTATGAAAAGGCAGGGCTGACTGATAGCGAGATCGACCAGCTTTTGCAGCTCAATATTCCGGACAACGCCTATTTCAACGCCAAGGGTATTTACAATTACCATGGCGGCGGCAGCGTGGTGTTCGATGATGAGAACGTACTGAACTGGATGCTTTCCCAGAGAAAATCAACAGGAAAGGATGACAACAATGAAAAAGATGAAGCGACTTCTGACGGCGGTCATAGCGGCAGCGCTGGTGATCGCAACAATTCCGACGGCCCTGGCGGCAGGGGGTATCTTTAGCGACGTTCCGAATGGTGCATGGTACGCGGATGCGGTGGATTATGTCTATGAGCACGGCATTATGAACGGCACCTCCGCTACCACATTCAGCCCCGATACGCCCATGACCCGCGCCATGCTGGTGACGGTTCTGCACCGCGCCGCGGGCAGCCCGTCCGCTGCCACGGGAACGGCCTTCTCTGATGTTCCTTCGGGCGCCTACTACATGGGTGCGGTGGCATGGGCGAGCGCCAACGGCATCGTGACCGGCTATGGCAATGGACGCTTCGGCTCCAATGATCCCGTCAGCCGCGCCCAGATCGCCGCGATCCTCTGGCGCTACGCCGGTTCTCCCAGTGCGGAAGCCGGACAGGATTTTGCCGACGAGAGCAGCATCCCCGCTTACGCTTCTGCCGCCGTGGATTGGGCGAGGGCGAACGGCGTGGTGAATGGCACCACCGGCAACCGCTTTGACCCGAACGGCAACGCGACCCGCGCACAGGTGGCAACGATCCTGCGCAACTACCTGACGATGACACCCGTCACCCCGCAGCCCGATCCCGGCACCGGCAGCAAAATTCTGGTGGCTTATTTCTCCGGCTCTGGAAACACGGAGCGCGTGGCACAGGACATCGCGGATGAACTGGGCGCGGATATTTTCGAGATCACGCCCGTCACCCCCTATACCTCCGCTGATCTGGACTGGACGACCAGCGGAAGCCGCATCAACCGCGAGCATGACAACGAGGCTCTGCGGGACATTGCCCTGACCCAGACCACCTCCGCAAATTGGGATGAGTATGACACCGTGTTCATTGGCTATCCCATCTGGTGGGGCATTGCGGCGTGGCCTGTCAACAACTTCGTAAGGGGCAACGACTTCTCCGGTAAGACCGTCATTCCGTTTGCCACCTCTTCCTCCTCCGGCATGGGTCAGAGCGGCACACTGCTGGAAGAAATGGCAAACGGCGGCACCTGGCAGAGCGGTCAGCGCTTTTCCTCCGGCGCGTCCAGCAGCACCGTCCGCGATTGGGCTGCGGGGCTGGGACTGTAACATCGGCGGAAATGCGGTCAATTCAGAAAATCAAACTCGCAGTCGATGCCGCAATGTCTGTCGCGCTGCTGCTTTTGATGGCCTACGGTCTTGTGGGCGAGTCAGCCCACGAGTGGATTGGTATGGGAATGTTCGCTCTGTTCGTGGCACACCATATACTCAACCGAAAGTGGCTGTTGGCAGTCGGAAAGGGCAAATACACGCCCATCCGCATGGTTCAGACGGCGTTGGTCGGAATCATCTTTCTTTCTATGTCCGGTTCAATGATTAGCGGCGTTGTGCTGTCCCGTTATGTATTTGCGTTTTTTCCAAAGCACGGCGGCTATGAGCTTGCACAGCAGGTGCATATCCTCTGCGCCTACTGGGGCTTCGTCTGTATGAGCCTGCATCTGGGATTTCACTGGAGCATGATGCTGGCGATGGCGCGCGAGCACTTGCAGCCCTCGCCTTTGCGAACGTGGAGCCTGCGACTTGCCGGTTGGCTCTGGGCAGTATATGGCGCGTTCGCTTTCCGACGCAGAGGCGTTAGTTTGTATCTGCTGCTCAGAAGCCACTTCGTATTCTACGATTATTCCGAGCCGGTGCTCATCTTTCTGATCGACTATCTTTCCGTAATGGTGGTGTTCGTGCTGATTGGATACTATGCTTCACAGGCAATCAAAAAAATCAACAGTACGCACCCGATACAGAGCTTTTATTGAATCTCAATACCCTTTCTCCTTTTCCAAGGAATAAGAGCCAACAGGAAGTGTGCTGCCTGTTGGCTCTGTTCTTTGCAGGAGGTGATAGAAACGGTCAGATATACAATCCTTGCTATTGGTTACACAAATAAAGAATTATCATATCTGCAAGAGTGCTTTTCCAAATTTAACACAGCAATTCCCTAAAAATGCGCGGCAATCTAATTTACTTGACTTTCCATCCAACAATCTATACTCTTAAATCGTATCAAGTTATAGAGAGGGAGGCGAAGCCATGCAGGGGGATTTTGAAGCGTTCTATCTGCGACACTTTAAGGCAATCTACCGTGTTTGTTATGCCTTTATGAAAAACGCCGCAGATGCTGAGGACTGCACAGAGGATGCTTTTGTGAAAGCAATGTCCTGTGACATTTCCTTTGAAAATGAGCGGCATGAACGGTCATGGCTGACAACCACCGCTATGAATATCTGCAAGGACAAGCTCAAGCACTGGTGGCGGCAGAAAGTTACTCGCATTGACGATGCGGCAGAAGTCCCTGTAGCCCAACCAGAAGATCATCGAGAGGTGACGGAGGCGGTTATGGCATTACCTATAAGATACAAAGAGGTTGTTTGGCTGCACTATTACGAGGGCTATCAGACAGATGAGATCGCATTGATGCTGAATCGTTCCCCCTCTACGGTACGCGGACAACTGCGAGACGCCCGTGCAAAATTGAAACTCACATTAGGAGGTGAGCATATATGAATGACAATGAAGTGAAAAACGCATTTGATCATATCGAGCCAGAACCCGGTGCGCAGGAGCGTATGTATGCAAATATTCTGAAAAAAGCAGCGGCACAAAAAGAAGATCAGAATGTCGAAGAAAAGCACCCCATTGTCCAAAAGTACCGGACCATCCCGATGTGGCGGCGCTGGGGGAGCTTAGCCGCCTGCCTTGCTATTGTGATTGTTGCCGGATTTGCATTTCCTCATTTCTTTGACCGATCAGAGCCGGATAACCCACCTGTATTTGTCGGGTCCCCCTTTGAAGATGTAGATGGTCCTGAAGGATTTGAAAAACTGGGGTTTACGATTGACGCGCCGGAGAATGCAGAAAATTTGTATTACTGCATTTATGATGGTAAGATTGCCCGCGTTGATTTTACACTGAGCGGTCACGAATACACTTATGAAGCCGCTAAATTGGACGGAAACTTTTCCCGGGCAGAGGGAGATGCTGTGGGCAGTGCTGCGCTCAATGCGGAGTATGGCGCAACGCTCGACTGTCTATCGCCTGACACATGGCGGGCGCATTGGAGCAAAGAAGGTGTCAATTATTATCTTTCTAATTTTGACGGTGCGAGTGAAGAAGCAATTACCGCTGCGGCGGAGCTGCTGATGGGGCAAAATTGAAGCAAAAACTGCGGAATTTCGGAGGGCGGTGTGCTCTCCGAAATTTTTTATTTTCCGTTCCAACATTTCCCCATGCTGAATCGTATGAACATATGGATGGGCAAGAGGGCGGCGTTTCCGGAGACGCAGCCTCACCATCCTCATAAAGCCATTTTAAATTTTAAGGAGTAGAACATGATGAAACGAATTTTGACTTTTTTGCTGGCCGTGGTAATGGTATTTTCTCTCGCTGCTTGCGGCAGCAAAGCTGATGACAGCAGCGGAAAGACCGATGTGACCATGACTGCACAGGAGATTATGGACACGTTGAAAGAAAAGCTGGGTGACAGTTTTGGATGCGACGTCGCTGAAACCGAAGATAACATAAGCGGTTATTGGGGACTGGATATGGAGCAAGTGGAAAGCTGGGCATCTATGAGCAATTCCAATTCCGCAGTCAATTCCAGTTACGCTGTTATTGTTAAAGTTAAGGACGGCTACGCACAGGATGCTGCCGCACTTTTGCAGACTGGCTATGAGCAAATTCTCAGCTACTCCCGGATGTACAACATGGATTTGCAGAAGGTCTTGCAGGCTCGTTTGTTCGTGAACGGCAACTATGTGGCGCTGCTGATCCTCGGTGCGCAAGGTGACTGGGAGGCCAGTGATGAGGTGCAGGCTAAATTTGCTGCTGAGGAGGCTGCCAAGGTGGACGAAGTATGGAGAGGTATTTTTGGTTCTGCTGACAACGGTATTACGATCCCGGAGGAGGACGACAGCAACAACGGTGGCTTTTTTGATATGACCGACGATGAAGGTAACAACGATCCGGTGCTTGGCGGCTAACTATGGTTTTCTCCAGCCTGACATTTTTACAATGCTTTCTGCCGCTGTGTCTGCTGGCGTATTTCCTTGTCCCACAGAAATGGCGCAACGGTACACTGTTTCTGTTCAGCCTGTTGTTTTACGCATGGGGTGAGCCGGTCTATGTGGTGCTGATGCTGTTTTCCACCGCGTTGGACTACACCTGCGGGCAAATGGTAGAGCGGCACCGGGGACAGCGGGGAGCAAAGATCGCGCTGTTGGTGTCGGTTTGCGTAAACCTTGGCTTGCTGGGCGTATTCAAATACAGTGACTTCCTGATCGGCACGGTCAATTCCTTGTTCGGCACGGAGCTCCCCCAGCCGAATCTGCCGCTGCCCATCGGCATCAGTTTCTACACCTTTCAGACCATGAGCTACACCATTGATGTCTACCGGGGCGAGGCAAAAGCGCAGAAGAATATCATCAATTTCGGCGCGTATGTAACATTATTCCCTCAGTTGATTGCGGGCCCCATCGTCCGATACCAGACGGTAGCGGACGAGCTGGAGCACCGGGAATGCACCGCTGACCTCTTTGCCGAGGGAGTGAAGCGCTTCGCCTGCGGCATCGGGAAAAAGGTGCTGCTGGCAAATAACATCGGCCTTTTGTGGGAGGCAGCATCCGCGCAGGCTATTCCCACGGTGCTGACGGCATGGCTGGGTGTCATCGCCTACGGTTTCCAGATCTATTTCGACTTTTCCGGTTACTCCGACATGGCCATCGGCCTTGGACGGATGCTGGGGTTCCGCTTTTTGGAAAACTTCAACTATCCCTTTCTTGCCGACAGTATTACCGATTTCTGGCGGCGCTGGCATATCTCCATGGGGACATGGTTCCGGGATTATGTCTATATCCCGCTGGGAGGCAACAAGGGCGGCCTTGCAAAGCAGCTCCGCAACATCGCCATCGTCTGGCTGCTGACGGGCTTCTGGCACGGGGCAAGCTGGAACTTTGTCCTATGGGGCGTGTATTTTGGCGTGCTGCTGGTGCTGGAAAAGCTGTTTCTATTGCGCTGGCTCAAAAGGCTGCCCGCCGTATTGCGGCATATCTACGCGCTGGTGCTGGTAACGATCAGCTGGACACTCTTTGCGTTTACGGATATTGGCGCAGGCTTTGCATGGCTGAAAGCCATGTTCTCCGGCGTGCTGTTTGACAGCAGCAGTCTGTATTTGCTGCTGACGTATGGGCCGATGCTGGCAATCTGTGCTTTGGCAGCCACACCGCTGGGAAAACGCTTTTATGAAAAGATCGGCACACGGCTGGGACAGCGGGCGCTGACCGTGGTTGACTGCGGCGGCCTTGTCTGTGTGCTGGTGATGGCTGCGGCCTATCTTGTCAGCGGCAGCTATAATCCGTTCCTGTACTTCCGATTCTGAGGTGAGAAAAATGCAAAATAAAATCATAACCTCTTTTTTCTGCCTGCTGCTGGCGGTGTCTGCGCTCATCGGGCTGCTGATGCCAGATCGGTATTACTCGGAACGTGAAAAACGCACTTTGACGCAAAAGCCCAAATTTACCGTTGCCGACTTTATCTCCGGCGAATTTAGTGGCGAACTGGAAAAGTATCTCACCGATCAAGTTCCCCTGCGGGATGGCTGGGTCACGATGAAAACCTACATGGAACTGGCCATCGGTAAACGGGAAAGCGGCGGTGTCTATATCTGCAAAGACAAGTATTTGATGGACAAGTTTACATCTTATAGCAAAAAGCAGCTTGCCACCAACGCAGCCGCCCTTGCTGATTTACAGGAAAAACTGGCAGCAGAGGGCGTTTCTATGAATACGATCCTTGTCCCTATGGCGGCGCAGGTGCTGACGGAGAAACTCCCTGCCTATGCGCCCGTGGCGGACTACGCCGCTATTCTGCAAGTGCTGACCGATGCGGGCGTTAACACAACAGACGTGCTTTCTGCTCTCGCCGCTCATAGCAGCGAGAACATCTACTACCGTACCGATCACCATTGGACGAGCCTTGGGGCCTACTATGCCTATTGTGCGTGGCGCGGTATTGAGCCTACGGCGGGCGAATGGACGCAGGAAGTACTCTGCGATGATTTCTACGGTACAACTTGGAATAAAGTCCCGCTGCCCTCTGTCCCCGCCGAGGAGATCACCACATGGTATAAGCACAAAAATAGAAGTGTGTCCTACAACAACGGTCAGTATGAGACGGACAGCATCTACGAGCGGAAATACCTGTCCGGCAGCGACCAATACGCCGTGTTTCTGAACTCCAACCAGGCACAGACCGTCATTGAGGGCAGCGGCAAGAGCGGCAAGCTCCTGCTTATTAAAGACTCCTACGGCAACACCTTTTCCCAATTCCCCGTGGAGGACTATGCGGAAGTCCATGTGATCGACCTCCGCTTTTTCAAGGGCGATGTAGCGGAGTACGCCAAAGAGAACGGTATCACCGACGCGCTGGTGCTGTACGGTACGCAGAACTTCGTAAAGGACACGAATATCAAGTTTTAGAGACTACCGATAGATAACTTTGGTTTTGCTTGGCTTGAGCCGGTAAGGCGGTCAAATCATATATCTCATTGTGGGAATCTGCTGGTTTCACACTTGAAAGCACCCGGCACCGCGTCAGTTGACGTGGTGCCGGATTTGCTTGCTTAGAAAAATTTTGGATAATCTTGGTGTCGTACCGAGCCTTGAGCCGGTTGGCTCATTCTTTCTGCAGCATATTTGATTTCTCCTTTTTAGGGTGATAAAAAAGGCAGATAGATTTTTGCTTTCTATCTGCCTGAGTATCGGATATTTACTTTTCGGGAGTTCAAGTCTATTCACAAAGGGAAAACGGCGATTTTACATCTGTGTTTTGGTACAGAGAAATCGCCGTTTGGGCAGCAAAAAAGCCCGATATAATCGGGCTTTTCGCAGAAGACATCTGTTTTGTCTCCACACTATGGTCCGAGTGTTGAGATTCGAACTCAAGGCCTCTTGAACCCCATTGCTTTTTCGTTCGTCGCGTATGGCAGCGTTCCGACACGCTGCGTGTCGTGATATTGCCTGTAATTGCAAGGGGTTTGGGCCGGGCGCTGCATGATGCATATTGCAGCGCCCGGCCCACCAGAAAACAAGGAAATCAGAAAAGTGTTAGAAATGTGTTAGAAGAAATCTGCTGTCATGGTTTCATCAAGCCACCTGTTCCCCATTGGAGCAGGTGGCCTTTTGCTCAGAGTTACTCCAAAGTACTCCTTGACATTCTGCGTATCCCGCTGTAAAATCAGTGTCAGAATCCATCGCAAGGAGGTAAGCCCTATGCCATCAGATAAAAAACGTGTGAATCTTACCATACCGGATGACCTGTACCAGCGAATCCAGGACTATAAACAGCGCCAGGGTATTACCAACGATGCCAGCGCCTGCCTGCAGCTTATTGTACAGCAGCTCAATGGCTTGGAACAGTCACAAGCCATGCTTCGTCTGCTAAATAACTGCTCCATAGACCAGCTTGTGGAAATGTCTCGGGATGGACTCACAGAAATCAAATCCACCCTGTCACAGGAGAAGTAATCGCCCCCGCAAGGAAATGCGAGAGCAACTTGCGGCGTCAGCCGCAAAGCGGCTCGCATCCAAGCTCCCCCGTGGCCTTGCTGCTGCATCTCCCGTCATGCGGAAAGCTCCCAGTGCCCGCAAAGAGTCCCGTCCACGGCAAAGGCCACATCGTTCTATGCCATGGCCTTGCTGCAGAAAGGTCCCGACAACCGCACCGCTGCCGGTGCCCGCTGAAACTCCCGTATATGGGTTACCAAAGGCATAGTATTACCCTTTGGTAACCATGTGTTTTGTGTAATCTTGGAAAGGATGTGCTACACGACTAACAAAGCAAGAAAGTATCAGCTGACCTTTAACAATCCGGTTCAGCACGGATTTACGCATGCGGTCATTAAGACCACGCTGGCCAGCTTCCCCGGTATTCAGTACTGGTGTATGTGCGACGAGATAGGCGAACAGGGAACGCCTCACACGCACTTGTATCTCTATTCCCCCAACGCGATTCTATTTTCCACGCTGCAGCAGCGTTTTATGGGCGCTCATATGGAGGCCGCTAAAGGCAGTCACCGCGAGAACCGCGACTATATTCGCAAGGAAGGCCGCTGGCTGGATGACGCCAAACATGAGACAAACCTGCCCCAGACCTTTGAGGAAAGCGGCCCCCTGCCTGCTGAGCGGAACAAACGGGAATCTATCAGCTCTGAGATTTTGGAGCTTGTCCAGTCCGGTGCATCCAATGCCGAGATTTTGTTGCAATACCCCTCCGCCATGAACCGGCTGCAGCATATCGAAACTGCCCGTCAAACGCTGTTGGAGGAACGCTACCGCAATCAGTGGCGTAATTTGGAGGTCACCTACTTATGGGGCCCCACTGGCGTAGGCAAGACTCGCAGCGTCATGGAGCTGTACGGTTACGAAAATGTCTATCACGTCACCAATTATGACCATCCCTTTGACGATTACCGGGGGCAGAATGTAATTCTGTTTGACGAGTTCCGCAGCAGTCTCCCCGTTGCGGATATGCTCAAGTATTTGGACGGCTATCCTCTAATGCTGCCCTGTCGGTATAGCAACAAAGTGGCATGCTATACCAAAGTATTCCTAATCAGCAATATTCCTCTGTCGGCCCAGTATCCCAATGTACAGCTGTCGGAGCCGGAAACATACCGTGCTTTCTGCCGCCGCATTAATCAAGGTGAGCTGGAAATGCAGGCGGATACCGGCAAAGAGCCGTTTTAAGGGGGCCTGTATGTGTTCAGGGAATACCCCGATGTAATGACCCCGGCCGAAGCTGCCCATGCTTTGGGCATCGGCAAGGCCAGCGTGTACCGGTTGATTCGTGAAAAGCGTCTGGGCTGCAAGCGCATTGGCCGCAAGATCATCATCCCCAAGCCGTGCCTGGTGGATTTTATCCAGTCGGCACGCTATACGGTAACGAACCCATGACAGCAGACAAATCCAACTGTCCGGAAAGGAGATATTATGACAGGAAGTCTGCAAATCAAGAATGACAAGTACTATATCGTTCTCAACAGCCATGTAAACGGCAAGCGGAAGCAAAAATGGGTCAAGACCGACCTGCCGGTAAAGGGCAATAAACGAAAGGCGGAGCAGCTACTGCGCCAGACCATCCAGCAATACGAACAGCAGCAGGGTATCATCCCCAGTGATGTGACCTTTGCCGCATACGTCCGTATCTGGCTGACACGTGTAAAGCGCCGTGTAGACGAGGTGACCTATCAGGGCTATGAAAGCCTGGCATGCAGTCACATCCTCCCGTATTTTGATGCCAGCAGGCTAAAGCTGCAGCAGGTAACGCGCCAGGTCCTGCAGGATTATTTGGACGAAAAAGCCGCTCATGGCCGCAAGGATGGCAAAGGCGGCTTGTCTCCCCGCAGTCTACGCCTGCACAAGAATATTCTGTATCAGACGCTGACTGAGGCAGTCAAGGCAGGCCTGCTGCCTGCCAATCCTTGTGAATATGTGGACCTGCCCAGCGTTCCCCGGCATGAAGCGCATTTTTACACGGCAGAGCAGCTGCAGGTGCTCTTGGAAGCCATCCAGGATGACCCGTTGTATCCGTTGGTGAAAATCACCGCCATTTATAGCTTGCGCCGCAGTGAATTGCTGGGCCTTCAATGGGACAGCGTCGACTTTGACCGGGGTACCCTGACCATCCGTCACACGGTAAGCAAGGTAACTGCCGCTGTGGAAAAGGATAAGACCAAGAACGCCAGCAGCTACCGGTCCTTCCCGCTGCTGCCGGAAGCGCGGGATATCTTTCTGCAGGCTCTGGCGGACCAGAGCGCCAACCATCGGCTATTTGGAAAGGCGTATCAAGAAAACCCGTATGTATTCAAATGGCCGGATGGGCGTCCGTTCCCGCCGGACTATATCACCCATCATTTTGCCCGCCTGCTCCAAAAGCACGGACTGCCCCGTATTCGCTTTCACGAACTGCGCCATAGCTGCGCCAGTCTCCTGTTGAGTCACGGCTTCACCCTCAAGGACGTGCAGGAGTGGTTGGGCCACAGTGATATCAAGATGACGGCCAACGTCTACGGCCACCTGGATGTAGCGCGCAAGCAGTCCATTGCCGATGAAATGTCCGCCCTGCTGTCTGGCAGGCGTTAGAAAAGTGTTAGAAACCCAGCTGCCGCGCCCATGCGGGCAAAAAAGAAGAAGTCCCGAAACCATAGCGGTTTCGGGACTTCTCAATGGTCCGAGTGTTGAGATTCGAACTCAAGGCCTCTTGAACCCCATTCAAGCGCGATACCAAACTTCGCCACACCCGGATAGTCAACCGAATCACTCAAGTCAGCTTGATTACTATACCACACCTTTTCGGGGAATGCAAGGGGTTTTTTGAAATTTTTCCGTTTTTTTAGTAGCCATACCGTTTCCGCTTGGCCAGCAGGAAGATACCCGTGGCGACAACGGCCATGACCTCCGCCGCCACGATGGACATCCAGATGCCGTCCAGCCTCCACAACAGCGGGAACAGCAGCACCGCTCCCACCTGGAACACCAGGGCCCGCAAGAACGCGATGATGGCCGAGGTGAGCCCGTCGTTCAGGGCCGTGAAGAAGGACGAGCCGTAGATGGCGAAGCCCGAGAACAGGAACGAGAACGAGAAAATGGAGAAGGCGTGGGACGTCATCCGGAACAGTCCCGGGTCATACCCCACATACAGCCGGGACAGCGGCGCGGCCAGAACCTGCCCCGCCGCCAGCATGCACACCGCGCACACGGCCAGCAGGCCGCCGCTGCGCCGCAGCAGGCCCCGCAGCTCCCCGCGGTTTCCGGCCCCATAGTGGAACGACACAATAGGGGCCGTCCCCACGGAATAGCCGATATAGATGGCCTGGAAGATCATATTTACATACATCAGCACGCCGTAGGCAGAGACACCGTCCTCTCCGGCGTACTTCATCAGCTGCACGTTATACAGCATGCTCACCAGGGACATGGACACGTTGCTCATAAACTCCGACGACCCGTTGGAGCAGGTTTTCAGCAGGGCACGCAGGTCCATCCGGCATTTGCCCAGCCGCAGCAGACTGCTGTTGGGCCGGGCGAAGTACACCAGGGGCAGGCTGCCGCCGATGAACTGGCTCAGGGCTGTGGCCGCCGCCGCACCTGCCGCGCCCCAGGAAAACACCGCCACGAACAGGGCGTCCAGCACCATATTGGTGACGCCTGCCGCCACGGTGATATATAGCCCCAGCCGCGGCTTTTCCGCCGTGGCAAACAGGCACTGGAACTCATATTGCAGCACATAAAACGGCAGGGCGATCAGGTTGATGCGGCCATAGATCAGGGCCTGCTCCAGAAGCTCCCCCTCCGCCCCCATCAGCACCGCCGCCGGGCGCAGGATCAGAAAGCCCAGGCCCGCCAGCACCACGCCGATGGCCGCCGAGACGTACACGATCATGGAGAAGATGTCGTTGGCCCGTTCCCGGTCCCCCTGGCCCATGGTCTTGGCGATAAGCGCGCTGCCGCCGGTGCCGAACATGAACCCCACGCAGCCTAAGCCCAGCAGCACCGGGATGATAAGATTCACCGCCGCAAAGGGCGTCTTTCCCGCGTAATTGGACACAAAAAAGCCGTCCACCACGCCGTAAACCGCGGTAAAGATCATCATGGTGATGGACGGCAGCGTAAACCGGATCAGCCTGCCGCAGGTGAAGTGGTCCGATAATTGAATGGACGCTTTGCTCATGACTCCTCCTTGATTTCCTTCGCTTTTTCCCCCAGGGCCTCCTGAAAGCGTCGGGTCAGCGCCAGATATTGCTCCACATCCGCCTGGGGCCAGGCGGCAAACACCTGGTTCTCCGCCTGGATTACCCGCAGGGCGGTCCGGCAGGCCAGTCCCTCTCCCGCCTCCGTCAGGCACACGTCCTTGCCCCGTCCGGCGGCCTCCAGATAGATCAGGCCCTCCCGCTCCATCCGCCGCAGGGCGGAGTTGACGGTCTGCTTGCTCATGCCTCCCAGGCGGCAGGCCTCCCGCACAGAGCAGCGCCCCCCGGCGTCGCACAGGGTATACAGCACGCCCATCACGCTGTCCGGCAGGCCCCAGTGCTGGGCCATTTCATGATAAACCGCGTCGGTTTCCTGCAAAAGGTGGTTATACCGCCGCAGGTCCCGGGATGTATATTGCATAGGCTGCCGCCTCCCTTCTGTCCGAAATCATACCAAACGTATTATAGTACGATTTCGTACCTTTGTCAAGACGACACAAACCGCCGGTCCCGGGAAAGAGGGGACCGGCGGTTTGTTTTGTGGTAAAAGGAGAGAGAATAACAATGATAACAGCTTTCGGATTACGGGCTTATCATACCGTCCCGGCGGGAAAAAGTCAAGCGGTCCGGCCCACAGTTTACAGAACGTTCACAGGAAACCGGCAATCTGCCTATTGACGGCCGGCAGCCATGGTGGTAATATTTAGCTCGCTAACATTTAGTATGCTAAGTATTAAAAGTCAGAAGAAAGGAGAAAACTATATGGACTGCGAGAAGAAGCCCGAGCTCATCGGCCCGCTGCTGGGCTACTGCAATCATCGGGCATATCTGAGCATGGACAAAAAGCTGCGGCGCTATGGCGTCACGCCCATCCAGTGCCGGACCCTGACGTATCTGCACCGCCAGCCCGGCCCCGTGACCCAGAAGCAGCTGCAGCAGCATCTGGCCGTGAAGCCCTCCACCGTCAACGGCATTGTGGACCGTCTGGTGGAAAAGGGCAT
>OFML01000995.1_pt1 | contig 17998 bp, 18 predicted proteins | sample 1541831 | NCBI WGS metagenome assembly OFML01 (sample SAMN04209237, study PRJEB22552) | human gut metagenome | biome: gut; material: feces | host: Homo sapiens | place: USA: Oklahoma | reverse complement strand
CAGAGATAGGACACAGGACAGATATGATAGCCAGTGGTTCCTCTGCTGCGTTGGGTATCATGGCTTGCAGCAACAGTCCCGAATTATTCAACCAGCTTTTATTTATAAATCCAGAGTGCCTCCTTTCCTGCAGTCAGGTACCCGGTAAGAATGCAAAGCTTTATAAAATAATTTTAGATTTACCAATTGTCGGAACTTTAATATACAATATTGCCTGCAGCAAACAGTTCATAACAAAGGAATTTTTAACTAATTACTATTATAATCCTTACTCAGTAAAGACCAGGGTAATTGAGGCATATCATGAATCAGCCCATTTAGGCGAATCGCCCAAGTCTGTCTATGCCAGTTTAAAATGTAATTATGTTAAATGCAATATTGCAGCTGCTTTAAAGAAAATTGATAACAGCATATATCTGTTAGGCGGAGGTGCCATAGATGACATAGGAGAATGTATGGAAGAATACAAAGAATACAACCCTGCTGTTGAATATGCTGTTGTCCCCAACACAAAGTTACTTCCTCATTTAGAAAAACCTGCAGAAGTATTCGATATGATTCAAACCTATTTATCCTAAAACATATAATGTTTCACGTGAAACATACGGTTCGGACATCTACTCCGAGCCGTTTTTACTACCACCACTGTGAGATAAAACAAATTATTTAACTGTATTATAGTAAGAAAGGAAAATACAATATGCTGCGAATTGGTTGTCATCTATCCTCATCAAAGGGATATCGAGCTATGGCAAAAGATGCAAAAAAGATAAATGCAAATACATTTCAGTTCTTTACCCGTAATCCACGCGGAGGAAATGCCAAAGCCATAGATGAAAACGATGTAAAAGATTTTTTAGCGGAAGCCCGGTCTCTGGACATTGCACCAATATTAGCCCATGCTCCTTATACACTAAATGCCTGCTCAGCTGATCCTAAATTGAGAGACTTTGCCAAACGAACCATGGCGGATGATTTAGTTAGGATGGAGTATACACCTGGAAATATGTATAATTTTCATCCGGGAAGCCATGTGGGACAGGGCGTAGAGAAGGGAATCGAGCTGATCTGCGAGCTGCTCAACAAGATTATTCGCCCAGAGCAGAGCACGATCATTTTGCTGGAAACCATGTCGGGAAAAGGCAGCGAAGTGGGAGGCAGGTTTGAAGAGCTGCGTGCCATCATCGATGGCGTGGAGCAGAAGGATAAGATCGGCGTCTGCATGGATACGTGTCATGTGAGCGACGCCGGATACGATATCGTAAGCGATCTGGATGGAGTGCTGGAAGAGTTTGATAATATTGTAGGGCTGGAAAGGCTCCATGCTCTTCACATCAATGACAGTCTCAATCCACCGGGTTCTCATAAAGATCGTCATGCGAAGATCGGAGAAGGAACGATCGGACTTGAAGCGATCGCAAACGTCATCCGCCACCCTAAACTGCAGGGGCTGCCGTGTATCCTGGAAACGCCGAACGAGCTGCCGGGATACGCCGGAGAAATCGAGATCCTGCGGGCGGAATACGAAAAATGACAGGAAAAAACGACTTGGATATGCGAAATACATTACAGTATTTTCACAGGACTCCGAAGTCGTTTTTTTGTGCCTATAAATTCTCTTCGTTCCCAAGGTGGGTGTATATTTTGTCAAAAGTAATGACCGGATAATATGTGTGGCCGTCGCCAAGTTCATCCAGAGCTCGTTTGGCGATGCTGCGGATATCGTTTTCCGTCAGGATGCAGTTATGGGACAGTACTACGTCGAAGATGACATTGGTGTGGGAAGGCCCCGGCACGATCCGAAAATCGTGGATGCTTTCCAGACCATCCATTTTCGAAAATGCTTCGGAGATGGCGGCTTTGGTCTTGTTCACCTGTGGATCGTTGGTTTTAATAGGGTCCATGTGAGCGACGAATTCGATGCGAAGAGAGTGCTTCACCTGCCGCTCTATATTGTCGATGATATCGTGGTTGGTCATGACATCGCCGCCTGCATCCATTTCGATATGAGCGGACGCAAAGATCTTCCCTGGTCCGTAGTTATGCACCATCAGATCGTGGATGCCAAGGACGCTGGGATCTCTGCATACGATCTGCCGAATGCTTTCCACCAGATGGGGATCCGGTGCTTCCCCCAGAAGCGGGCTGGAAGTTTCTCTTACCAGCTGGATGCCGGACCAGACGATAAACAGTGCGACCAGACATCCCATGTAACCATCGATCTGAAGTCCCGTAAACTTGCCAAAGAGCAGGCTGGCCAGAACCGCAGACGTTGCGATCACATCGTTTCGGCTGTCCGCAGCCGTTGCTGTCAAGGTCACCGACTTGATCTTTTTGCCGATGCTGGAATTAAACAAAGACTGCCACAACTTGATCAGGATCGCTGCTGCCAGCATACCCACTGTTAAATAGCTGAATTCCACCGGTTCCGGGTGAAGGATCTTGTCGATGGAAGTCTTGAGCAGCTGCAGCCCGATGACGATGATAAAGATCGATACGAAAAGTCCTGTCAGGTATTCGATACGAGCATGACCATAAGGATGATCCTCATCTTCCGGCTGTGCGGCCAGCTTGAAGCCTACCAGAGTGATGATGGAAGAAGACGCATCTGCCAGATTGTTGATCCCGTCTGCAATGATAGCAATGCTTCGGGAAAGAAGTCCGAGCGCCACTTTCATCAGACAAAGGAGCAGGTTAGAGACGATCCCAACTACGCCGGCAAATTTGCCGTATTGCTCTCGCACATCAGGGTCGTCGGTCTTATCTGGATTTTTGATAAACAGTTTGATCAGAAGTGATCCCATGGGAAATGTTCCTTTCTATTTCTGCTGTTCCTGTTCTGCGGCCGCAACGATAGCACGTGCCAGCTGATCGGAGCAGGAAGTGTCCTTGAATCCGCAGTGGATCCCTAAAAGCTTGCTTTTGATCTGATCAACGGTCAGACCCTCGACCAGTCTGGAGACAGCCTGAAGATTGCCGTTGCATCCTCCCAGGAACTGTACGTTATGCACTACATTTCCATCCAGTTCAAATTCCAGTCTTGCAGGGCAGACTCCCTGCGGTGTTACTTCATATTTCATAGTTGTTATCTTACCTCATTCTTTCTTTTATCGATTGACTGCGCTCTGTAATACCTTGTTGGCTACGCTTCCGGCCACCTGTGCACCGTGTCCGCCGTTCTCCACGAGGACGATGAATGCATATGGATGTTCTGGATCATCCAGAAATCCTGTGAACCAGGCATTTGGACGCTTGTTGCCTCCAACTTCCGCCGTCCCTGATTTTGCACATACATTAAGTCCGGGGAACATGTCAGAGCCGTATTTGTTTTCTACATTGTTTGCCATCATTTCAGTCAGTGACTGTGCTGTTGAAGAGTCGATCATGGACTTTGTTTTTTTGCCGAATTTAGGAATTTTAGCCTTCTGTTTTTCGAGGAAGGTAGTCGGCTTGATCAAAGTCGGCAGGACTGCGGTCCCATCATTGGCGATGGCTCCCATGTAAACCATCATAGCACACGGGTTGATCATATCTTTGTTTTGTCCGATCCCGGTCCAGGCCAGGGTAACACCGCTGCTCGGGAACTCAAAGGTCCCTGCGGCTGTATGGATCCCGTTGATGTCCAGGCTGTCCATAAGACCTGCTTTTTTCGTGTATTTTTCCAAAGTATCTCCGCCCAGCTTTTCGGAGAGCTTTCCGAAATAGACATTGCAGGATACTTCGAGTGCTTTTTTCAGATCCACTGTTCCGTGGGTCGCCAGGTCTGTAACCTTGTCTCCGTGGCCGTAGTCTTCCTTTCCACGGCACTGTACCTGGAAGGAATAGGCGTCATCCAGTGTCTCGATGGAAGCTGCTGCTGTTACCAGCTTGAAAATCGAACCCGGAGGGAATTTGGAACTGGTGAACCGGTTGATGTATACGCCGGATTTGTCATTGGCAGAAATAGAAGGTGGATTCTGAGGATCATATGTAGGAGAGCTGACCATGCAGATGATCTCTCCGGTCTCATAATTGTAGACTCCGATCGCACCCTTTCGCCCATCAAGTGCCCGGTATGCTTCTGCGCAGACATTGGCGTCCAGCGTCATAGTGACGTCTTTTCCGGCATTGTTTAGAGAATACACACCGTTGATCAGGTTATAGCCGATCAGTTCATCGGTAAAGGCGCGGTTGGCACCGGTCGTTATATTGTTGTCTTTATCACCGGTGACATGCATCAGTGCTTTTCGAACATCGGAATTTTCATTGAATTCCATGCCGGAGGATGTGTTTTTCATGAGGATCTGACCGTTGGTGTCGTAGAGGCTTCCTTTGGAAAGGTCGCCTCTGGCGTAGACATCAAGATTCCCTTCATAGGAAGCCCAGTCGTCTCCGTGTGCAATGTAGCGGTATGTGAATACGCCCACACCGAGGATCAGGACAAATCCAAGCAGGAGACACATGATTGCTCGTTTTTCTATTTTTTTCATTTTTTATCTCCTCCAAAGATATCTTCCAGTGTCAGCGGCTGACTTTCCTCCCGCTGTTTTGGTCGCGTGCGAGATGTCTGCGGCTTTTGAGCCTGAGACCTTGCGGTGCGAGACTGCCCGGAACGTCCTGATGAGGATGTGCGCCCCTGCGGCTTCTTTGCAGAAGAAGGAGTCGGGGAAACCCGGTCATAACGCTCGCTGAAGCTGTCTCCCGGACGGATGCTGTCCAGATTATTGAAAAATTCGTCATCCGAAATGTTTTCGTATTTTACCTGTCGCTTCGGGCGGGAAGAGGTACTGGAAATGATAGTTGTATCATCATTTCTGTTTCGTATCCCATGACTTCGCTTGCCGGGAGAGCCGGACCTGCCTGAAGCGTCAGACCTGCCGGGAGTGCCAGATCTGCCCGAAGTGCCTGTAGCGCGGGCATGATCGTAGTTTCTATAGTTGCGATTTTCCTGATAACCGCCCCGATTCCCATCGACTGCAGCGAAAATGTCTTCCGGATTTTCCAACCCGCCGCCTTCCAGTTCGTTGTCGAATTCTCCTTTTTTGTCCAGCCGTATAGCGAAGCTGGCGTTTTGCCTTGTATCGGCGGCCTTCAGAAACGACAGCAGTCCCCAGGAGGCCAGCATACTCGTACCCCCTGACGAGACGAACGGGAATGTGACTCCGGTAAGAGGAAGCAGATCGACAGAGCCGAACACATTGAGTATCGTCTGGAAGATAAACATGGATGTAGCGGCACAGGCAGCGATACTATAGTAAGTGGAACGTCCTGCAATAATGGATCGCACAGCGAACACTCCAAGTGTGATGATGCACAGAACTGCCAGGATCGCAATGATCAGCCCCCATTCTTCGCTCAGCAGTCCAAACACCAGGTCAGTTGGAGACGCAGCAACCTGACTGAATTTCCCGTTGCCGGCTCCGAGTCCCGGAAGTCCTCCGCTGGCCGATGCCGTCATGGTCTGTACCTGCTGGAAGCCATTGCCGGTAGGATCGTCCCATACGTGCCCCCATGTGTCAAATCTCCTGGATATGTATGGTTTGAATCGGAGCACCATCATGCCCATCAGACCTGAGGCTCCTAAGATCAGAATGATCTTTGAAAAATCACCGCTCCGAAGGAAGGAGATGACCAGGAATGTGACAAAGAAGATCAGTGCTGTTCCGAAGTCCCCCATGAGTGCAAGACAGCCCAGACAAAAGACGGAGAAGCCCATGAATATCAACAGATTTTTTCGCTGCTGCAGCTCGTCCAGCGTGGCGGCGCCAACGTAAATGAACACGATTTTGACCAGTTCGGACGGCTGGATGGTCATCCCGCCGATGCTGACCCAGTTGGATGCACCGTATTTCGTTGTACCGAACGCCAGGTTGATGATCAGCAGAAGCACGCTGATCCCCATCATTATATATACGATCCGTTTCGCCCGGTTCAGATCTCTCAGGAACCAGCACAGCCCAAAGAACAGACCTACACCCAGGCAGATACAGATCGACTGTTTCAATACCGTTGACGGGTAGGCAGAAGCAGTCACCGCAAGACTCAGGGTCGACAGATAAAATGCGATGATCTCCATTTCGAAGCCTACTCGCTTGAAGAATCTCATAATGATGACGTAGGTCCACATGAGGATGCACAGCAGACCTACTGCGAAAGGCAGCTGCGGAGGGAAGTCCTCCCCAAGAGCCACTTTGAACTGCACGCACATGAGGAACTGGAACAATGTCAGGGCAACAAGAGACGGCCACGGTGAAACCGGATGCGTCCGCTTTTTTCGCTTTTCGATGTTAGCCATCCGCTCTTCAAGACTTACCGGATATAATGTGAAATCCGAGCCGCCGATCGTGAGCACATCACCGGCCTTTAGTATCGTCGGCTCTTTAACAGGAACGCCATTGATGGCGGATCCGTTTTTTGAGTTCAGGTCATTGTATTTCCAGACACCGTCGGAATCCCGGATGAGTGTTCCGTGACTGCGTGAAACGCTGTTCAGATTCAGGATCACATCACAGCCTCGGCTGCGACCGATCAGATTTTCCCAGTGCGTCAGCGGAACAGTAGTGTCGTCCGGGCAGCCTAAATACGCCCAGATCTCAGACGGGTTGCGCGCCTGGAGCAGGGATCGGATCTGTCTTGCCAGAATAAAGATCGACAGGATCAGAAAAAACCACCTGACTCCGGTCGTGAAATAGATGCCGGCCAGTTCTATGGCTCTGCTCATAAATTCCATACAAATCTCCTTCTATAAATCTCTTTTTCCCATAAGGTTACTTTATTATAAAGCGTTAATTTGTCGATGCTGTGATCGTTAAAACAGCTAATCCCCCAGTTTTTTGCCGCTGTTTTCTGCAGGAGCAGGAGCTAAAGCGAGGCCGATAACTCCGGCAAGGATCAGCAGAGCACAGACGATGTGATGGATCGTCAGCGGTTCTCCCAGAAGGATGGCACCAGCCAGGATCGAGATCGCCGTAGAGGCATTTCCGAAGATAGTGGACTGCACGATCTCCATGTGGGCCAGCATATATGCCATGAATTGAGCCGAAAGGAGAATGCAGAAGATCCCCAGGAATGCTATGGAGATCAGAAACTGCGGATGTGTAACGGGATCCAGCAGACTGTGAACATCACCTTTGATCGCAGCCCGGATCCATACGATAATATTGAATAAAACGAATCCGCCGATGGCGATGGTCCTCGTAATTTCGATGGGCTGGAATGTTCCGCGCACATAGCGCATGAATACATTGCTGATGGCCATGGAAATGCTGGCTGCCAGCATGAGGATGATCCCTGTGAGAGACATGGTCAGATTGGTGGCCTCCAGAATGATGAGGACGATCAGTGCAGCCACGGTGATCACGACAAAGATGTTCTGCAGGATCGTGGACTTCTCTCCCAGGAATATCCGCGCGATGATTTTAGCGAAGATCGGGACTACTGCGAAGACGATCGCGCCCTCTACAGATGTGGCGAAGAACATTGCCGTGATCTGCAGGATCATAAACCCAACATAAAATCCAGCCGTCAGGTAGAGCTTTGATTTTGGTCTGTCCTTCGGCTGTTTCTGCTGTTTCCCCAGAAGACGGCATACCGAAAACCATACGATAACGCCAAGCAGTGCGAAATCGTAGCGGTACGCCAGAATCGTCAAAGAGTCAGCATAAGGGACACATTTTTTGATGGCAAGGAAGGAAAATCCAATGGAAAAAGTGTAGATCAGAGCTACTGTGTACAGCTTTACCTTGCTTGCCTGTTTTTCGTTCAATCCATTTTCAGCCATGAGCTCGCCGCCTTTCTTTTCATTCAGCCTTGATTTTTATTTGCAGGCTACTTATTGAGGAATGTTGCCTTGCGCTTTTCGAGGAATGCCTGCATGCCTTCCTTTTGATCTTGTGTAGCAAAGCATTTGGAAAACCATTTGTTCTCGATTGTGATAGCAGCATCGATGTCTGCCTGTGCCCCTTGGTTGATGGCACATTTTGCATAGCGTACGGCAACGGGTGCGTTGGCTGCGATTTTTTTTGCCATAGCCAGCGCTTCTGTCTGCAGCTGATCGTCGGGGTAGATGTGATCAGCAAGTCCGATCTGTAAAGCTTCCTGCGCATCGATCATGCGTCCGGTGTAGATCAGCTCTTTCGCCTTGCTGACGCCGACTCTGCGAAGCAGTCTTTGCGTCCCGGAAAATCCCGGGGTGATCCCAAGCCCTGTTTCCGGTTGACCGAACTTCGCTTTTTCTCCTGCCAGGATCAGATCGCAGGCCATGGCCATTTCACATCCGCCACCCAGCGCATAACCGTTGACTACTGCCAGAGTCGGGATTGGGAAACATTCCAGTCTGCGGAAGATCCCGGAGCCGTACCGCCCCCATTTGGCCGCTTCCTCCTGATCCATTCCCGCCTGCTGGGCGATGTCTGCTCCCGCCGCAAAAGCTTTCCCGCTTCCGGTCAGGATCAGCACGCGCAGAGAATCGTCTGCAGCAGCCTGATCCAGCAGTTCACCCAGTTCTTTCAGCAAGTCATAGTTGATAGCATTGAGCACCTTGGGACGGTTCAGCGTCAAAGTTGCGATACCGTCTGCAATATGATATATAATGTGTTCTGACATGATGTTCCTCCCTGGTCATGATCGTAATAAATGCCATCCTATTATTATAGCGAATCTGCATGAAAATTTCCACTGATACATGCGCTTCGAACTGCAAAGGGCAAAAAATATAACTATGAGGGGATAAAACGGGTGCTATTTATAGGAAACTGTGGTATGATAGAATAACAAATCGTTACCAAGAGGTACTATGAAGAGTCAAATTTCACGGAGGATCGAGAGATGGGAATAAAAGATATGACTTTGTCGGAAAATATCCATACGATCACTGCGGCGATCGAAAACAAACAAGAAAATTTTGATACGGAAAACAAAATGCGGGAAGATCTGCTGAAAAAAATCAGAGATCTTGTACAGGAGACGCCTGCGGAGGACGGTGATGAGGAAGCCGGTGTATATGTAAAAATCCGGAATGATATCGATGATCTGGTAGACACGGTAGGCATGAATTACTATATTCGCGGCATTCGAATGGGCGCGAAACTCTATACGCTGCTTTCTGGTGTAAAGGATACAACGGAGGAAATGTAGCACATTGTTTTTTCTGCAAAGGATATATGGCACACTTACAAAAAAGTGGGTACTTGTGGTTTGATGAAAATTCCGTATACTGATGGTAAAGAAGACCGTGAGGAAAGGAGTTTTTACTATGAATATCGAAAAAACCATAAAATCCCTGGAGAGAAACCGGTTTAAAGTTACGTATTTCGAACAGGCAGAAGATGCTGCAAAATATCTGGATGAGGCCATAGACGGTAAAGTTGTCGGCTTTGGAGATTCCATCACCATGAAAAGCATGAAGCTGTATGAACGCCTTTCAGCTCATAACGAAGTGCATGATCCGAACCAGAGCACGGATAATGATGAATTTCTGGAAATCGCCATGAAATGCCTGGATACGGAGATCTACCTGACTTCCGTAAATGCCATGTCTGAAACGGGCGAAATGGTCAATATCGACGGAACGGGAAACCGGGTGGCGGCATCCCTGTTCGGTCATAAAAAAATATACTTTGTCGTTACGACCAGCAAGATCGAAGAAAGTCTGGAGAAGGCCATCTGGCGCGCACGGAATGTGGCCGGACCGAAAAATGCCATGAAATATAATCTGAGGACGCCATGTGTAGCCAAAGGCGGTGACCGTTGCTACAACTGCGGAAGCCCTGACCGGATCTGCAACACTATGAACATTTACATGAAGAAGATGAACGACATCGATGAAGTAGAAGTGGTTCTTATCAATGATGAGCTGGGATTTTAGAAGCTTCGGGAAAGAATTTCACTTGACATGGGGTGGATTCCGTCCTATCATAATACTATAACAAAAGCGGGGAGCTGGCTGAAGCCGGCTGAGAGGAAACCTGCAGGTTTCGACCCGGATACCTGATTTGGATAATGCCAACGTAGGAACAGAAGTGGAAAACATGACATGGAGTTGCTGCGGCAGCTCCATTTTTGTGATAGAAGCTGTCTGTAAGCCAGGAAATAGAATATCGGTAACGTAGAATGAACGAGAGTTCAGGAAGGGGCACACCACCGCGGGTGTGTCTTTCCTGAACTCTTTTTTCAATCAATATCAGATAAGATAAAAATGTGAGGAGGGTAACGATGATCGTAAACGGAGTAGAAAAACCGCTGCCGCGGCCTATGACAGTGCAGGAATATCTGGAAGAAAACGGATATCAGATCGCACGCGTCGCCATGGAGCGAAACGGCAGCATACTGCCGAAAGCATCCTTTGCAGAAACGATGCTGGAAGATGGAGATATATTGGAAATAGTAAGTTTTGTAGGAGGTGGCTGATCTATGGATAGAGAAAAAGCGATAGACGAAGCAAAGTTTTCTTCCGGGGAGTTGCGGGAAGCTCTGGTTGAGCGGCATTCAGAGGAAACGCAGCAGAAACTGGAACAAGGGCGTGTTGCCATCGCAGGTCTTGGAGGTCTTGGATCAAATGTAGCGATAGCACTGACGCGGATCGGGGTAGGACATCTGCACCTTTTGGATTTTGACCGGGTGGATCTGACCAACCTGAATCGTCAGCAGTATTTTCTGGATCAGGTGGGATGGTATAAGACAGAGGCTCTGTCGGAGACTTTGCAGAGGATAAATCCGTATTTAGATATCAGATTCGATACGGTGAAGATCACAGATGAGAATATCGAGGAATTGTTCCAGGAGGACGAAATCGTCTGTGAAGCTTTTGATGTGCCGGAGTACAAGGCTATGCTGGTAAGCGGGATCCTGGAGCATTTTCCGGAGAAAAAGCTGATCGCAGCATCAGGTCTCGCAGGATATGAGAGCAGCAATCTCATCCGCACGCGGCGCGTATCAAAGAATTTCTATCTTTGCGGAGATGAGGTGACGGTGAGCACCTACGGAAAAGGGCTGATGGCGCCGCGGGCAGCTTTGTGCGCGACCCATGAAGCCAATATGATTACCCGGCTGCTGCTGGGAGAGGAGGATGTATAAAATGAAAGAAGATAAACTGATATTAGGAGGACATGAGTTTACGTCTCGTTTTATTCTGGGTTCCGGGAAAGTTTCCCTGGAACTGGTACAGGCTTGTATCGAGCAGGCAGGAGCACAGATCATTACATTGGCGCTCCGTCGCGCCAACGAGGGCGGGCTTGCAAATATTTTAGACTATATTCCGGAAGGGATCACTCTGCTGCCCAACACGTCGGGAGCACGAAGCGCCGAGGAGGCGGTGCGGATCGCTCGCCTTTCCAGAGAACTGGGGTGCGGGGATTTCGTCAAGGTGGAGGTGATCAGGGATTCACGCTATCTGCTGCCGGACAATCAGGAAACCATCAAGACGACGGAGATCCTCGCCAAAGAAGGCTTTGTGGTCATGCCATACATGTATCCTGATCTTAACGCGGCACGTGATCTTGTGGATGCCGGGGCGGCATGCGTGATGCCGCTGGGAGCACCGATCGGATCCAACCGGGGGCTTTGCACGAAAGAATTCATCCAGATCCTTATCGATGAGATCGATCTTCCGATCATCGTGGATGCCGGGATCGGCAAACCGTCTCAGGCCTGTGAAGCTATGGAAATGGGGGCTGCCGCAGTCATGGCGAATACAGCTATCGCAACGGCTGGCAATATTGAAGAAATGGCAGGAGCATTCCGAAAGGCTATTGAAGCGGGACGCAGTGCGTACCTTGCCGGTACCGGGCGCGTATTGGAAAAAGGCTCCAGCGCATCTTCCCCTCTGACGGGATTTTTGCAGGATTAAAGAAGGGAGCGCGAAACGTATGGAATTTAACGACAGTATCATGAATGACGACGTGCGAAAGGCACTGCAGCAGGAGCGGACAGATCATATGGCGTATCTGCCGGGTATGGAGATTTTAGAGGACTCCCCTGTGGAAGAGCAGGTGATATCCGCGATGAAAGAGTATGATTACAGCAAATATACGGCGGAAGACGTGAAGCGGGCGCTTGCAGCGGAGCATCGTAGTCTTGAAGATTTTGCAGCGTTATTATCCCCTGCGGCACTGCCGTTTTTAGAGGAAATGGCGCAGAAAGCGCAACAGGAAAAGCAGAAATATTTTGGTAACAGCGTGTGCATGTTCACACCGATCTACATTTCCAACTACTGCGAGAACTACTGCATTTATTGTGGATTCAACTGCCATAATAAAATCCGGCGCGCGCGTCTCAACGAAGAAGAGATCGAGAGGGAAATGGAAGCTATCGCTAAGACTGGCCTGCAGGAGATCCTGATACTTACGGGAGAAAGCCGTGCAAAATCCGACGTGGAATACATCGGGGAAGCCTGCAAGATCGCTAGAAAATACTTCAAAGTCATCGGTCTGGAAGTGTATCCGATGAACACGGATGAATACAAGTATCTTCACCAATGCGGGGCGGATTATGTGACTGTTTTTCAGGAAACCTATCATTCCGATAAATACGAAACTCTGCATCTGGCAGGTCACAAGCGGATCTTTCCGTATCGTCTCAATGCGCAGGAACGTGCCCTTCGAGGGGGTATGCGTGGCGTCGGCTTTGCAGCACTGCTGGGGCTGGACGATTTTCGCAAAGATGCCTTTGCAACAGGATGTCACGCATATCTTTTGCAGCGTAAATATCCTCATGCGGAAATCGCATTCTCCATCCCGCGGCTGCGACCTATCATAAACAATGACAAGATCGATCCTATGGACGTCCATGAGCGTCAGCTTTTGCAGGTGACATGCGCTTACAGACTGCTGCTGCCTTTTGCCAGCATCACAGTCTCGACGAGAGAATGTGAGCGAGTGAGGGATAACCTGGTGAAGATCGCAGCAACGAAAATATCCGCCGGCGTCAGCACCGGGATCGGAAGTCACGGCTCTGATGTGGAGGATCAGGGCGACGATCAGTTTGAGATCGCCGACGGCCGCAATGTAGAGGAAGTTTATCAGTCACTTCTGGACAACCACCTGCAGCCTGTGATGAAGGACTATATTTATGTGTAGGATGGCGGAGCACGGCGGGAGCACCGGATGCCGGAAGTTCGATCACTTGATTGCAGTAACCAGCCGGCATCTATGTCAGCGGCCTTTCACGGAGCAGCTTGAGCGCATCTGTCGGCATCACCCGAAGGCTGTTATCTTACGGGAAAAAGACTTGACGGAGGATGACTACCTGTTTTTTGCAAAGGACGCGCTGGCGATTTGCCGGGAGCATGGTGTGCGGTGCGTACTTCATACGTTCACAAAAGCAGCTTTGCAGTTGGAACATCCCTATCTCCATCTGCCGCTGGCGGCTTTGCAGAAAGAAGGCGGAAAACCTGACGGCATCAAGATCCTGGGATCGTCCATCCACAGCGTTTCGGAAGCACAGGAAGCAGAACGGCTTGGTGCAGACTATTTGACGGCCGGGCACATCTATGCGACGGATTGTAAAGCAGGAGTGCCGCCGCGTGGACTGGATTTCCTTGAAGAAGTGTGTCGGTCAGTGCAGATCCCGGTGTACGGTATTGGCGGTGTGCAGATCGGAAGCGGCCAGCTTGATGAGATGATGGCACGGGGTGCCGCGGGAGCGTGCGTCATGTCGGGAATGATGCGGCTGTGAGAAGTGTGAAAAAAATAACAATAGAATCATAGAAGAAATACATCAACAATATAAATATCAAAACGGAGTCTGTCAATTTTCAGACTCCGTTTTTTCATCATTTTCCTCTTTTCCTTCACTCGTATCTTTTTTGCCAAACTTCAGCTCCGAAAGAACCAGACCGGCTAAAGTCAGCACGATCCCCGCAAGACTGAAAACCGTCACCTGCTCGTGGAGCACGATAGCGGCTGCGATGACCGTGATCGGCGGGATGGCATAGATATAGACGCTGGATTCCACTGCCCCCAGATGTTTGATGGCGAAATTCCACGTCGCGAAGCAGACGGCCGATGCTCCCAGACCCAGAAACAGCATGTTGCTCAGATTTACAGGATCTGCGAACCGAGAAAGCTCCAGATGACAATCCGTAAGAAACCATGCCGGTATCATGAATAAGATGCCGTATGCGAAGATCTTTCGCGTCACCTGGATCGTGTTGAAACCGTAGCCGCTGATTCTGCGTGTCAGGATGGAGTAAAATGCCCATACGGCAGCAGCGATGAGAGCAAGGAAATCTCCGAGAGGTTCTGCCTGGAATTTCGTCGTGGAAAAGCTGAGCATGCAGATGCCTGTCATGGCAATGGCGAATCCCACGAAGTACATCACCCGTAGCTTTTCTTTGCCGCGGGACACCGCATAGGAGAGAAGAACCGTGAAAAACGGCGCGACGGACGCGATGACGCTTACGTTAGATGCCGTCGTATGAGTCAAAGCGATATTTTCCAGCAAATAGTACAGGGTGATCCCTGAAAGGCCTGCTCCTGCGAAGGTCAGTTCCTGGCGCAGTGTAGTGCCGCGGATGGGCTTTGGACAGGCTATGACCAGAGCGATCAGCCCCATCACAAACCGGATGATCAAAATCTCCGCCGGGGCAAAATCCCTCAGCAGTATTTTTGTAGAAATAAATGTCGTGCCCCAAAGCAGTATGGTGAATATCGCCGCCATATGCCCCAGACCATGCTTTTGTTCATAATTTTCCGTCGTCATAGTTTTATTGATCAAGCTCCTTGTTTTGCAAACTCCGCTCCCTCAAAAGAGCGCTTCCTACTATAATATAGTTTTTGCATCCGAAAAGTCAATATACATTCCGGAAAAGGCAGATGTCGGAAAAATGCAAGTGTTGACATTTCAAGAAGGGTACAGTATATTGTAAGGGACTGATACATGCGGGATCAGTCAAAGCAAGTGACCAAGAAGTAACCAGACCGGAAGGACGGTTGCTTTTTTCATGTGTATTTTTAAATATGTGGAGATAGGAGAAAGAAGGAACAGTACGATGAGCAGTGAAATGAAAACGATCTGGATCGTAGGGGCGAAAGGCCGAGTGGGGAAAGCCCTGATGCGTCTTCTGGATGAACGGCAGTATAAGCTGTTTGAAACGGATATCGATGATGTGGATATTACTGATCAGGAAAGCGTGAATTCCTATATGAGGATCACAAGACCGGATGTAGTGATCAATTGTGCGGGTCTTACTGATGTAAAGCGGTGTGAAATGTACCCAGATGAGGCGTATCATGTAAACGCGCTGGGCGCAAGAAATCTGGCAATCGAAGTAGATGCATATGAGGCGAAGCTGATCCAGCTCTCGACGGATGATGTGTTCGGGAGCGGACTGACAGCTGTATGGTCGGAATTTGATCACACGGCTCCACGGTCAGTATACGGTAAATCCAAGTACGCAGGGGAACAGCTGGTGTCCAGCCTTTGCAGGAAGTATACGATCATAAGAAGCTCCTGGGTATATGGGATCGGAAAGGATTATGTTTCTCGCGTGCTGGATGCGGCGGAGAAAGGTGGAGAACTGAGAGTGTCTGCAAGTGAAATTTCATCGCCTACCAGTGCGGCAGAACTGGCACGGGCGATTCGTGTATTCATTGAACGCGATCTGTATGGCGTATATCATGTGACGGGTACGGGGCGCTGCACGCGTTTTGAGTTTGCAAAGACGATTTTGGAATATGCCGGTAAATCTGACAGGCTGACGTTGCTGTCCAGAGAAGCGGCGGAGGATCTGCGTCCGATGTATTCTGTTTTGAACAATATGATGCTCCGGCTGGATCATGTCTATGAGCCAAAGCACTGGAAAGAAGCTTTGCGAGAATATTTTGATGAGTTGGAAGGAGCAGAACGGTAAATGGAAATCGGAACGGGAAAAAAGAAAATGGGGCTGTCCACGCAGATTTTTATCGCGTTGCTGGCGGGAGCGATCTGCGGGGTCTGCGTCCACTATTTTTTAAAGGAAGGTTATTTCAGGGACACGATCCTGGTAGGCGGTGTATTTTATGTTCTTGGACAGGGATTTATTCGGCTGATGCAGATGCTGGTCGTTCCTCTGGTATTGTGTTCGCTGGTGTGTGGAAGCATGTCCATCGGTGATACAAAGACGCTGGGGAAGGTCGGCGGCAAAGCGATCTTGTTTTATCTGTGCACGACGGCGCTTGCCATTATAGTGGCTTTGGGGATCGCGCTGATGATCGATCCGGGAACGGGCGTTGCCATGGAAAATGTGAGCAAAGCTGATATCGGCAATACGGAGCAGGTTTCTATGGCAGATACACTACTGAATATCATTCCGAAAAATCCGATCGGTGCAATGGCGAATGGAGATATGCTCCCTATCATAGTGTTTGCGCTGTTTATCGGTGTGCTGCTGGCTAAAATGGGCAACAGGGCAAGTACGTTATCTAATTTCTTCGCACAGTTCAACGATTTGATGATGGAAATGACGATGGCTGTTATGAAGGTGGCTCCGATCGGCGTATTCTGTCTGATCGCCAAAACGTTTGCTGAGATCGGCTTCGATGCCTTCCTGCCGATGCTCAAATATATGGGAGCCGTTACCCTGGCGCTGGCAGTGCAGTGTCTGGTGGTGTATCAGCTGCTGCTGTTTGTTTTCACTCGGCTCAATCCGCTGCGGTTTTTGAAAAGGTTTTCTCCTGTAATGATGTTTGCGTTTACGACGGCAACATCCAATGCGACCATCCCGCTTTCCATCGATACACTGGATAAAAAAATAGGGGTTTCCAAGAAAATCTCATCCTTTACGATCCCGCTGGGAGCGACTATCAACATGGATGGAACCTCGATAATGCAGGGGGTTGCGGTTATTTTCATTGCGCAGGTGTACGGCATGGAACTTACCCCGGCCCAGCTTCTGACCGTTATTGCAACTGCGATGATCGCATCCATAGGAACGGCAGGGATCCCGTCAGTTGGACTGATCATGCTGGCCATGGTATTGACCTCAGTTGGACTTCCGACAGAAGGCATCGCACTCATAATGGGGATCGACCGTATTTTAGATATGCTTCGGACGGCAGTAAACATTACCGGCGATGCGGTCTGCACCACTATAGTTTCATCGCAGAACAAAGAACTGGATCGGAGTATTTTTAATAGAGATTAAGGCTTTGAGCGGAAAACCTGGCGGCTTGTCGGAGAGATTGTGTTATCTATTGTCGGAATGCCGGGCGGGTTCGCATTCTCTGCTGCCGGAATGCCGGATGCTGCCGGCTCTGTCAGCTCTGTTGCCGGAATGCTGGGCGCTGCCGGCTCAGTCAGCTCTGTTGCCGGAATGCCGGGCGCTGCTGGCTCTGTCAGACGGTTGAACGTTGCAAAATCTTCGAATCGAAGGTTTTGCCATACTGTTTCGAGAAAATTTTCGATCGAGGCCGTAGTGTTTTGATACTAATTCCTCAAATAAGAAATTTGGGAAGCTGTTTTGTAGAATTCCTGCAAAGCAGCTTTCGCTGCTTTTTGATCGATGGTGCTTTTTTTCTGACTATCATGTTTCAAGTTGTACTCCTGACAGAATACCATGCATCAAATCGCACAGAGCGTTTGCACTAATTCTCGATTTGCCTGCTCCAAAAAGCAAAAACGAAGATTTAGGTAGCTGATGAATCAGCACCCCAAACTCGGCAAAAAGAATAGTTGAAAAAAGAAAAAATAAGCGAAAAATATCCTTGACATTGACAGTATAAAGTGATAAGATTATTTTCGTTGACAGCAGTCAGCTCAAAACAAATCAATACGATGTGCACCATTAGCTCAGCTGGCAGAGCACCTGACTCTTAATCAGGGTGTCCAGGGTTCGAACCCCTGATGGTGTACCAAATAATAGAGGGTTGATAGTAACCCTCTATTTTTATGTTGATAAGAAAATGGTTCCGCAAAAGTGGTTGTTTTGGCTCTGTTAAAAATGTTGGGGTGGAGGATACTCCAAGGATTTCAGAGCCTCTTTCATTTTTTGGCTCTGTTAAGAATGTTGGGGTGGAGGATACTCCAAGGATTTCAGAGCCTCTTT
>OFML01000993.1_pt1 | contig 18083 bp, 19 predicted proteins | sample 1541831 | NCBI WGS metagenome assembly OFML01 (sample SAMN04209237, study PRJEB22552) | human gut metagenome | biome: gut; material: feces | host: Homo sapiens | place: USA: Oklahoma | reverse complement strand
CCGCCCCCAAAATAGAGGGTATCCGTCTTCTTTATCGGTAAACCGGTTGAAAAATATTGTACAGGCGATAAAAGAATCTTTTGATATTTCTGAAGATGCGGAAATTACGATGGAAATGAATCCATCAGATATGGATGACGAATATATAGAAAAAACATTAGAGATGGGAATAAACAGAATCTCAGTGGGGGTACAGAATAATCATGACCGGCTATTAAAGCAGATAGGAAGAAATCATTCCGCTGCAGGAGCGGAGCGTGCTGTTAAGCGGGCATTTCGCAAAGGCTACAGAAACATTAGTATAGACCTGATGAGTGAGCTGCCGGGGCAAAGTGTAAGAAGCTTTGAGAATACTTTAAAATGGGCAGTACATCTTCCTATTGTGCACATGTCTATTTATAGTCTGATTATTGAACCCAAAACCAGATTCGCCCAGTTGGCGGAAAAAGGAATACTTCAACGCCCGACAGAAAATGAAAGCTGGGAAATGTATCAGGATATGTGTCGCATACTGCCACATTATGGCTTTGAAAGATATGAAATATCCAGCTTTGCAAGGAAAAAATACGAATCCAGGCATAACCGGAAATATTGGAAGCTTGATGATTATTTAGGCTTCGGTCCGTCCGCCTGCTCACGGATTGGCAAGAAAAGGATTGAAAATCTGCCGGGTGTGCATTTTTACGAAAAGGAACTTACCGTTAATCATCAGGTGCCGCAAGAGATAACGGTGCTTTCAGAAAAAGAAGAAATGGAAGAATTTTGTTTCTTGGGACTGCGTATGAAAAAAGGGATAAATAAAAATGCATTCAAAAGGAGATATGAAAAGAATATACACGATATATATGATGAAACTATAAAGAAATTAATAGAAAAGAAACTGCTTGAAGAAACAGAGGAGCATATTTTTATGACTTATAAAGGTACGGCGTTAGGGAATTATGTATTTGAACAATTTCTTTTTGACAAATAGTTTCCACGAAAAAACGGATAATGGTGAAAATTTACCATTACCCGTTTGTATAAATATAAATGGAGCGCCTAGAGAGATTCGAACTCTCGCTCCCAGTTCCGGAGACTGGTGCTCTATCCCCTGAGCTATAGGCGCCTAACGGAAAATATTATAGCATATCACACCCGGATACTCAATTACCCGAATACTTTATAATTGCAGTAATACAAGCATACAGGAGGAGACATGAAAGAAGTAAAAAAGAATCAACCGGAGAGTTTGGAAACAGACGATTTTACCGAACAAGATTTGGAAGCGTTGATGGGTAATTATAAAAAAGAATTAGCTCGGATTTATAAATTGGCCAGTGCAAAAAAGAAACTTTTGACAGAAAGAAAAACGCCCAATTTAAAAGCTGCGATAGACAGATGTAATGAGGAAATGCGGGATGACATCAATGGATTAAAATCCAAATACGGTATTCATTATTAAGGGGGAGAAAATACAGATTTATTTTTAGATTGCCCGACTAAAAAGTGTTTGACAATACATAATCTCGATGATATAATGTTTTTCGTTGAATGGATCATTAGCTCAGTTGGCAGAGCACCTGACTCTTAATCAGGGTGTCCGGGGTTCGAACCCCTGATGATCCACCAGAGAGTGCGTATTCGAACACTTTACCCGTACTGGATTTTCCAAAAGCGGGAGTTCGGATCTGTAGTTATATTGAATCTCTATATAATCATCATAGAGAATCACGCAGCGGATTAGGGACGAAAGCAAAATGCTTTTGTATCTGTCCGCTGTTTTTACTTTTTCACGAACGGCCATAAAGAAATATTCTATACGGTTTTTTGTTAATTTTTGTACTCCGCCGTTTAACAGTTCCTGTGAAAGTGTAAATTTTAGCCTTTTTAGGGTGTGTTCGTATTCTTCAATACGATTTCCTATACTTTCGGAAGCAAGGCCGTTTTCTACGGCGTCAATACAGTTTTTCAGCTTTTTTTCGATGTCTTTAATTTGATTTTTTAACGATTGTACGTTAAGTGATTCTTTCCGGAGTTCTTGTATATCTACCGCCTGAGCGGCAATAGCCTTTAATGCTTCATCATTAGATAGTATTTTTGTCGTTTGATCCACGACAATTTTTTCTAATACATCTGCCCGGATATTTTTTCTAAGGCAGCCTTTCTTTTTTAGTTTTCCGTCACAGGCATAATAGTAGTAAAGGGTATTTCCTTTAGACGTTCCGGAGATTCCGACCATTTTTTCTCCGCAACTGCCGCAGTAAAGTTTTCCGCTAAGTAAATAATTTTCTTGCCGGGGACAGGATCTCGATTTTTTTCTAAAGTTCATAATTTTTTGCACCGCCTCAAATACTGAAGAATCAACAATGCTGGGAATTGCATTTTCTTTTTTTATACCGTTCCATAAAAAAGTTCCGCGGTATCTCTCGTTTTTAAGTATAGTCCGGAGACTGTTTTTAGAAAAAGGCTTTCCTTTAGCCGTCAACTTGTTCTGTTCATTTAAACCTTTAATAACAGAAGCCATCGTTTGACCATTAAGAATTCTTTGGTAAATATCCCGTACAGTAGCGGCGTTCGGCTCATCAATAATTAAATGCCGGTTCGCATCAAGCTTAAAACCAAGTGGAACTGTACCGCCGGGCCACTTTCCCTCAAGGGCGTTTTCTGTCATTCCCCGTGTTACATTTTCGGCCAATTCGGCAGAATAATATTCTGCTAGTCCCTCAATAACGGATTCTAAAAGAATACCTGACGGGTCATCAGCAATATTTTCCATTGCCGATATAACGCGGACACCCTGTTTTTTCAATTTATGTTTATATTTAGCGCTGTCATATCTGTTACGGGCAAAACGATTAAGTTTATATACCAAAACGACATCAAAAGTTTGAAGAGCGGCATCGCGAATCATTTTTTGAAATTCAGGTCTTTGGTCAGTTCTACCAGTCATCGCTCTGTCGGCATAGATATGTATAATTGTTAAATCATTTCTTTTTGCATAATCTTCGCAAACTCGTACCTGACCCTCGATAGATTCATCACGTTGACGGTCGGAAGAGTATCGGGCGTAAATCACAGCTCTTTTGCTCAAAATAAAACAGCTCCTTTCAAAAATAAGGGCTGTTTATGCTATAATAATAGAGTAATCAGCCCTTGCGTGGGTATTACGTTTTCCCGTCATTCTGCGGCAACAGAATGGCGGGATTTTTATATTGCCTGAAATAAGATATTAAAACGGAATCTCAGTCCATAAGTGATACGGGGTCGATTTGTAGAACGGTTGATAATAGGGTAATCTTATCTCTGCGCATATTAGCAATATCTCCGGATTCCCAACGTGATACTGTTGCGGGGGAAACACGCACATATTCAGCGATATCCCGTAATGTCAAATCCAACTCTAAACGTCTGTTCTTTATAATATCTTTTATTTCCAATTTTTTGCGCTTTTCTGACTTCCGCTTCTTATTTCTATACAAAAGGTATTCAGCCATGTCCTCTAATGATTTTAAATCTTCTTCCGAAAGTTCCTTTTGCGCTCTAATTAATATCGTTAAATATTTATTTGGCTCTACGGATCGACCTAATAAATAATCAATATCCACATTAAAGGTATCGGCAAATAATTGTAAAACTTCAAAACTCGGTTTTCTGCGTCCTTGTTCATACATTCCGATTGAGCTGGCGGACAATCCGGTCTTTTGTGCTAATTCCTGTTGGGACAATCCTCGCTCTTGTCTCAGCTTTTTTATTATGTCTTTAAAGTCTAATTTAATTTTTTCTTCCATTGTGAAACATCCCTGCTTTTAGTAAAAATATAAAAATTACCAAGTATGGCGAGATTTTTATATTGCCTGAAATAAGATATTAAAACGGAATCTCAGTTAGTAAAGGAGAGTTAGCGGATTTCTGATTGTTTTAAAACAGCAAGGCCCAAAATCTCGACGTTATGCATATTAGGTTCGTTAAGGTCCATCGGCGGATAGGCCGGGTTTTCGGATACGAGTATAACTCTGTTTTTATTTTTATAAAATCGTTTTAGGCAAATTTTTTTATTATCGATTTTAACGCAGGCGATTTTCCCGTTCGGGACTTCCGTCATAGATTTTATAAAAACGATATCCCCCTCATTAATGTTAGCGTTTATCATGCTGTCATCCCGGACGGTGATACAAAAATCTGCGCCATATTTATTTTCTAAATCAAGAAAATTAATATCTTGATTGACATTTTTCAAGGTTCGCCCTGCTGTCGCATACATCATCATTGGGGCTTGTTTAAATTGTGGGCGAAAAGTACCGAGATGAATATTCAACTCCTGAATAGCTCTCTCGTCATCTAGTTTTTTAAAAAAATTATGTCTATTTCCGTCTTCATCAAAGATTTCTGAAATATATCCATCGCGCATTCCGTTATTTTTATAAAAATCATAGAGGGATATGCGATACTCGGCGCATATCTTTTTTAGAAGATATAAGTTAATAGGCTCAATGTCGTTTTCATAATCCATCAAGTCTTTTTGGGGAATTCTTGTTCTGTACGAGAGTTCTCTTAACCCATACCTCCGGCGTCTACGTTCACTTTGTAAAGCTTCTCCGATTCGACCATCGCATATTTGATCCATATCTAATAAATATTCGATAGGGACGTTATACGTGTTTGCAATAGATTTAATTAAATCTATATCCGGCTTGCGTAATTCGTTTTCGTACTGGCTTAGAGTATTCTGAGCAATGTTAAACTGCTGTGCAAACTCTTTTTGACTCAAGTCATTCATCAGCCTAAGTTGCTTAATTTTCACAGGTGCCTCCTCGAGAAAACATATTTTATAGAATTATAATATCTCTATTTGCGATTAATGTCAAGAAAAAATCTCAAATAGGTCTTGACATATATCTTGAAACGAGATAAACTGAATTCAAAATAAATCTCAATTAGAGATAGAAAGGAGGCTTAAGTTGCGAAACTATCTAATTCAAGCTCGGGTTCAAGCCGGTTTAACACAAGCGCAGGCCGCAAAGAAATTACTAATTTCTCAAAACTACTTATCAGACATTGAAACCGGGAAAAGGCAAAAAGACCTAAGGCTTAACGTATTAAAAGGATGCGCTAAAATCTACGGAATTGCATTGGAAGATCTCATCTATGGAGAATCCGAATATCAGAAAAACAAAGGAGGAGATTGAACGTATGGATAACTTACAAATTTTTAACAATGAAAAATTCGGTAGCATTCGGACAGTAGAGGTTAACAACGAAGCTTATTTTGTGGGGAAAGATGTAGCAGATATCTTAGGGTATAGCAATCCCCGCAAAGCCCTGGCCGACCACGTGGATGCGGAAGATAAAACAGATGGGGTAACGATTCGTGACTCCATCGGACGAGAACAAAATCCGATTCTCATCAATGAATCAGGTCTTTACAGTCTCATCCTCCGCAGCCAGCTCCCAACGGCGAAAGAATTTAAAAGATGGATTACTCATGAGGTCATTCCGGCAATCCGGAAGACCGGCGGATATATCGCCGGGACTGAAAACCTGTCGGACGATGAAATCATGGCAAAGGCTCTGTTAATCGGGAAACGTACTATCGAACAGCAGCAACTCCGCATTCAAAATTTAGAGATTAAAAACAGCGAGCTTACGGTTTCAAACACCGTCATGCGCCCGAAAGCTGATTACTTCGATGAACTCGTAGACCGAAACCTGTTAACCAATATACGGGAGACAGCAAAACAACTTCGTGTCGGGCAAAAAGTATTTGTTAATTTCCTTTTAGATAAAAAATATCTCTATCGGGATTTAAAAGGAAAACTCATGCCGTATGCAGGCAAAGGGGACGGTCTTTTCGAGGTCAAAGAATGTTTCAATGACAAGACAAGGTGGAGCGGCGTTCAGGTATTGATTACTCCCAAAGGCCGAGAGGTGTTCCGGTTGCTGTGCGCAGGATTAACTGCTTAAAAAGCAAAAAGAGGTGTTAATTATGGAATTTTTGATTCGGTTTATGGAAGAGTTTCTTGCCGAACATGAAAAAGAATACCATGAATGGCTTAAGATTCATCATCCCGACGATCCGGAGGTGGCAGGCCATGAATAAAGTGCAGGTAACGGCAGTAGCGGTTCTTATTACTTTGTCGATAGGCGTAGTGGCAAGTTCAACCGACGACAAGCTTGTCGAGTATAGAAAAGAAATTGCGGCCGGAGATACGCTTTGGGACGTTTGTGCCAAAGTGGCAAGCGACAAAGATAATCTACAGGAACTGGTGTACAGCACGATGAAAGAAAATAACATATCCGACCCCGGCAGTCTACAACCGGGAAAGGAAATTATTATCCACGTAAAGGAGTTGAAGTAATGAGGAGAAAACTGTTATTAGCATTTCTACTCAGCGTGTCAAGTATCTTGCCTGCACAAGCGGAATGGATTACCGCAGAATGTTCGGCTTATACACCGTACGATTGCGGAACTATCACCGCAACAGGCGAAACAGTCCATGTTGGCGGGGTCGCTTGTAACTTCCTACCTTTCGGTACAGTCGTCATCATCGACGGCAGGGAGTATGTAGTCAATGACCGTTGTGGCATCGATGGTTGCATAGATATCTTTATGGAAAGCTACGAAGACGCTATCCAGTTCGGGAGACGGTATAAGGAGGTTTATATCAAGAGATGAATTATAAAAAAATTTATTCACAAGCGCTTAAAACAATTTTAAGCGGTAAAAGCGATTCTGTTCTTAGGCAATATCCGAACTACTACGCAAATAACAAAGATTTAATTTCATTTAACAATCACAGTTTATTCTTAATCCCCAAAAGCAAGAATATACTGGCACCCGACATCGGGGAGAGATTATCAGAAACTATGGTAGAAACGCTTGTCCCTAAAGATGATGCAGACCTAACAGCGTTACTACCTACAGACACCATCATCGGCGTAAAACCACAAGGTCGGGTGCTGAAAAAACCTGACGGCACAGAATATCAATACCGCATGGATAATAGCTACTTCGGATATTTCGATGAAGATGTAAAAGTCATGGTGAATCTCAATAAAGAAACGTCTTTGTTCTATTTATTTGAAGACGAAGAACTGGTGTGCATCCTCGCACCAATGCGCGTAAAAGACTGAAAGGAGGTGGTGTCAATTGATTGTGCAGACAAGTAAAAAGCCGTCCGGCTGCTGGAACAGTCGAACGGCAAAAACAAACACTTACTAATTTAGTATAGCACAAATGAAGGAGACAGAAAAATGATTAGAATCGAAATTGATGCAAATGACGTAGTTGAATTAAAAGCGCAGCTGAAAGGACTCTTAAACGAACCAGTCAAAAACACAGTAACAGTCACACCGGAAAGCGTTACAGTTACCGCTCCGCAGGTTAAAGAAGTCAAGGCGCCTAAGGCAAAGAAAGCAGAGCCCGTAAAAGAAGAACCGCCGAAAGCGGCAGCTGCAGATGTGCTGACGGAAGACCAGAAGACTGAACTGCGCACGCTCTGCGCTGAGTATACGCATAAGGTTTCCGACGGCAAAGAACGAATCAAGCAGTTCTTGAAAGATAAAGGACTCGCTAAAGTAACTGAACTCAAGCCTGCTAATCTGCCGGAATTTAAAGCTATGGTACAGATCTGATGACACACGCGATATTAAGTGCATCGGCCAGCTCCCGATGGCTGCACTGCACGCCGTCGGCGAGGTTGGAGCGGAAGTTTCCGGACGCGTCAAGTCCGTATGCGGAAGAAGGCACACAGGCGCACGTCTACGCCGAACAATTTTTGAAGCTATTTCTGAAAACCGGCAAGACTACTGTTGCAATAAAAGACAACACAGAAATGCAGGAAGCTGTACAGATCTACGTCAACATCTGCATTGAAAAAATCAACGAAGCGAGAACTGCTTCTTCGGATGCGCAGATCAAAGTAGAACAGCGGCTGGACTTCTCCCGCTGGGTGCCGGAAGGTTTCGGCACCGGCGACATGGTAATGGTGTCCGACAAGTACTTTGAAATCGTTGATCTCAAATACGGTAAAGGCGTCCCGGTCTCGGCTATCAACAACAGTCAGATGCGGCTGTATGCACTCGGGATGTACGAGGCCTTTGGGTATCTATACGGTGCCGATGAAGTCAGAATGACAATCGTGCAGCCACGGCTTGACAGCGTTTCGACTGAAACCATCTCAGTCGATAATTTACTGGCTTGGGGCGAAGAAGTCAAAAAGAAAGCAAAAATTGCTTTTACTGGTAAGGGTGAGTTCTGTGCAGGCAACCACTGCCGATTCTGTAAAGCAAGACATACTTGCCGGGCGCATGCGGATTATGAATTGAAAAACATTAAAGAGGATTTGCAGGCACCGGAACTCGAAGATTTTGAAATTTCAGACATCTTGCTACGGGCTAAAGGAATTAAAACATGGCTCGATGGGCTAGAGGCATATGCTCTCGGGAAAGCCCTTGACGGATATGAGTGGCCAGGAATGAAACTGGTGGAAGGGCGAAGTACTAGAAAAATTACTGATAGCGAACTGGCCGCATATCAGCTCTTAAATGCGGGATTTGGCGTAGAAGTAATTTACAAGCCTCAAGCACTACGGTCCATTACGGATCTCGAAAAACTTTGCGGAAAGAAAATGTTCAACGAACTGTTGTCCGGTGTCATTGAAAAGCCGCCGGGAAAACCGACACTGGTTTCTGCAGATGACAAGCGACAGGCATTAGAAATAACAAATATCAGAAACGATTTTGACGAAAGTCTTTTATAAAAAGAAAGGAAAAAATTATCATGAAAAGTATTAAGTTTGTAACCGGATTAGTCAGATTATCTTATGCAAACATTTGGACACCGAAGGAAGACCTCAGTAAACGCATGCGTTATTCGGCAAGTCTTTTGATTAAAAAGAGCGATACAAAAACCGTTTCCCGTTTGAAGTCAAAGATTAAAGATCTCATCAACGATGAAGAAGCAAAGAAAATTCTCGGGACAAAAGGGAAAGACTTGGATTTACCGCTCCGCGATGGAGATAAGGAGAAAGAGGGGGACCCTAATTACGCCGGACATTATTTTTTAAACGCTAAAGCTTCTGAAGAATATCCGCCTAAGATTCTCGATAGCGACGGGGAAATGCTCATGGATAAATCGGAAATATACAGCGGTTGCTATTGTCAGGCCGTGTTATCTCTCTTTGTATATAACCAAGGTGGTAACAGAGGTGTTGGCGTCGGGCTTAACGGCCTTAAAAAAATTAAAGACGGTGAACCTCTGTCCGGCGGCGGCGTTTCCGCAAGAGATTTCGATAACAGCCTTATAAGTGATGAAAACGATGACGATGATATTTTTTAAGGAGTAAACGCTATGGCTACACTGGCAATTGACTTAGAAACTTATAGCGACAACGATATCAAATATGGCGTCTATAAATATGTAGATACGCCACAATTTGAAATCTTATTGCTCGGATACAGTTTCGACGATGAGCCTGTGCAGGTAGCGAATCTAACCAAAGAGGAGATGCCTGCACGAGTGTTGCAGGCTCTTTTCGATGGTGCTGTTACTAAAACGGCATTCAACGCGAATTTTGAAATTACCTGTCTTAAAAAGTTTTATCCCGATATGCCCGCGGAGCAGTGGGAGTGTACCAGTGTTTTGGCGTTATACAATTCATTGCCGACAGGCTTAGACAACGTGGCCAAGATTCTGAAACTGGCAGATGACAAACAAAAAGACACTCGCGGTAAAGCACTGATTAATTACTTTTCAAAGCCTTGCCGACCGACAAAAACAAACGGCGGACGGACAAGAAATCTTCCGGAGCATAACCCGGAAGCTTGGGAAACGTATATCGAATATAACCGTCAAGACGTGGTGGTGGAAAAAGAAATCAGAAAAAAATTAATCGACTTGAAACCGCCGGAAATTGAACACAAATACTGGCTTATGGATCAAGAGATTAACAGCCGTGGCGCGCGTATCAATGAAAAGCTGGTCAATAACGCAATTCGTATGAACAGGGAACAGCAGAAAGAACTGCTTGCAAAGGCAAAAGAACTGACAGGACTTGAGAATCCTAACAGTCCCGGACAGCTCAAAAGATGGGTAGAAGACAGGCTTGGAGAGACCGTCGAATCTATCGATAAAAAAGCAATCGTTGAACTTTTAAAGAAAGACATTCCGGGAGATGTCAGAAAAATGCTCGGAATGCGACAACAGCTCGGAAAGACATCTATCAAGAAATATGAGGCTATGCAGCAGGCACTGACTTCCGACGGGCGCGTACACGGTATGTTTCAGTTCTATGGCGCAATGCGGACAGGAAGATGGGCCGGACGAATTGTACAGTTACATAATTTGCCGAGAAATAACATGGAATCCAAAGAGCTGGATATAGCCCGTGCTTTTGTCAAAAACGGGGATCTCGAGATGATGGAACTTTGCTATGAAAATGTCCCGGATACTTTGTCACAACTTGTCCGGACGGCAATCACGGCAACTCCGGGATATCGGTTTATTGTTGATGATTTTTCTGCTATCGAGGCTCGTGTCATTGCGTGGCTTGCCGGCGAGAAGTGGCGGCAAAACGTATTCGCAGAAGGCGGGGATATCTATTGTGCTTCCGCCTCGGCCATGTTCGGTGTTCCGGTGGTCAAGCACGGTGTCAACGGGCATTTACGTCAGAAAGGAAAAATTGCGGAACTGGCACTTGGTTACGGTGGCTCCGTCGGCGCATTAAAGCAAATGGGCGCCGATAAAATGGGACTGTCCGATACAGAATTACAAGAAATTGTAGTTAAATGGCGTGATGCCTCTCCTGCAATTACAAAACTTTGGTGGGATGTAGATAGTGCAGCTAAAAACGCAATCAAAACCGGCGGTACAGTCAAAATCAAGCAAGGTTCGCTCGCATTTAAAAGAAAGCGCGGAGCCTTATTTATTGAACTCCCGTCGGGCAGACATCTTGTTTACGTAAAACCGGAAATAGGAGAAAACCGATTCGGGGGAGAATCTATTTTGTATCAAGGTATGGAACAAGGCAGCCGAAAATGGGGAAGATTGGAAACCTACGGCGGTAAATTGGTGGAAAATATTGTACAGGCGATAGCCCGTGACTGCTTAGCGGCCGCTATGCTGAGGCTCAAAGAAGCAGGCTATAAAATCATTATGCACATTCACGATGAAGTTGTTATGGAAGTCCCGGACGGCAAAGGCAGTCTTGCAGAAGTTACAGAAATTATGTCAAAAAATGAACCTTGGGAGGCCGGACTGATAAAAACAGCAGACGGTTTCGAGGGTCAGTATTATATGAAAGATTGAGGTACTAAAAATGAACAAGTCACAAATGGAACAGCAAGTCAAAATTGCAAAAGAAGGCATTGAAGTACTGGATAAATGGGCAAAAACACTGGATGCCGAAGTGTTGATAAAAAGGAAAGAAGAGATAGAAAAAGTAAAAAACTACTGTAAAGATTGTTTGGACGCATCTCAAATTATCATTGAAGCCATAGAGGCAACCGAACCAAAGAAAGAAGTCAAGAAAGAAGAGCCGAAGAAAGAGGAACCGAAGAAAGAAGAAAAACCGAAACGCAGAAAGGCAACTGCTAAAAAGAAAGAAGAACCCGTTGCAGAATCTTGCCCGCCGGCTACCGAGAAAACTCCGGAATCAGACAATTTAGATGATTTGTTTTGAGGCCTGCTATGAAACGGATTAATACATATAGAAATGAGAAGTTGTTTGAAGTAATAAGACAATACTTTGACGGGAATAAATTCGTAAGGTATCCAACGTACCGGGATCAGGAAGTACTTCAAATTCATACCGCTTGCGGCCACGCATTTACCTGCCGGTGGAAACTTCGCAATTGTATGGGAGGCGTTGCTGATGACGGCAGTTGTTATATCTGTCCCAAATGCGGAAAGGCATTAGCCAAAAATACTTATGACACTCCTTGGTACGATTACCCCGATGCGGAAGATAATTATGCGCAGATTCCCTATAAAATCATTCTTCAAATCAAAGAATATAAGAATTTTTTAGATGTAGCCATTCACACGATAAACGCTGAAATTACAGGGCCTATAGACGTAGAACTCCATAAATACAAAAAATACAGTATACGATTTGATTTCAAAGCCGGAAAAACCTACTTTGCGACTTTTGAGAAACGTAAAAAAAGCACAAAGGAGCTTTGGCCTTTCAGGCTCACGGAAAGCCAAATAAAAGACGACGGCACAAAAATCGATATCAGGCACACGCCTTTAAACTACTTAAATTTAGCAAGCAGTATTCATTTTGAAGAGAGAAAATCACTGGATGCGTTCTATTTGGATATAGTTCATCTTTTTGAAAAGAAACTGTCTGAATCTGTAGGTTATAAGGTGAAATCGGCCTATACTGCCACAAATATGCAAACAGGCGGTGCGCTTAATGACGGCTTTTCAAACATGGCGTGGAGAATGATGTACCCGGATGCCCGCAATTTAAAAACCGACGATTACAAGCATTGCATTGATGTCAAAGATCCTTTGATGCAAATCATGAACGATGGCGGCCGCAAGACATTTTTGCGTGCTGTTAAAGACGCCTATCGTCTTCCGGACAAAAAAGGATTGGATAAACGACTTGCCGGTTGCTCTTTTTCAGTATTCCCGATTATCAAGAAAGCATGGCCTGTTTTTCATGAAATATCCAATAAGTATGAACTCATAGACAAGTTGACGGCGTATTACAAGAAAGAATACTGCGACAGAATGGTTCTCACCCGAATTATGCAGTCTCTTCGCCTTATAAAACATTTGCGCGGGGAACCCTGCGCCTTGAATTTGCTGAGAACTGAAAGCAAGTTTGAACTGGTCGACCTCTATTTGATTTATAAAGGTCTGCAAAAGGACTTAATATACAAATTCATACACATGAGACCGCGTGGCCGAGATATCCACAATACGCTCTATAAACTGAAATACTTGCAAAATCATAAAAACATCCGCATTAAATATCGGCCGAAAGCAGATTTTTTATTAACCGGTAAAGTAGATGATTTAGTGTTTTCACTTCCGCCGGATACGGATCAATTGATTCATTTGGGAAATGCTATGCACAATTGCGTCGGAACTTACAGAGACCGATTGATAAAAGGAGAAATCCGCATTGTGGCGGCCTTTAAAAATCGTAAGCCGGTTATGTGTATAGAATTACGAAATCGTCAGATTGTACAGGCAAAATTGGCAGATAATCGAATTGTAGCAACAGATATCGAATTGAATTCTACTCTTCTAAAATGGGCAAAGGCGAAGAAGTTAAAAATATCTACAGCCGATGTCAGAAAGGAAACGGAGGTGCGACAGGAAAATGGATTTACAGCTATCGCATGATATCAATTTCACTATTGCTACTGCTCCAAATCGGTTCTCGAAAAAATGGAAACATACGAAAACGACTTGGGCGCATTTGCTGCAAAAATTATCTAAAACAACGGTGACGGGAGAAACCGCGGCAGAATACAAAGCAATGAAGAAGTCTGATAGGGATAACCGAAAAGATATAGGCGGGTTTGTCTGCGGCAGGCTCAAGGATGGTCAAAGGCTCAAGCAAAATGTGGAATACCGGCAGGTTATTTGCTTAGACGCTGATAGCCCGGCAAAAGATTTCCTGACCGATTTAGATCTCGGCATGGGAAATACTGCATGGGGGCTGTATACAACGCACAGCCACACCGCCACTGCTCCCCGTTACCGCGTACTCATTCCACTTAGTAGGGCAGTAACTGCTGATGAATATAAAGCGATTGCACGCCTTTTGGCCAAAGACATCAACATAGATGCGATGGATCCCACAACCTATGAACCGGAAAGACTTATGTATTGGCCAAGTACACCACAGGACGGCGAATATATTTTCCGGTACAATGACGGTCCAATCCTCGATGCGGACAATGCATTAGGCCGATATGAAGATTGGCGGGATACGTCACTTTGGCCAACATCACAAAAAGAAGCAGGAATCACAACGACTACGGCAAAAAAGCAGGGAGACCCGCTAACAAAGCCGGGACTTATCGGTGCGTTTTGCAGAGCCTATACGATTGAAGACGCTATTAATACGTTTTTAGATGATGTTTACACTGCCTGTGACATAGAGGGACGGTATACGTACGTAAAAGGCAGCACAAGCGCAGGACTTGTTGTTTATGATAATAAATTTGCTTATTCTCACCACTCAACAGACCCCGCCGGGGGAAAGCTCTGCAACGCTTTCGACCTTGTCAGAATTCATAAATTCGGTATTCTTGACGAAAACGTAACCGAGGGTACACCGACAGTTAAAATGCCATCTTATACAGCCATGATTAAATTGGCGGGAGAAGATGAAACCACACGGCGCATATTAAGTGCCGAACAATCGGAAGAGATAAAAAAGAGTTTCGAGGAATCGGGATTGCAAGCCGAAGACATTGATATGGACTGGATGGCTAAGCTGACACGAGGGCAGGGGAAGCACGCTCCTATACTCCCTGTGGCCGGTAATTTCATTCTTATTTTGGAAAACGATCCGCAACTTAAAAATACATTTGGTTTAGATACTTTTGCACAAAGACTTACCGTCAGAAAAAATCTTCCGTGGCGTAAAGTTGGCCGTGACCGTATTTGGCGTGATAGCGATGATGCTTGCCTGCGTAACTACCTTTCTTACTATTACGATTTATCAGCAAGACAGGTTATAGATGATGCTTTAGTAGAGGTCATGCGCACACACAGCATACACCCCATACAAGACTATCTTGACAGCTTGAAGTGGGACGGAGTTAAACGGGCAGAACGGTTGTTTATTGATTTTTTACGCGCCGAAGATTCGCAATATGTGATGGACGTGACAAGAACTTGGCTTAAAGCTGCCGTAGCGAGAGTGAGAGCGCCGGGAATTAAGTATGATTCTTGCATTGTACTCAGCGGTCCGCAGGGAATAGGGAAAAGTACTATCCTAAGTAAATTAGGAGGTCAGTGGTTTAATGACAGCGTTGTCAGCTTTCAAGGAAAAGAAGCGATGGAACAATTACAGGGCAGTTGGATTATCGAATTATCAGAGATGCAGGCATCTACAAAAGCCGATAACGACATGATTAAAGCCTTTATCAGCAGGCAGACAGACAAGTTCCGGGCGCCTTATGGCAGGCGGACGGAAGAATATCCCCGACAGTGCGTCTTTGCAGCAACAACGAATGACAGTATTTTTCTTAAGGACAGAACCGGCGGGCGCAGGTTTTTGCCTATTTTCTGTCAAGGGAAAGCCGTTCGACCGTTGTCCGATTTAGACGGAGCTTACATTGATCAAGTGTGGGCAGAAGTTAATGCGATGTACGAAGCAGACAATGCTCTTTATTTGCCGTCAGAATCAGAAAAAACTGCAAGAGATCTTCAGGAAGCCCATACCGAGGGCGGAGAGAAATTAGGACTGGTTTTAGAATATTTAGATACGAAATTGCCCGAAAACTGGAAAGACATGGATATTTATGACCGGCGCGATTATCTGAAGCATCATGGCGAGGACGGATACCCCGAGGGTACCGTAATACGAGACAGGGTCTGCGCACTGGAATTATGGTGTGAAGTTTTTGAAGGAAATCGTCAAGGGTTCCGGAATACCGACGCGCGGGAGATAAATGGCATCTTACAACAATTGAAAGGCTGGGAGGTATATAAGCAGGGACGCAATCTGCGTTTTGGAAAAATATACGGAGTGCAAAGGGCGTTTATACGGTCTGGAGGATCTAAATAGTGTGAACGATGTAAACGATGTAAACGATGTAAACGAATAAATGACATATAAATTGATTTATAAAGATTATAGAAAAAACGTAAACAGTGTGAACGAAAGAGAACGAAATTTTTAAAGTTCGTTTACGCTTATATGTTAGATAAAATCTGATGAAAATCGATAAAGTGAACAAAGTAAACAATTATTCTATATAGAATTATTGAAATATAGAAATATAGGGGTATATAGCGTATATAAATACTCTATAATCCTATAATCCGAATATATATATAGGGACCCCGAAATTCGTTTACTTTGTTTACACTAAAGGCAGAATGACAAAATGTATAAATATGAGGTGAAAATGAAAGAATATGCAATAGAAAAATATTTGAAGTCAGAAGTGCAAAGACGACACGGATTTTGTCTTAAATTTATCAGTCCGGGGATGGCAGGCGTACCGGATAGAATTGTACTTCTGCCTAACGGAAAAATAGGATTTGCAGAATTAAAAGCGCCGGGGAAAAAACCAAGACGAATGCAGAGAGTTGTAATTCGGCAGTTGTATCTGTTAGGTTGTCGGGTTGCTGTTTTGGATAATTTTAAGTCAGTAGAGGGATTTATAAGGAGCTTAATGCGATGAAATATATACCGCATGAGTATCAAAAAGCAGTTATCAATCATATACTCAATAACACCGGAACGGGAGTATTTCTAGATATGGGATTGGGAAAGACTTCCACAGCGTTATCCGCCATAAATCAAGCGATGTTTGACGAATTATCGATAAATAAAGTGCTGATTATAGCGCCAAAGAAAGTGGCCGAGGCTACTTGGCAAGAAGAGGCGGAAAAGTGGGATTGCTTTAAACCTCTTACCTTTTCCGCCGTCCTGGGTACAGCAGAGCAACGGATACAGGCTTTGGGCCGTAAAGCGGATATATACATTATTAACCGCGAAAACGTCGTATGGCTGCTTGAACACATGAAATATAAACCTGATTTCGACATGCTTATCATCGATGAAAGTACCAGTTTCAAGGATTCCGGCACGAAACGTTGGAAAGCCTTGCGAAAAGTTAGAACTTGCTTTAAAAAGATAGTTTTACTTACTGGGACCCCGCGACCAAACGGACTAATAGACCTGTGGGCGCAGCTGTATCTGCTTGACGGCGGTAAACGATTGGGTCGAACCATGACGGAATACCGAAACAATTATTTTGTGCCTGATAAAAGGAACAGTCAGATGGTATTCAGTTACAAAATCAGAAGTCCTGAGGCAGAATCCGAAATATATGACAGAATATCGGATATTTGTATCAGCCTGAAAGCAGAAGATTATAAGACGATGCCTGATAAATTTCCGCCGGTTACGGTTCCGATAGTTTTAGAACCAAAAGCGCAGAAAGTGTATCGGGAGCTTGAACGGGAATATGTAACAGAACTGAAAGGCGAAAAAATAACAGCTTTGTCCGCCGCGGCAGTCAGTAATAAACTGCTTCAGCTGGCGAACGGTGCTGTTTATGATGAGGATAAAAAAGCTATCCCGGTGCATTCCGCAAAACTCAATGCGCTGAAAGAAATAGTTGAATCAAATGAGGGAAACCCGATTTTAGTTTTTTATAATTTTAAACACGACAAGTCGAGGATCTTAGAGATATTCAAAAATGCGAAAGAGTTAAAATCGGCAGATGACGTTAGGGCGTGGAATGCAGGAAAGATAGAAATGCTGATAGCGCATCCTGCAAGTGCCGGATATGGTCTTAATCTTCAGGCAGGCGGCCATATTATTGTGTGGTATGGATTGACTTGGAGTTTAGAACAGTATCAACAAGCCAATGCGAGATTGGATAGACAAGGACAAAAAGAGCCGGTAATTATTCATCATCTGATAGCAAAAGGGACAATAGACGAAATGGTCATGAGTGCATTGAAACGAAAAGAAAATGGGCAGGAGGCTATGATGAGTGCGATTAAATTACTACTGGAGAAGGAGGAGGAAAGATGACGGTTAAAGAATTCTTGAGATCAGTTAGAAGTCAGGATAATCTTCTTAGGGCATATGAACAGGAACTGGAAGATCTCAGGCGTAGGGCATACAGCATATCAAGCCCCCGGCTGGGAGACAAGATACAAGCAAATCATTTGGTTACTCTTGATGAAATTGTAGCCAAAATAGAACAGCAGGCGGCAAAGGTTAATGCCGCTTGGGATGAATTGATAGACCGGCGAAATAGAGCGAAATTTTTAATCGGCAAAGTGGAGGATGAAAACATCAGATGCGTTTTATATAGATACTACATACTCACGCATTCGTGGGAACAAATAGCAGTAGACACGGGCTATGCTTTGAGGCATGTAT
>OFML01000982.1_pt1 | contig 18279 bp, 15 predicted proteins | sample 1541831 | NCBI WGS metagenome assembly OFML01 (sample SAMN04209237, study PRJEB22552) | human gut metagenome | biome: gut; material: feces | host: Homo sapiens | place: USA: Oklahoma | reverse complement strand
AAAATTGACAAATGGAATTGTTTGAGTAAAATATATAGCGTACTATGTATAAAACATAGCATGCTATGAAAATGAGGTGAATACAGTGCGTGATAATGATGAAATTGGTTTTTATTTTGGTTTGATCAAGAAAAAAATGGACAAACATATGAATGAAGGATTAAAGAAGTATGATTTAACAAAGTCACAGCGTGATGTTTTGGGATATCTTCATTTTACGGATAAAGAAGTAGTCATTCAGAAAGACATTGAGGAGCATTTTCATATTTCAAATCCAACAGTTACTGGAATTCTAAATCGTTTAGAACAAAAGGGATTTATTGAAAGAAAACATAATCCTAAAGATAAACGGGTGCGTACAATCGTATTAACGCAAAAAGAGCAGGATCTTCATGAGGATATTGAAAATCAGATTCGAATCATGGAATCAAAATTTAGTGATGCCTTAGGAGAAGAAAAGCGAAAGCAGTTGTTGGAAATTTTGAAAGAACTTGCTCAAAATTTAGAATAAGGGGGTTTATTATGATTAAAACTTTATTGAATGAAGTGAAAGAATATAAAAAGGATTCAATTTTAAGTCCGGTTTATGTTTCAATTGAAGCTATCCTTGAAGTGATTATTCCTTTTTTAATGGCTATTCTAGTCGATAATGGTATTGAAAAAGGAGATATGTCTTCAATTTGGTTTTATGGCTTTTTAATGTTGGTGGCAGCCTTTGTATCTTTGTGGGCTGGTGCAAAAAGTGGAAAGCATGCGGCAATCGCATCGAGTGGATTTGCGAAGAATTTAAGAAAAGCGGAATATCGCAAAATTCAAGAGTTTTCATTTTCAAATGTTGATGCCTATTCAACAAGTGGATTAATTACACGTATGATGACAGATGTTACAAATATTCAAAATGCGTATCAGATGATTATTCGTATTTGTGTTCGTGCACCACTTATGTTGATAGCTTCATTGATTATGGCTTTTATCATTAATAAAGAAATGGCTTTGATTTTTGTGGCTGCCGTACTTGTTTTAGGCGTTGTTTTGTTTGGAATTATTTTTATCGTAAGTCCCATCTTTAGTCGACTTTTCTCTCGTTATGATTTTTTAAATGCGAGTATTCAAGAAAATATTTTAGGAATTCGTGTAGTGAAATCTTTTGTTCGTAAGGATCATGAAATTGAAAAGTTCCGTAAAGAAAGTGAGACTATTTTTAGTATTCAGGGTAAGGCTGAAAAGATTTTAGTGTTTAACTCGCCTGTTATGCAGCTTTGTATGTATGGCACAATTCTTTTGATTTCATGGTTAGGGGCTCATCAAATTGTGGCTTCAAATATGACGACTGGTGAGTTGATGTCTCTATTTACTTATACAACAAGTATTTTGATGTCATTAATGATGATGAGTATGGTTTTTGTCATGGTGACAATGTCAATTGCGAGTGGAAGACGTATTGCTGAAGTATTAAATCAAGAATCAGATCTTACAAGTCCTGAAAATGGTATTCAAACAGTAGAGAATGGAACCATTGATTTTGAGGATGTTTCATTCCATTATGGAAATGATGAAAACATTTTAAGTCATATCAGCTTACACATTCCTTCAGGATCAACTCTAGGAATTCTAGGAGCAACAGGATCTAGTAAATCGAGTTTAGTACAATTGATTCCACGATTATATGATGTAACACAAGGGAGTGTGAAAGTAGCGGGTATTGATGTTCGTGATTATGATTTAAAAGTGCTTCGTGATAATGTCGCAATGGTTCTTCAAAAGAATGTTTTATTTTCAGGAACCATCAAGGAGAATATGCGTTGGGGAAATCCAAATGCGAGTGATGAAGAAATTATGGAGGCTTGTAAACTTGCACAGGCAGATGAATTCATTCAATTGATGCCAAATAAATATGATACGTATATTGAACAGGGTGGATCAAATGTTTCAGGTGGACAAAGACAGCGCTTGTGTATCGCAAGAGCTATATTAAAGAGTCCGAAAATTTTGATTTTAGATGATTCTACAAGTGCCGTGGATACAAAAACAGATGTTTTGATTCGACAAGCATTCTTAGAGAAGATTCCACATACAACTCGAATCATTATTTCACAGCGTGTTTCAAGTATTCAAGATGCAGATCAGATTCTTGTGATTGACGATGGAAAAATTTCTGGTTTAGGTACGCATGAAGAATTATTAAAATCGAATGCGATGTATAAAGAAACTTTTGAAGCACAAAACAATGGAGGTGATTTTGATGAACAATAGAGATACAAATAGTTTAAAGCGTGTAATTAAAGAAACAATCACTTCTTATAAAATTGAAAGTTTTATTGTGCTTGTATTAATTATAGTGTCAAGTATTGCCAATGTATATGGAAGTATGTTTTTAAAGAGCTTGATTGATGATTATATTGTTCCGTTATTATCACAAACAGTTCCAAATTATGTGCCTTTATTAAATGCATTAATGAAATTGGCAATGATTTATATTGTGGGAATTTTAGCTACATATGGATATAATCGTATAATGGTCACAATTTCGTTAGGTACTTTGAAGCATATTCGTGATGAATTGTTTGAACATATGCAGACGTTGCCATTGCGTTTCTTTGATACACATGCACATGGTGATATCATGTCAGTGTATACAAATGATACGGATACTTTAAGACAGCTAATTTCTCAAAGTATTCCTCAAGTTATTGTATCTTTAATGACGATTATCTCAGTTACGATTTCTATGTTTATCTTAAATGTTCCATTAGCTGTTTTAACAATCGCATGTGGTTTATTGATGGTGTATACTTCAAAAAAGATTTCGGCAAAGTCAGGTAAATACTTTATTGCTCAACAAAAACAATTAGGTATAGAAAATGGTTTTATTGAAGAAATGATGGAAGGTAGTAAAGTCATTAAAGTTTTTACGCATGAAGAACAAAGCATCAAAGATTTTGATCAAGTAAATAATGCGTTGTTTGAAGCAAGTGCGAATGCGAATACGTTTGCGAATGTTTTAATGCCAATCGTAATTAACATTGGATATATTTCTTATGTGCTTATAGCGGTTACGGGTTCTATTTTTGCGCTAAATCATATTGCTGGCTTAACATTAGGTGGTATTGCGGCATTCTTACAGTTGAATCGTAGTTTTACAAATCCAATTGGACAAATCAGTATGCAGTTAAATGCGGTAATCATGGCGGATGCTGGTGCTAAGCGTATTTATGAAATCATCGATACAGAAAGTGAAGTGGATGATGGTGTGGTTACTTTAGAACAAATTGATCATGATCATTGGGCTTGGCATCATCCAAGAAAAAATGGACAAGATGAATTGGTTCCACTGCGTGGAGATGTTCGTTTTGAAAATGTAAACTTCTCTTATAATCCAGATAAACAGATTTTATTTGATGTTTCTCTATTTGCGAAACCAGGTCAAAAAATTGCCTTTGTAGGAGCTACAGGTGCTGGTAAAACAACCATTACGAATCTAATCAATCGCTTTTATGATATTCAATCGGGTTCCATTACATATGATGGTATTGATGTAAAATTAATCAAAAAGGCAGATCTTAGAAAATCATTAGGTATTGTATTGCAGGATACAAACTTATTTACCGGTACCATTATGGATAATATTCGTTATGGAAGATTGGATGCGACAGACGAAGAGTGTATTGCGGCTAGTAAACTTTCGAATGCGCATGAATTTATTAAACACTTAGAACATGGCTATGACACAATGATTCATGCAGGTGGAGAATCTTTGTCGCAAGGACAAAGACAACTTTTATCCATTGCACGTGCAGCGGTTGCCAATCCTCCTGTATTGATTTTGGATGAAGCCACAAGTTCCATTGATACACATACGGAGCGCATTGTTCAGGAAGGTATGGATAAGTTGATGGAAGGAAGAACGGTATTTGTGATTGCGCATAGACTTTCAACGATCCAAAATAGTGATGCGATCATGGTGTTAGAACAAGGTCGTATTATTGAGCGTGGAAATCACGAGGATTTGTTGAAACAAAAGGGTAAATACTATCAATTGTACACGGGGAGTTAGACTAAATTTTAAATTTAAGCTTGCATATATTTTGATTATGTTATAAAATATATGCGTTGTCGACGTAGCTCAGCCGGATAGAGCATGCGCCTTCTAAGCGCACGGTCGGGGGTTCGAATCCCTCCGTCGACGCCATTTTTAAGAATTAGTCCTTATATAAGGGCTTTTTTTTTACTTCATGGTATTTGTGACGACATTTGTGACGACATTTGCATTTTTTTGACAAAATCAACTAAAACATCATTTATTTAAATTTGTCACGATATTTCTGTTAATTCGCCATTATATCGCCATTATACAGCTATTTATTCGCCAAGCGATGGCGAGTGCATAACCCTTTAAAATAAAGGCTTACGGCAATTATTTTATTATTTCGCCAAACATTTCATCACAATAAGAGCCATTTGGGATTGCTAAGATTCGGTTAAAGCCATTTTTTCATCAATCCAATCTTAATCGAATCATGCACATAATTTTTTATAATTAAAAAAGGAGTCCTCGACTCCTATTATTTTTCGTGATCATAGATTTTGACTTTTTTCTGCACTTGTTACAGTGTTTGCTTTTGCTGTTTGATTTTCAAGTGCGACCTGTAGATTTGTCTGTTTTAATGGATTTTTCCTTATAGTAGTTAGTAATGGGACTTGTACAAACAATGAACCAGTGCCCGTTTTTATCTTTGTCTTGCGCCATGATTAATCACCTAAGGATTCCTCCATTTTTTCGATAATAAATGTTCCATCTTCAAAGAAAGAAACGTTATCATTCATATTGGCAGGTATAATCATAGTTAAATGCATTCCATTTCGAAGATGTTTCGTGTCGAAATATATATGCTGTTCGTTTAACCTTTGTTCATATTTCTTTAATAATTTACCCAATCCACGTGAATCTATATCTAAGTCTAAAGTTTGTATAAAGTCTTGGTATTCTCCTTGATACGTAAAGCATTCTGAATTGTCAATAATTGTATTTCTTTGTTTTGTGAAATATTTCAATATTTTTAAGTAACTTTTATCAGGAAAATCTTCAACTAAATCTGCTTCATTGATACTCGCAAGTTCATATTTTAAATCATCGCTTCTATGGATAAGAAGTTTTTTATCTTCAAAAGCATTTCCTCTTGCATATAAATATTGATAGTCAGAATCACCACTATCTTGAAGTGTCATTAATACATCAACTTCAGCTCCAAGACCGTTTGATCCATAAAAAGATTCGAATAAATTACCATCTTTGAATTTTGTAGCATGATGAATCAATAAAAGATTGTATCTATAATATTGAGCGTTTTGCTTTAAAATGCTTACTTCTTCAACTTCAGAATTATATGTTCTATCTTTATTGTATCTGATTTTTTCAAATGTATCAGCAATTACAAGTGATACAGATCCATGTTGATTAATAAAGTCATTGACTATGGTATTAAACTTATTTCCATTAGACATACCATTAATAGTAGAACAATATTCTCTATAAGTTTTTGAGTTTACGACATAAAAGTTTGGCAAATTGTCACAATATTTATTTAAACGTTCATTTAGTACTTTATCTGAATCATCGAGTCCAAAATATAAGACATTTCCATTTTTTATTTTCAAATCAAGCCAAGTATCTACATTTGTGTTGGCAACACTTAGAGCTTCAGAAAGTCCAAGTAGTGATTTTCCTTGCTTCATTGTTGCATAAAGCATAGTAGTTCCTATAGGTGCGATATCTTGTACGATATCTTCAGTGTCCTTCTCATGAATGTAAGAAGAACCAAATTCTTTGATGTTTGTAAATTTAAAGTTTGGCATTTTTTCCTCTCCTTTAGTTTAGGTAAAAAGTGCCATAGCAAATGCATATTTGATTTGAAATTTATGCCTATATTGCCTATAATTAAATTGCGGAATAATTATAAGTGCTATGGCACTGTAATTGAATTCAATACTGGTTTCATTATGAATTGGTATTGAATTTTTTTTGTGCTTTTTCAGCTAATAATAAGTCTTCAATACTTATGTGTGCTTTAGATAAGAAATATGATGTTGGTATTCCATAACTAGGTACTGGACCATACTCTTGTTCATATTCTTCGCATACCTTGTTCCATAATACATTGATGGCTTTATGGTTGCATCCAATGACTTCTCTAGCATTTGTTTTTTTTATGAAGGGTTGAGATGCAATAAGTACTCGCTTGTTAATTGAACACATAGATTATAACCTCCTTTTCTAACTGTGGATTACATATACAGTGTAATCTGTGATTTACATATATAATATAACCTGCAGTTTACATAAATACAACGATCAATTTTAATTTTTTTTAATTTTCATAAATTTATATCATTTTTGCGGTATAATTATGACATGGAAAATAAAACAAATTTAGTGATTATCTCAGAGGATAGAGTGCAATATATCAATAGACATTTTGGAGTTCGATTGAGAAATGTATTGAACTATTTTTCAGTATCAATTGCTGATTTAATAAAAAAAGTGAATGTTTCAAGAAACTCTGTTTACAAATATTTTGATGCTAGAATGTATCCTACCCCACAAATGGTTCTGCAAATTTCTGAAGCAATTGGCGTACCTTTTGAGTGCTTTTCAGAAGATGAATTTGAAATGGGCGATTATGTTTATATGTGGGATGAGCATAATCAATTAAGTAGAAAAAAAATAGAATTGAAAGAAATAACTAGTTCTTGCTATGATTCGACAGGAAACAGAATTACAAATAAAGATTATAGTCCTTTTGAATTGATCTCAGCTAAAGCCTCGAATAGAAAGGCATTAAATACTATAATTAATTTCATTAAAGATAGTGTTTTTTCTGTGGATGAGCCTACTAAGCAAGTTATCTTAGACATGTTATTTGATGATATGAAGGATGTAAATAAGGTTGTCGAGGAATATAACAATTTTAAAAACAATGAATAATTAGAAAAAGCGATACGGTAGCATATGTCTGCGTTCTGTATCGCTTTATTTATTTTTGTTCTACTTAATTGGATAGTAAAGTTTGTTATTTACTATAAATATAATGTTTCATGAATCGATCTAATACAATCCATTCTTCTTCGTCTAGTAAGACCAAAGTGGATATGAATTTTCTTTGAATTTTCGCAATATCAGAATTAGAAGAAATAGCGTTTTCAAAGAAATTTCGAATTTCATCTTCTTTTGATTTAAGTGTAAACATCTCACCGTTTCCATTGATTAACCATTCTTTATTTACATTGAATTGGCGACAAATGGCTAGTAGATTTCCTTTTGATAAACTGTTTTCACCATTTTCAATTTTAGATACAGCTGCTTTTTTAATTCCTATTATTTCTCCAAATTGTTCTTGACTGATTCCTTTACGTAATCTAACTTTCTTAACACGTGTTCCTATCTCATCACTCATTGTAATAAACCTTTCTATTTTATAATTATAAGTAAGAAAAGTATCTTTAATCAACGTAATCGTTTGACCAAGTATATGAAAGATACTATAATGTTTCTTGTAGATACTTAGGGAGTATATTATGGAAAATATAACTTTGGAAGAGCTAGAGATTTTGAAAAGTATTAAAGAATCTTTAAAAAATCTCGATGAGAAAGAGTTGAGTGAAACTTTAGATTTCATGAATAAACTTAAAGCTGATAAGAACACTTCTAATTGTTAATGAATCTGTATTTTTGATATCTCGAGGGAAAGGTAAGGATAATTTAATGAAAAAACAAAAAGTATTAACAAGCTTGGCGGCAGCCAGTATGGTTTTAACACAGGCAGGGCAAATGAGTGTATTTGCAAAAGGTGCAACAGCCGATGGAACAGATATTAACTCTACGCCTGTCAACAAAGAAGAGTCAAAAATTGAAAAGACAGAAAAAGAATTGTTACAAGAAAAAATCAATGAGGCTCAGAAGAAAGCTGATGAAGCAAAAGAAGCTGAAGAAAAAGCTCAAAAAGTTTATGATACATACAATGAAGGCACTTATGTACCTACAAAGGCAAATGTCAATACATTAAAGAGCACTTATGATGCATCTTCTTTAGAAGCACAGAAAGCTATTGTAAGCGAGTTAGAAAAACAAGTGGCCAATCTAGAAGAAAATCAAAAGAAATTAGGACAAGCCAACGAACAGAAAAAGGCATTGCAGACACAATTGGATAAAACAACAAATGCACTTGCTGATGCTAACTCTAAATTACAGGAAGCACAGAAAAAATATAATGCTTTACTAAACGGAACATCTGAAGAAGAGATTTCAAAAGATGTTGAAGAAAAAGAAAAAGCTTTAGAAGAAGCTCAAAAAGCTTTAGAAGAAGCACAAACAACTGTTTCAATCTTGGCACAACAAAAGGCAGAAACTGAAGCAAAAGTAACAGAAGCTACACAGAATGTAGAAAATGCACAAAAAGCCTATACAGAAGCACAGACAAGTGTGAATGAGGCACAAAAAGCATTAGATACTGCCGTAGCTAACTACAACGAAAAAAAGGCAATCTATGATGGAGCAAGTGATCCTACGATCAAAGCTCAGTATGAGGCAGATATCAAAAATGCAGAAAATGAATTAGTCACTGCACAGACAAATCTACAGGTTGCACTTGAAAATCAAGCAGCAAAAGCAAATGCTGTAACAAGTGCAGAAAAAAGTCTTTCAGATGTCAACCAGGAAATTCTTAATTTAGATGCACAAATTGCAGAGAAACAAAAAGCTTTAGATATGCTAAATCAAACTATCAATGATGCAGAAACTGCATTAAACGAGGCAAAGGCACAATTAGAGACTGCAAAAGCAAATCAAGCATCTAAAGAAAAAGCATTAGAGACTGCGAAAGCTAATCTAGAAAAAGCAAAACAGGATGTTACAACACAACAGAGCAAGGTAAATGAAGCTCAAGAAGCGGTCATTGCACAAGAAAAGGTAGTTACACAACTACGTACAGATAAAGAACAAGCTCAGGCAAAAATTGAACAAGGGTCAAAAGGGTTCTTTGAAGCTTATGGATACACAGATGCTTTAAAAATCTTAGAGGCACAAAGCATTGCAAATGGTGGAAGTACGAATATCGGTGCAGAAAATGATGCAACAAGCTTAGAAAACTTCAAACGTGCCTTAAGTATGGTGCAATACGGAAATGCTTTAAGAACAAGCGATACGAACTTCACAAACTTAGAGGATTTAAAGGTGAATCCGACATTGTTTGCCATTTCACAGGTGCAGATCAATGCGACTGCAAACAGTGATAAATTTGGACATTCTAAACTTTATAATGTAGGAGAAAACATCACTGCTGCTTCACGCCCACAAAATGATAAAGGGCTTTATGAGGGATGGTATGACTCTGAAAAGCAGGTCTATGATTATATCACTGCCAAAGGATGGACGATTACAGATGTCAATAATGATGAAAATAAATTCAATGAAGTCATGAATGCTGTTGGACATGGTAATATTCAAGTAGGACACTACTTATCTTTAGTAAACCCTGATTATACTGTATCTGGGGCAGGATATATCTATTCAAAGACACCTGCACCTGATGGATGGAGATGCAATGCGGGACAGGTATTTGATAATCCTAAATATTCATCTAATATTACAGATGCCAATACGATGACAATTGATGAATTTGAAGCTCAGTTCAACGCATACTATAACAAGTTGATGAATGCAGATGGCATCTTGAAGGATGGAGAGTTAAAATTAGAAGCTTTAAAGGCAGAGCTAGAAAATCAGAAACAAGTTTTAGGCACTAAGACTGCGGCTCAGACAAATGCACAAACAAATGTAGCAACTGTACAAACACAGGTTACACAAGCAACCAATGCGACTGCACGTGCTAAGGCAAATGTAGCCACTAAGCAGGCGGCATTCGACAAGTTGTGCGATGATGATACTGCATTCAATATGGCAAATGAAATCACAGGTTTAAGAACACAAAAAGCACAGTTGGAAACTGTTGATCGTGTGAATGCACAAAAAGCTCTTGAAAATGCTCAACAAGAGAAGAAGGATGCAGATCAGAATGTTGAAAACAAAAAAGGCATCGTAAATGATGCACAGACAACTTTGAAGAAGAGAAAAGATGTCTTAGATGAGGCAAATAAGGGTATCGAAACTGCCAAAGCAAATCTTGATGTGGCAGAAAAAGATGTTGACGTTAAATCGAAGGCTTTAGGTGAAGCTCTAAAGGATGAAAACACTAAGAAGTCTTTATATACAGCAAGTCAGAAAACATTAGAAACTGCTAAAAAAGATGCTCAACAAAAAGCAGATGAGTTAGAAACTGCAAAAGCAGAAGAAACTAAAAAAGCAAGTGTGGTGCAGACTGCAAAAGCTAGTCTTGAAACAGCTACTTTAAAACAAAAGAGTTTAAAAGATTTGAAAACAGAGATTGCAAGTACTCAGGAACAAATTGGTGCACATCAAAAAGCAATTAAAGACTTCAACGAAGCTATTGCAAAATTAGATGAAACTATTGGTCAATTAGAAAATGAGCAAGCTTCTATCAAAGATGTCAAAGGACAAGTCGAAAAAGCATATGAAGCTTATAAGAAGTTATGTGCAGATCCAGCAGGATTCATGGATGTTGTTGACAGTGACAATGATGTTGTACTTGGATTGTATTCAAAAATGGGTTCTATGCGAACTGCATACGAGGAATATGCAACTGCTTTAAATGTGTTCTTAGGTGTAGAAGCTCAATGGAATGCAAATAAAGAACAATTGGAAAATGCAAGTCGTGACTATGAGACTGCAAAAGCTGAGCTTGATAAAGCAAATAAAGCTTTGACTTCTTATCTAGATAAGATCAAAAAAGAAGAAGAGGCTAAGAAAGCTGAAGAAGAAGCTAAAAAGGCAGAAGAAGAGGCTAAGAAAAAAGCCGAAGCCGAAGCCGAAGCTAAAAAAGCAGCAGAGGAAGCTAAGAAAACTCAGTCTGAATCTCAGAAAAAGACAGGTACAGTCAACACGGGTGCAGAAACTGCTTTAGGATTCTATGCATTAAGTGGTGTTCTAGGATTAGCTGGTGTTGCATTTACTGGAAAACATGCTCGAAAAGAAGATTAGTTCTTCTTTCGACTGTAGAAAATAGAACTAATGAAGGAGAGAATATTTCTCTCCTTATTTTATAGAAAAGAGGATGACTTATGCCATATCAAATAAAGGTACAGAATAAAATGGGGGATTGGTATCAAATTTTTCCTGAAGATGAAATGCTAAAATCTTTTTTGAAAGTAATGAAGGAACAAGGTGCTCTTTTTCAAGAGGATGGAAGCTTTACTTGTGAAGTTTATGAAATACAACCTGTAATTGATTCTATTGAAGAATATATTAAAGATAAACAAAAAGAATTTAATTCGCCTCGTGCATTGCGCACAAGAATCAAAATGAGACAACTAGAAATGGATAAGGGCATTTATAAGGTTGTAGCAAATAGTCTGTTTGACTTAACAAATGAATTTGTTCCTTCTACAAATAAAGGTGATACGGGGTATGCATTAGAGCCGACATGGAGAATCATTGAAAAGAATGCAATGACATGGATCATGTTTATGAACTATAACTTCATCAAATTCATTGAAAGCTCTATAATGCGAGTGGACGAGACACATTTCAAACTACAAGATGGTGAAAAAATAAGAATCATAGGAGAATTTAGAAAATAAAAAAGATATAGAGTTATATCCCTCCGACGACGCTATCTAGTGAAAAAAAGCCCTTATATAAGGGTCTTTTTTGCTGTTTATAGATAGTTTTGAAAACCTTTTTGAAAAGCTTTATAAAATTATGTGATATGTGATTAGTGATTAATGACTTATAAATAACTCCTGATTTTAATATCACAAATCACACAATATACTACTAGTCTCTTTCAAAATCGCTTTGGTGCTTGATAAATTTAGAAATATCCTTATTAGTTTTTTTCTTCATTTGTGGTTTAAAAGGTTTCTGTTTTGTTATTTGAGCATAGTTCTTCATGCTGATATTATTTGTAGTTGATTGTTTTGAAGCATTCAATTTAAAACGTTCTACAAGCGCATTTAATGCCTCTTTGACTCGTTCTATCATATACTTCAAGTATTCCTTATGGTGCTTGCGTTGTTTCTTATGGGCAGTTACTGCAGGCTTCATAACTGTATCAATAAACAGTGTGTATTCGTTTTCTTTGGTTGGTGGTAGGTTCATTTTAGATTTATTAACGACAGTGTTGTGGTCAGATGGATGTAATACGCAATATTCAGGTGACCGCTCTAATACGTCATCTACCATATTGTTCCAAGTACGCACATTTTTATTATATTCGACAATCTTATCGTGTAACTCAATATATTCAATGCTAGATGTTGGATTGATTTTATATTCCTTCTGCTCTTTTAAGTGTAATCCATCATCTTTGTACAGTTCCAGCTTAAATCTAGTGGCGTAATAAGGCTTAACAGTGTTTTGCATGAAGGATTTCTTTTTAAACTTCACATCTTTATCGTCCCATTTTGATACGATGTCACCCTTTTTGATAATATTAACTGCATCCGCCTTTTTACATTTTTTCCAATCCGAATCGTAATACATATTACGAGTGGCGACTTTATCTTCTCTGACGCGTTCACTGTAGATCAGATGAATGTGGAAATTTGTTTTTGTTTTATTCCAATGGATTGCTAGGCAACAATCCGTGTCAAATCTTTTTTTCCAATCGTCGCCCACGAGCTTAGCAAGCTCGTGGGGGTCGCGATTTGCGTATTCATGTGGAATATGCAGTATGAGTTCACGTGCTTCGATTGCACTGCATTTTTTATTTTTGTTGAATCCCTTTTTGTTTTTTTTGAATCTTTCTTGATTATATTGAGCTAAATTTTTCCAATCTTCATCCGGCATTGTAGAATAAAAAGCCATCATATACTCCTGTTTACCTGTGTCACCACGAATATATTCTATTCTTCCTACCACATTATGAAGATTATTTTGGCGGAGAAATTGTCTTGCCATTTTGAATCACCTCTTTCTGATGATTCTATTATCCTGTTGTTTTGTCCTATTTTTGTGGTCAGAAAAACTAACTGATCTCCATAATTTTTTTAAAAATTAATGGAGCGAAATACACCCCGTGTACAAAACTGCGTTTTGTCCATCTGGGGTTCCTTTCGTCGGGACACAGCCCCGAACCCCATTCTGACTTCCTAGATCCATAAAAAAAGAAGCCCTTAGGCTTCCTCTTTTAATTGCTTTTCTAATTTCTGAATTTGATTCCAAAAGCGCTCTAAATCTTTGTGTGTTTCTGTTTTAGATCTTCGAGAATACTCTGGACTTAATCTAGTAATTTCAACAGCTGATTGTTATAGTCTTCTAGTTTCTTTAGGTTTGTCATTAATCATCCCATTCATCAAAATCTTCTTGATCTGGCCACAGCAAGGCAGGTGGCAAATTTTTACCAGTTAATTCATGGTACTCATACATTTTTTGACACATTTTCTGTTTAATCGTAGCACGTTCTATTAAGTATTCCATAGCTATTTCAAATTTTGTACAAGACAGAATTATTAGACCTTCTTCAAAGGCCTGATTTGATGATTCATAGTACTTTTTAGCTCCTATGTGACATCTGATATATTCTTTTTTTAATTTATTATAATCCCTTCGTAATAGTAATTCTTTAAATTTTAATTCTTTTGAATTTGTCATTTTAGATTCTCTCCTTTTTTTTAGAAACCTAACTTATGTGAACTGATTTTATTTGCAGCTCTGACACGCGCCTGGTTAAAAAACTTTGCGTATGTTTTACTTGTCACCGCTACAGTATCACCTAATCTATCCGCCACTTCTGCTTCTGACAGCCCCACAATACTGATTAAATACGACGCATGAGAATGCCTTAAACCATGGAAGGTAATATGATTTAGTCCGTTTGCGTTAGCAAGCTTCATCATGTACTTGTTTCCAGTGGTGGCTGCGAGAGGGAAGTAGGGACCACGTATTGCTGAATGGAATACATAACAGTCATTAGTGAATTCTGGTTGTTTTTTGTTGTTTTCATAAATTTCAATTAGCACTGTTCTTGTATCGTCATCCATTACAAGTTGGTGATAATCGCCATTCTTTCTCCCCGCACGTTCTGTGTTATGTTTAGAGATATGGTTGTTGATGTTAATAATGTTGTTATTAAAATCGATATCCTTCCATCTCAACGCTCGAATCTCGCCATATCGCATGCCTGTAAAGTAACCAAATCGGATGATATGTTGTATTTGTCTTGCATCAGGTGCATTTTTGTACACTTCAGGAATTGATTCAATAACTTGTTTCATTTGTTCTGGAGTCCAAAACTTTAAATCATCATTCGTTTTAGCAATTTTCAACTTTGGATAGTTTGTGATAGGGTTACTATTGATATATCCCTTTTTTACTGCAAAGTTCATCAGTATCTTCATTGTAGTAATTATTGTATTTATGTACGAAGCATGATATCCGTTTGATTGCATGTCACGTACAATCAAATCCATATCAGATTCACGGATATTAACAATCTTTTTGTTTTTTAAATGTACAAAGAATCTATTGTATCTTGATTTCATGTCAATCAGAGATTTACCGGATTTATGCACTTCAAGATAATTACAATAGTCTTCAAATAGGCCACTAAATTTCATATTCAAGTCCATTGAGGATTTTAGAAACTGCAATTCGAATTCTTGTGCTGATCTTTTTGTTTTGAATTTCGTGTTAGTTTTAGGATTTCTTCTGATTGTAGTCCTTTGATGTGTTAATGGATTGGTACATTGAATTATCCAATATCCTGTATCTTTTCCTCTAATTTTTTCGTGAAGAACTGTCATTTTTTCCTCCTGTCTTTGCTTAAAAATACCGGAATACCGGTACCCTCTTACATGTACAGAGTACCGCTATTCTTATACTGTGTCAATATTTTTTAATATTTTGTTTTTCTTTGTCATATTTGTCATATGCTTTTATTTTTTATATAATAAAAACATGAGATGCATTGAAGATGATTTAGAATTGCAAGATAGAATGACATATGTGCGTAAGCATTTTGGTTCAAGGTTAAAATATTTGATTAAACTTAGAGGGTATAAAGTTGCTCCGTTTGCAAAAGAATTAGGCTGGAGCAAGGATACATTATATAAATACTTCCGCGGAGAAATTTTTCCCAAAAAAGAATATTTGGATCTTCTCCTCGACAAGCTTAATTTGAATTTAAATGTATTTATGTATGATACATTTTTATTGGACAAAAAATGGATGTACTGGAATAGTGATGATTCTGAGCTGATTGAAGATATTGATTTTAATGGGGTTAATGGTGTGAAGTTTGGAGTTGTTGATGAGCTGGAAGAATTGAACATCATGCTTGATTTCATTCGGCAGAATGCAGTCGGTTTAAAATCAGAGGATTTACATAATATTCTTTATCTCGTAAGAAAGGCAAATGATTACATATTCAAAATATACACAGAAAATACTGATTGGGAACTTCTAGACAGTGGCGATTCAAAATAATATTTATGAAACCAGATGCTTGTTAAGGTGTCTGTTTTTTCTATATTTCTAATAAAACAGAATATGTCTTTTTCTTTACGATTAAAAATTAAAACTTGGCGAATAAATAATACATTTGGCGAAGTAATTGGCGAGGTGGTGAATAGGCAAAATATGCATACTTGTGACGATATTTGTGACGACATTTGTGACGATGTTTATGATGTAAATACTTATTTTTGTTACATTATGCTGCTTTATTTAAAGTATATTTAATATATATTGTGTATTGTTATTATGCATAATTCTCTCCCTCCGTCGACGCCATCTTGTGAATAAAGCCCTTATATAAGGGCTTTTTTTCTGTTTATAGATAGTTTTGAAAACCTTTTTGAAAACCTTTATAAAAAAACAAAGAAACATTACGTCTCTTTGTTGAAAAGGTTTAATCAAAAATATTGATGTTAAGATTTAATAAACTGGAATTTGTTTTTTGATACTTATCACACTTTTGCTTTTTTCTTAATCATACATATTGCTGCTAAAGTAACTATAACATAACCTAATAGTGCAATAATTGATGATTCAATTCCAAATTCTCCACCAGTGAAAACAAAGTCTTTTGAATCAAGTACATATGTCATAACCGAATATTCATCTGCCTTTTCACTTATCGATAAACCGCCGCCAATAATTAAAATATTCCAAAGTGAATGAACAATTCCGCTGTTCCAAACAGAACCACTTTCAATAGCAACCATTGAGAACATTATTCCCACCATTGTTCCTGCAATAAGAACCAACAGGCTACTTATAATGGAAAAATCCATTCCTATAATATGTACTAATCCAAATAAAACTGATGGAATTAATACAGCTACTTTAATATTCCATTTCTCTTTTAACAGATTTAGAATAACTCCACGAAAAACCATTTCTTCAACAAAACCAGCGGCTATGCCTGTAAAAGCAATACCAGCACTCAGTATTGAAAAAATCTGATTACTATTCATTCCAGAAGAAACGTACTTTCCAGAAAAGAAAAAAAGATAAACTGCTATTACTGTCACAGGTAATAATACACCTACAATAATCCATTTAGCTTTAATTGAAAATTTTGGCATTCCCAAATTTTCTATTTTTATTTTAAGTAGTCTTTTTGAAAATAATTCACTTAAAACAAATGCTAATCCAACATATATAATTCCTGCTATAATATTGCATATACCTTCTGGAATTTTAACCAAAACAAACAAACTTGCCACTAACTGAGCTAATATTTGAGCTACTAGCAATACAATGATAGCTCCCAAAGCCCCTCCTATCGTCTTTCTTGTACTCATAAAATGCTCTCCTTTACCTTCATTATTGCAAAAAATTACTACCAACTTAACAAATTCCGATTTATCTATAATATAGGCTTCATTATAATCATGTTGATTGAATTATCAATAGAAAATTTTATCTGTTTTGTGTGTTTGTGTTAACACAGAAGGAAAGGAAAAGGAGTATTCTATGAATAGAACTACTACAAGACTACTACTTGCAGATGTGTTCTGAAAACACTCCTCTCCGTCTAACTAACGGAGTCTTGGGTGTTTTTTTTATTAACTAATTCAATTAAAATAGTATTGAAAAGAGTAGGTGGTTTTGTGAAACAGACGAATGACAATTTGACTATCATAGATGACTTAAAAAAAGAGATTCAATGCTTGAAGAACATTTTGAATCGAGAAGGAATTTCTTATCAGGAAGAATTGGATCAATTAAAGAATTCTGCGAATGCAGAAACTATTGAAACGAACCAAGAAAGTCGTATTGTTTTTCCAAATGAAATCACAAAAGATATGGCAAATCGATTTTTTGCACGTTTTTGGGGTCGTACAGACGTATACGCAAAAAGAGTAGAAAACAAGAAAACAAATAAAGCGGGATACTATCCACAATGTATTAATTTTTGGTCAGATGGTTGTGGTAAGAAATGGAATGCAGGATTTCGTTGCCAAGATTGTCATTACCAAAAGTATAAAGCTTTGACAATTGATAGTATTATGTCACATTTAAAAGGAAATGAAGTGATTGGTGTTTATCCATTGTATAAAGATAATACGTGTCGATTTTTAGTTTTTGATTTTGATAATCATGATAAAGATGCAGGAAATGATTTTGCGAATAAAGATGAGAGGTGGAAAGAAGAAGTTAATGCGATGCGTGAGATTTGTCAATTAAATGGAATTGATCCATTGATTGAACGTTCTAGATCAGGTAAAGGAGCACATATTTGGATTTTCTTTGATAAACCGATTTCAGCTATTTTGGCAAGAAATTTTGGAAATGCTTTGTTGGATAAAGGTGCAGAACAAGTGAATTTAAAATCATTTAAATACTATGATCGTATGATACCAGCACAAGATAGTATGCCAAAGGGTGGTCTGGGAAATTTAATCGCATTGCCATTACAAGGACGAGCATTGAAAGATGGCAACAGTGCATTTATTGATGAAAATTGGAATGCCTATTCAAATCAATGGAATATATTGTGGTCTAAGCCTAAGCTTTCACAGTCGTTTATTGAAGAAAAGATAAAAGAATGGCATGGAAATTCAGATGATAAACCTTGGGAGTCTGTTAAAGAATTTGAAAAGAATGAAGTGGATGGAAAAATGCATATCATTTTATCAAATGGTATTTATGTGGATACTTCAAATTTAAGCGTATCTATTCAAAATAAAATTCGCAAATTG
>OFML01000968.1_pt1 | contig 18471 bp, 15 predicted proteins | sample 1541831 | NCBI WGS metagenome assembly OFML01 (sample SAMN04209237, study PRJEB22552) | human gut metagenome | biome: gut; material: feces | host: Homo sapiens | place: USA: Oklahoma | reverse complement strand
TAAAAATAAAGGCAACCGAGCAGTAAGATTTAAGTCTTACTGCTCGGTTTATTAATTGCTGGAATGTCTGGTCAGAGAGTTTATCAATGACTTTTCTTCCCTTTTATCACGCCTTTGACGGTCTCGAATGCGTGGAGCGAGCCGACAAGCGGATGGTAGAGCATGATCCGCGGACCGGAGTAGCGCATGACGGCTCTTATCTTTTCGCGCATTTCGGGCTTATAGCAGTGGCACGGGCACTGGGAGCAGAAATTCTTTTCATTCCCCCAACGGCAGTGGTCGAGCCTGTAAAGCGCATAGTCGCACAGCTCCCGGCACTCGGGGCAAAGTTCTCCCCTTTTTGTCTTGTGCACGCCGTGACAGTAGATTTTCACCATCTCCGGCAGCATCTCTTTTTCGCGGGTTATTCTGTCTTTTGTCTCTTTCTTGCTCATGATAATCTGCCTCTGTAAACCGTATAAGCCTTGTCGGCTATTCTCGAAGTTGATTTTCTGTGGGAGACGAGCACTATGCTCTTGCCCTTCTTTGCCTCGTTTATCGAGCGCAGGATATGACCCTCGTTGAGGCTGTCAAGGTTACTCGTAGGCTCGTCAAGCATAATCATCGGCGCGTCGCTGAGGAACGCCCTGGCGAGACCTATTCTCTGCTTCTCGCCGTCGGAGAGCAGATCTCCGAGCTCGCCGACATTTGTGTCATAGCCCTTGGGCAGAGTCATGATGAAATCATGGATAGAAGCTTTCTTCGCCGCTTCAACGACCTGCTCATGCGTGGCGTTGTAATCGGCTATTTTTATATTGGACTCTATCGAATCGTTGAAAAGCTGCGTCTCCTGACTGACAAGGCTCTGGTTGCTTCTGAGGCACGAGGTCTTTATATCTCTGATATCCTCGCCGCTCATCTTTATGCTGCCCTGCTGAACATCCCAGAAGCGCATCATGAGCTTGAGCGCGGTGGACTTGCCCGAACCGCTCGGGCCCGTGATACTGATTATCTTGTCCGGCTCGACAGTCATATTGAAGCCGTCAAGAATTTTTTCATCGCCGTAAGCAAATCCGACATCTTCGTTTTCCATGCCGTCGAAAGCAACTGTTTTTCCGTCTGTGTTTTCTTCAACCACTGGGGTCTCATCGAGTATGCCGAGAACTCTTTCGCCCGCCGCGAGAGTGTGGGTAAGATTGCCAGCAAGTCCCGAGAGCGCGGCGACGGGGCCGAACGAGCTCATCATCGAAACGGTAGAAACTATCATTCCGTCGAAACCGATAACGCCTTTTTGATAGAGGGCGATACCCGTGAGCAGCATTGCAACGGAGAAGAAGATTATTGCGATATCCGTAACGGCGCCCGTGTGTCCTTCTATCTTCTTGAGCTTATTTTGAAGCGAGTTCAGCTCGTCGGTCTTTTTGTCCATTTCTTCAAGGCGCTTGTCGGTGCTGTTATATCTTATCGACTCAAGCAGTCCGCGCATACTGTCGAGCACAAAGCCCGAGAGCGCGCCGGAGCCGTTTCTGTAGGTCATGCCTGCATTCTTGTTAAGCCTCGAGGACACCAACGGAATCACCGCGCCGACCGTTATATAGGCGGCGAGCGCAACGAGCGAGAGCCAAATGCTGTAGCGCCCGATAAAAATAAGCATAATAAGGCAGGTCAGTATCGCAATGCAGGTCGGCGATATCGTGTGCGCATAGAACACTTCAAGCAGTTCGATGTCGCTCGTTATGACCGAGACAAGGTTGCCTTTGTCTTTACCCTCGAGCTTCGCGGGAGAAAGCCGGCGCATGGCTTTGAACACCTTGTCGCGGATAAGAGCCAAAAGCTTGAATGCTATATAATGGTTGCACGCCTGTTCGCCGTAGTGCAGAAATCCCCTGAGAACGGCAAAAATTATGATGCAGATACAGCCGGTCTTTATTGCGATTCCGCCGCTTATTTTTGCGGCGGTGAGCAGGGTCAGCGAACCCGCGACGGTTATCTGAATGGCGCAAAGGAATCCGAGCACGCCGAGCAAAACCGCAAGACACATAAAGCCGGAAAGCGGCTTGACGAGGACTATGAGTCTGCTCATTATACGCAGACCGCTCTGTTTTCTTTTCATACCGCTGCCGCCTCCTTTGAATATTTTTCAAGCTGAGCCTGAGTCGAATACATTGTATAATACTTGCCCTTTTCTTCCATGAGGTGCGAATGCGTGCCGCTCTCCGCGAGGCATCCGCCGTCGAGCAGAAGGATCATATCGGAGGTGACAACATTTTCGAGCCTGTGTGAAATGAGCAAAACCGTCTTTGTCTTTGCCATTTCGCGGATAACTTCCATGATGTCATTTTCGCTCTCGACATCGATGTTCGAAGTGACCTCATCGAAGATATACACAGGTGTGTCATGCAAAAGCGCGCGGGCTATCGCGAGGCGCTGACGCTGACCGCCGGAGAAGTTGCTTCCCTGCTGAGAGAGAGCCGTATCAAGCCCATCCTGCGAGGAGAGGAACTCCCAGAGATTCACTTTTTCGAGCGCGTCTATGAGTTCGTCGTCGGAAGCATTCGGGCAAGCCATGAGCAGGTTGTCCCTAACCGTCCCGGCGAAGATATAGCTGTTGAAATTGACGGCGGTTATGTTATCCATGAGCGCTTTTTCGTCGATGTCTCTTATCTCAACGCCGTCTATCTTTATGCTCCCTTTGTAGCCTTTTGTTGTGCCGCAGATAAGAGAAGCTATTGTGCTCTTTCCGCAGCCGGACTCGCCGACGACGGACACAAGGCTGTTCTTCGGGATATCTGCCGAGATGCCGTTGAGCACGGTCTTTTCGCCATCATAAGAGAAGGTCACGTTTTCGAGCTTTATATCGCTATCGAAGTTCTCGGGAATCTGCGTTCCCTGCTCGTCTGCTGGAGTATCGAGGAGCTTAAAGAGCTTGTCACTCGCCGCCATACCGTTCATCGCAACATGGAAGAACGAGCCGAGCAGACGCAGGGGCAGGAAGAAATCCGCGGCAAGCATAATGATAAGAAACGCCTGCGGGAGCGTTATCGTGCCGTTTGCCACCTGACATACTGCGATGACAACGCCGACCGCGCTGCCCGCATATGCGACGATATCCATGACGCTGACGGAGTTCAATTGCATGGTAAGCACCTTCATGGTGATACGCCTGAACTCCTCCGCCTTTTCGTTCATCTCGACGTTCTTTCTCTCATCGGCCTGATATACCTTGAGGGTCGTGAGTCCCTGAATATTCTCAAGGAACGTGTCGCCGAGATTGACATATACTCCCCAGTATTTGCTCAGCAGCCGTTTTGCTATCTTCTGCACCGCGACTATCGAAAGCGGAATCAACGGCACGCAGACGAGAAGCACGAGCGAGGCTTTCCAGCTGACAAAAGAGAGCACCGCAAAAAGCGTTATCGGCGCAAGCATGGCAAAGAAGAACTGCGGCAAATATTTTCCGAAATAAAGCTCAAGCTGATCGACACCCTCGACAAAAACCTGGAGCACCTCGGAGGTTGAAACCTTCTCATGATACGACGCACCCATGCGGGTAAGCTTTTTGTACATCTTCCCGCGCAGGACTTTTTTCACCTGAGCCGACGCCAAAAAAGATGTCTTTGAGCTGCACACTCCGCAGACATAGCGCACTGTCATAACTGCGGAGATGCCTATAATATAAGGCAGAAGCACGCTAACCGTCATGGTCGCGCCGCCCAAAATAAGCTCAAGAATATGTGAGAAAATAAACATCATCACGATATTCGCGCAAAGCCTTATCCACTGCGCGAGCACCGTAAGGGCAATGTACTTCTTGGAGGAAGGCACCTGCCCTATGAGTCTTGTTTTTATCATCTAATCACTCCCCAATGATTTTGAACTGTTTATTGAGATAGCTGTCGGCGAGATTTCTGTCCCCGTGTTCGGCTATTTTTCCGTTGCCCATTATGAGCGCCCTGTCTGCCATAGCGGCGGCGCACCTGCGGTCGTGAGTAACGGTGACGACCGTACAGCCGTTTTCGCGGTTCAACTTATTGACAGCCGAGACTATTCGCTCAAGATTATTATAATCCTGTCCAACAGTAGGCTCGTCGAGGAACAGCACTTCCGGCTCGCCCGCGCATATCGCAGCGAGACCCGCGCGGCGTTTCTGTCCCTCCGAAAGGGACTGCGGATGCCTATTTTCAAGCCCCGAGAGGCCGAACGCCTCGATCATCTCCCTTGCTTTCTGCTCCGATGATGCCCTGAAAGAGGCCTCGGCGAGCAGTGTCGGCATGAAGAGCTGATATGTTGGATTCTGATAGACAAAGCCAACCTTTTTGAACCACGCGGCGTTGGGCTTTCTTCGCCCCGGCTTTTGAACTATATTTTGTTCGAGCGTGCCTGATGTGAGCTTGTTGAGCCTTGCGAGAGTCCGCATGAGCGTAGTCTTGCCGCAGCCATTCGCACCGAGCAGAACAAGGCGTTCACCTTTATACACATCGATATCGAGCGAGTCGAGGATATTTTTGCCTCCCGCGCCAAAAACCAAGCTGCGCCCGCTTATAACGGGCGAGCCGACTGTGTGCGGTCTGCTCTCCGGCTCTATAACCCGTTCGCAGCGGAGGACGGCATCCTTGTCGGCGCTCATTGTGACATTTTTATCTTTTATCCACATGACCTTGTTGACATACGGTCTGACAACATCGAGCCTGTGTTCAACGAGCAGCACGGCATATCCGCTTTTGGCAAGTGAGCGAAGCGCGCCGAGCAGGACATGCGCGCCCTCAACGTCAAGGTTTGCCAGCGGCTCATCAAGAATTATGATTTTCTGCTTCATCGCGAGCGTCGAAGCGGTAATCAGTCTCTGCTTCTGCCCGCCGGACATAGTCCGCGTCTTTGCGTCGGGCGATATTTTCATCATATTTGTGCTCGCCTCTATACGCCGATCTATTGTCTCGACCGGAATATCGAGGTTTTCGCACCCGAAAGCTATTTCGTCGCGGACGATATCATAGACTATCTGCTCGTCTGCATTCTGGAGCACCGTGCCTATAAGCCTTGCACGCTCGCTGACTCTGACGTCGGTAACATCCTCGGAATTTACATAAATTTTTCCCTCAAGCTTTCCCGGCGTTATAAACGGAATCATGCCGTTGATTATTGAGAGCAGAGTGCTCTTGCCCTCGCCTGATACGCCGGAGAGAAGCACAAAGTCCCCGTATTCTAGAGTAAAATTGACATTGTCAAATATTTTCTCTGAGCCGTTATATGAAAAGCTGATATTTTCAAGCCTCAACGCATCCACGCCGCCACCCCCAGACCCGCGCAGGAAATAATCACTGCGACGAGAAATATTATGTCGCGCGCACGAAGCTCGACCTTACCGTAGACGGTTGCGGGAGAATTATCGAGCGCAAACGCCCTTGTCTCAAGCGAAAGAGAAAGCGTATCGGAAATACCGATAATGCGCATGACAAGCGGAATGAAAAAAGCTCTGTAGAGGCAGTCAGGGCGATACCATTTGACATTCGCGCCGCGCACCCTCATCGCCTCCCATATGCGCCTTATCTCGGTGACAAGTATCGGGATGAAGCGGAGGGTGACCAGCATTCCGAGCGTTATTATCCGCGGACAATGCAGCTGATTCATGCAGCGCGTGAGATCCGCAGGCGGTATTGTTATCATCGGCACGGCGCATATCCCGAGCAGGAGTGCACGCACGACGGTCTGCCAAAAGGCGTCGAAATTGCGATTAGTTATAAAAGCCAATCCACCTATCACGAGCCCGAATGCGAGCATTGCGGCGCTCATTTTCCATGCGCCGCGAAACAGTCCGAAGCAGCAATAGAGCACGAACAACACGTCGGCAAAAGCAAACGCCCAAAGGCTCTTTGAAAACAACATTCCGCACACGAGCATGCACAGCGACGAGACGAAAGCTATGAGCGGATAGAGCGGTTTTCTTACACTGAACGCATCAAGCATTTCCGTCTTCTCCGTTGGGCTTGAGCTTGCCCGCCTTTTGCAGTTCGGCGGCTATTTTCATGCCGATTGCCGCACCTATGAAGCCGAGTGCCACGGTGCCGAGCGAAGTAAATATCGAAGCTATCGGGCGCGCGAGCAGCTGCTCATAGCTCTGTCCGTTGAGCCAGATGCTGAAAAGCACTGAAATCGGCAGAGAGAGCGGCATATATATTCCCGCCGTGAAAAGCACGGAGCCTTTATTTTTATAGCCTCTGAAGAACAGCAGCATCAACAGCTCCGCTATCACGGCCGCCACGAGGTTGTTGAAGAACATAACGGTTGAAAAGAACGCGAGCGGAGCGCCGGAAAACAGACCGATTACAGTCAGCGCACCCGGTTTTCTGACTTTCATCAGACCGACAGCGCAGAAGAGCGCATATATCGGAGCCGCCGCCATATTGCGAAGCCCGAACAGAGTCGTGTGCATAACAAGCGGCATGGTTATTCCGCCGCAGAGCGTCATCGCCGCCGAAAGAATTGCAAGGAAAACGAAATCCTTGACCTGAAATTTTTTGAAGCATTTGTTCATTCCGGTTACTCCTTTATTGCTTTTCTCTTTATCACCGTTGCAACTATGAGCACAACTATAACGACCGCCGCAAAGACAGATCCGATTATCGCCGCAGTCTTTTTGCTTCCGCTGTTATTTGAAGTCGTCTCGGAAACGGGTTCGGCAACAGATTCAGAGACAGTTGAAGCCTCATTTTCCGAGATGCTCTCCCCTGTTACCGTCTCGCCGGTAGAATCGGTTTCGGCAGGTGCAGAAGCCGTTGTATCAACCGAAGCTTCGCCTTTTGCGCTTTCAGTCGGCTTCGTGGGAGTCACCGCATTCGGAGCAGTAACAGCGGCGGAGCCGATATCCGCAACTTTTTTAGCGCTTGCATAGTCGATATGTATTCTCGCGGAGGGCGACATCGGCATAACGGGTGCGGCGAACTTCACGCCGACGAACTCGCCGTTTCCGACTATCGGAAACTCAAACGCGGACTGATATGTCGTGCCCGCTATCTTAACGCTCCCTGCGGGCTTGACTTCGACCGTGTCGCCCTCAACTCCGCCGTTTTTGTAGTACCAGAACTGCATACCCGAGACGCTCTCGGGCGTTGCTATAGTCAAAGTCTTGCTGCCGTTTTTCACGGTCAGCAGTGCGGTATGAACAAGGTATTTGTCGCCCATAGAGGTCTTGTCCTTCTGAGCGTGGTACATCTTAACGCTGACTTCATACACGCCGTCCTGAGTCGGAGCCAAAGCCGCAAAAGCCGGCAGAGCCGCGCATATAATTACCGCAAGCATCAAAACAACTGCGGCAACAGCCGACATTTTTCTGTTCATGTTTCTCCTCCATTCAATTAGCTTTTGCTAACTGCAACACAAAAAGCAAACGCCGTTTCGGCGTCACAGTACTTTTTCTCGATTAGCATTAGCTAACTACAAATCTTAAAGTCAGCCGGTTAGCCATTGCTATCCGGTTCGATAATATTCTACCAATCATTCGGCTTTATGTCAATATCATCGGCAAAATTCCGTATATCTGCCCTTTTTCGCGCTGAGTCAAACGCAAAAATTATGTAAAGTGGAGATTAATTGGGTCTGCTGTTAGTGCAGCAGACTCGGTATTTGAGTCGGTAGGTAAAGTAAAACAGAGCAGAAAGATTCTAGTCTTACTGCTCTGTTAGTTAAATAAAATTCACTTAGTACAATGATTTTTTAATAAATGAAGTGTTTGCTCCGCAAACATGAAGCGACAACTTCGTTGTCATGAAGCGTTCGCTATACTCGCATGAAGTAAACGCACCTCTTGTTTTTTATGCGGTTTGACCGCACTTCATTAGCGAAGCGACTTCATTTTTCATGCACCGAAGGTGCGCTTAATTTAAAAAGCACCTGCAAATGCAAGTGCTTTTTTGGCTCCCCCTGTTGGACTCGAACCAACGACCCTTTCGGTCAGAAACATAGTCGCCTTGCTCGCTTGGAGCGCTTCGCAATGCTCCTTGTTTCTTCCTGCTCGGAGCACCGCTTCATCTGCCGCAGGCAGCGCGGTGCTCCGAGCCAGTTAACAGTGGTTGTGACGCGAATATCAAACAGTGTCATTCGATTCCATGCAGTGTAGAACCGTGATTTTACCTATATAACGCAATTAATAAACGGTTCGCATGGTGCGAAAAATCGCTAAATAATAATGGTGTTAGACAATTGTTAGACGGTTTGCTTGCTGTTGTTTTAATTATATTGCAGAGTGGAGTAAAGGAAACTCGCTGAGTAGCTGTACTCAGAAACACAGGTTCAATCCCTGTCTCTGCAAACTTAAATCTAAAATTTTATAGTGGGCATAGAAGAAGGCAAGCTTTTCTTTCATGTTGCACCGTACTAATTCTTTTAGTTGTTTCCAGATTGTTTCTTTATTTAGATGCACAATAACTCATAGATTCGCAAAATGGTATAAAATTACACTACTCTCAAACTATCTCGCGCCCTATCTTAAACTCCTGATAGTTTTACTACCTTATGAAATTACACTACTCTCAAACTCGCTTGACGCCTCACGCGACCAGGCACACGTTTTACTACCTTATGAAATTACACTACTCTCAAACGATTTCTCGACCGATTTTAAACTCCTGATAGTTTTACTACCTTATGAAATTACACTACTCTCAAACTACATGGAGGAATCAAACGATGAATAAGAGTTTTACTACCTTATGAATTTACACTACTCTCAAACCTCAAACGAGAATAAGCTGCGACACTACAATTCACAGAGTAACATCATAAAGTGGTTATATTATAAGCCAAAAATCATCTTTCTTCAACAATTTCGCACATATCTTTATCCAAAATATAAAGATTTTCTTGCGGAAGTGAGTGAAAGCTGTTTTGACTTTCAATAATAAGAATTTCAATGCCTTGATATTTCAAAGCATCATAGATTTTTTCAATTTCTTCTTCATCAAAATAGCAATGAAAGCTTAAAAGGACATAGGCTTCAAAGGAACAATATTTATTAGTTAAAACTATAAAGTCAAGCAGTCCCGTCAACAAATCATCGCTATCAACATTTGGTTTAAAATTATGAGCTTTAAGAATATCAACTAAATCAGTATCGTCATCAAACGAAAAATCAAAATCGTATTCTGTTGAGAGCTTTTCGAGAAAATCTAATATATCTTTTTTTAGTGTCACAACATAGTCTTGAAGGAAATTATTAGAATAAGAAGATAAATCTTCATATAGTTTTTTAAGTGTCGGTATTGAAAAACTTAAGTCAAAGAAGTTAGAAATAAAGCAAATTTTATTTTTAAATTTTAAAGAACGATCGTGACAGCCATAATATGAGACAAGTTCGGAGGAAGGATTTTGCTTTTCAATCTAAAATATTACTTTTATCTTTTGTTTAGTCAGTTCTCAAAGAAGAGCAGTAGTAATGGAGGACGCAGTGTTTTCAATAATTAAAACTGAAATTTCGCTTATATGCACTTGTACATTTGATTCAACATCACGGACAACCATATAGCCAAGCCTCAGATCAAGTTTAGATGGCTTTGAAACTACTACCGTCCTCCATCCCATAATAACTATCTCCTTATTTTAAAAGATCTATTTCCTGCTCAAAAAGCCCGGAGATTGACTGGTTAATAAGTTTTACGGTCTTGTAACTTGGCTGCATTTTATTGCTGATTGTAGTTACCCCACTCTTTTTAGCCTCACCTATTGCCGATAAATCACCACTCATAACATTTGCGTGGAGAATGTTGATTATCTGCATAAGTATATAACATTGTTCATAGAGTGATAAGCCCTCAAATTCACATTGCTTGTCAATCAATATATTTGCCAATTTTGAAAATTTAACGTTGTAGATCGTATGATTAGTCTTGTGCTTAAGGGCTTCATATAAATCCGCGTTATCTTTTTCTGTTATTCCGTCAAAGGACGTTATTTCTTTTTCTTTTCTCAGCTCTGCACATTTAGCAAGATAGCTTGAAATTTTCTTAATATATTTTTCTTGTTCTTGACTAACAACAAGTTGAACAGCAGGTTTACAGATCAAATTTGCTCCTCCGCTACTCTTACTACTTATGTGCATTCTGAAACCATTAATACTGATAAGAGCATTGTATTTAACGCAAGGAATGATAATTTTAACATAATCAACTCCGAGCTTGCGTTTTATGAACTCCTGTGGATTCCTTATATATTCCTTTTCAGCATATAAATCAACAGGTTCAAAAGAACGAACAATTTCTCCTTTACTGTTTTTGTATTCAACAAAAGCAAAATATGCTGATGAAGGTTTATTGTATCCACCATATTTATCAATGTCCATATCCTTTTTACGAGGCACCTGTCCCAAACCTTTTTTAAGCGGATTTTGGTCAAACAAACCACCGGTTTGCTTAAATGCATACCTCGTAAAGCGAATATTGTTCTTTGCCATATTTGACTTAACAATGTTTATAGATTTATTATTTTCTACAATCCACGCACCGTTTGTTGTGTAATCAAACATTTTGTTAACGCTCCATTTACCGCTTTGAACATTGTCAATGAAGTGCGCAAGATGAGATCTGACAGTATAAACATTACCAACTACAATATTTAGATAAGCATCTTTAGCATGATGAAAATCATTAACATCACGAGATTTGACAAAGTCATTTTCCTGTCTGAAGTCAGATACAAGGCTTGCCTTGATATATTCAACGGCTGTATCATGATAACGCTTTTTAAGAAGCTGCGCTACTGCCTTAGTAGACTGGCGGGTTTCAACAAGTTGTCTTGATACAAATGATGAAAGTTCTTCATCTGTAAGCGGTTGATTTCTAACAAGTCTTTCAAACTTCTCTTTTGAAATTAAGCCTTTGTCAAAAAGTGTTTTCCAGAAAGGAAGCATATTGTTTCTAATAGAGCTATTTATAGGATAAATATTGCCCTTTTTTGCATTTTCTGCTTTTAAAACAAGTACTCTGTTATTAAGACTATCATCTTTGATTTTTGACCGTGGAAAAATATGGTCAATATCATAAATATTATTGTTGTAAATTTCGCTTAATTCAATAGGTTTTCCTGTGTACATACACTTACCTAACTGTGTGTAATAAAGGTAAAGGGCATCTCTTCTGAAATCATTTTCATCTGTATTACAAAGCTGTTCGTAAAGTTTCTGCTCGTCCTTTTTGCAATATTTATAAAGTTCTATTAATTTTTGCTTTCTTGAGACAGTTCTCTTTTTTTCGCCTTCATCCCTTGCGACTTCAATAAATATCTTCTTCGGATCATGACCTTGAATTTTAACTATTTCTTCAACAATTTGCATTGCCTGATAAATAGGGCGCTTAATCTTTGGAGAAACATAAAGATTGTCAATTTCTTCCCTCAAAGAAGTAAAAGTGCTATCACCATTCTCTTCATCAATCTTTTTCATGAAGTCATAATTGGAACTGAGAAGTTGCATTAAGTTGTCATTTGTTTCCCATAAAGCATGAATGATATTTGTATATTCACCTGTTGATGGTAAAACTGCTTCAATGCCTGTTAAAAGCTTTTCAGATAAACGGCTCCAGCCTGTGTACTTAAGTTTTGATATTTTTTTAATATCATCCGCTGTTAATCTATCTCCATATAATCTTTTAAGCCTGTTTTTAAGAAGTTTTTTGTCATCACCAAAAATCGTGACAGATTTGATTATTTCTTCTTTATCACTATACGAAAGGTCAATATTCTGAAGATCTATAAACGGTTTAAGACTGCCTTTAATAGTTGTGTCAATTCCTGTTATTTCAATGTTCATATAACCATTTAATGCAAGATATTTTTTTAAATCAAACACTTTTACTTTATTGCTTTTTTCAAACAGGTCTTTATAGATCCCTTGCTTTAACTCAACAGAAATCTCTTCACCGTCAATTTTTATATTGTTGATTTCGTTAAGAACGGTAAATGCACTATAAAGAAGCGAGTTCTTTGGAATAACATCTTCTTTAGGTAAATAAGTACATTTGCTTGTTAAATTATTAATAAACTTCTCAGCACTATTATCTGCATCAACAACATTTTCAAAATTCCATGGATAGATTTTCTCACCTGTTCTCACAAGCCAGCTTTTTTCACTATGCTTGTTAAGCGGACCAACATAATAAGGAATTCTGTATTTAAATATGTCTATTATTTTTTCGCTGACAGTTTTTCCACTTGAGTCCCTGTCAGCTAAAAATGGCAAATAATTCTTTGCATTACTTAAAATTGCTTCAAGCTCTGCCCTATTAAGCTGCATAGGAATAACAGAATTATCCTTTGTTACAGCTTTGGGCATAAATGAAGATGTTTCTATCTCTTTATACATCTGTGCATACTTTTCATCTAATAGCTCTTTTGGAAGTTGTTTTCTTAAAAAGTCACAAAATGTTTCCTGATCACACTTTTTCATAACAGGATTTTTTGATGAATAGCCAGAGTATGAAAGATAGTTTGAAACCTTATCACTGTTTTCATTAAAGATATGACTATACTTTTCCGGTACATAAGCTTTAACATATTCTTTCAAAAGCTTTAAATCTCTTTTATGCTTTTCATATGTGTCAACTTTAGCGTAAGAAATGTATTCTTTTCCATTTAAAATATCAGCGAGAATTGCCCAATCATATATAGCTTTTAACTTTTCAATGAGTTCAAAGTTCTCACCAAAAACGCTTTCATAGGTTGTAGCCTTATCATCATATCCACTCTTAAAACATATGCTTTTACCTTCGGTATCATCGTATTTGTCTGTATTAAATAGGTCTTTAGCTTTAGCTGTGGCTCCTGATAAAAGTGTTACTATTGCTACTTCAAAAACATCTACTTTTTTATTTAAGGCAAATTCTTTAATAAGAGCTTCCTTCTTCTTGCTTGACGTTAAAGAACTATTTTTAATAATATCCTCAACAGGTTTTAAATCATTACAGCTAAAACCCTCTGATTCATAGTTTGAATTTGATTTAATATATTCGTTTAGTTCAGTAAATATTGCTGTGAAATCAAAATTTCCGTTTTTACCTAAATCATCATTATCAAATAAAAAGTGACCTCTGTTTTTGATGATATGATGCAAAGCTAAAAACACAAGACGAACATCATGTGGTTCAACACTTTCAATTAACTCTTTTCTAAGATGATAAATAGTTGGATATTTTTTATAATAATCTTTATCTGTATAATCAGGATCATTGAACAAAGAATACTTGCCAGAAACATTCTTATCTCCATCATAGAGTGCACTATCCTTAAGTCTTTGGAAAAATGCAATGTCTTTCTTGGAAATTTCCTCATTAAAGAGCATTTCTAAGCAGTTTAATCTGTATTTGTTTCTTTCTAATCTTCGTCTGCTGCTACGAAATTCTCTTCTTTCAACAGCAGTATTTCCGCCCTCAAGGAGCCGAATACCCCACATAGAGTTTCCTTTAAATTTAGGGATATTGTAATTTTTATCTGTTACTGCCCAACCAATTGAGTCTGTTCCTAAGTCTAATCCTAAGTAATAATTTTCCATAATATTACCTCTTGACAAAAATATTTTTTTAGTTTATACTTTAGTTAATCTCAAAAACCTTATGAGATTACACTACAAGTTCAAATAAAAATTTATTCAACCCGCCGTTTATGCGGCCTCACAGTGTGTGAGCAAGACCTACTGCTATGTAGGTCTTATTTTTTTGTAAAATTTCTTTTTTCTTCTAAATCATATCAAAAAATTTTATATAAAATAATAAAGAAAAAAATTATTGTAGTGCTTTTAAATGGACTATAAGATAAAAAATTTGAAATAAATCAGCAAAATACTATTATTAAAACAACCGTTATGTATGGCTTGCACCGCAGTGAGGTTCTCGGACTTTAATGGCAAAGTGTTGATTTTAATGGAAACTCTATTTTGATACGCACACCGTATCGGTAGAAACTAAAGTTGTTGAAAAAGACTAATTCAAGTTATCGTGCGTTCCCGCTGTTTACGGAAATCAGAAATCTACTGATTTGGCCAAAGATGAGGAAAACAATAACGGAGACTTCTTTAGCAATGCATATACCGAAAACGACTACATCTTTAAGAAACCGAACGGAGATACTTATTACCCATCCATTGCTCATAGGTTTGGGAAACTGTTGAAGAAGTACGACCTTCCGCATATTAGGTTTCATGACCTGAGGCATATGCGTAAAGAAAACTATCGGTGAAAAACACAGCAACACAGATTACAGCGAAAGCGACTTTTGATTTTTTCTTAATAGCCTCCCCCCTGTTCCGATATTTTCCACTTATATATTAACTTATGTATAAAAAATTTGCAAGAGAAAAAAACACACAAACTGGTGTTTCTTTCGATTATATACCCAACCACAAGTTTTACTTGTGGAGAGTAAAAATCGAAAGCGTTCATTCAAAAAAAATAAGTCCTCCTTTGATATAATGGAAGAAGCAACATCAACCGTAAAGAATCAAAGGAGGACGAATAAATGGACGAAAGTAGTTTATAACACACAAGGTGGAAGTGTCAATATCATGTAATACCAGTACCGAAATACAGAATGTATTTGTTAAAATGATGTGACCCCCAAAAAAGAGAAGTAGCTTCAAAATATGGTATAATGAAATCGCAAAACAACATTAACCAAGAAAGAAGTACTTCTCATGAATATGATAAAACAAGAAGCAAGAAAAAAGCAAGAAATAGTTAAGCAAGCAATAAAAAACGGATATGCGACACAGGCTGATAAGTACAAATCCTTGTGAGCTCGTGCGTCTTTCAAAGCTCGAAAGGCGTGAGTATGAGTGGTATAACTCTGACGAGATTATCACTATGTTAGACGCTCTGAAAGGCGAGCCGCTATACCCTCTTATTAAAGCCACTGTTATTCTACGGCGACTCCTTGTCTTGCTTCGAGGACTATGTTTTTCTCTTTTATGGGATTTTCAATAACCCCGATGAAGCGGTAATGAATAATGATTTTCTGCGTTCTGTTCTTACCTTTACCCTCAATGGAGTGAACCTCGATTTTCTCAATAAGTTCATTCAGGAGTGCAGGTGTAAGAGTTTCCATCTGCATAAACTTACGGACTGCCAATGTGAATTGTTCTTTGCTTGTACGAAGATTTTCTATCTCTGAAAGCTCTTCTTGGTATTGCCTGATTTTTAGTTTCAGCTCGTCTCGTCCTGTTTCATACCTCTGAGATAATTGCATAAAGCTTTCTTCGTTAACAATACCGTTGATGTGCTTTTCAAAGAGTTTTTCATACATCACGGCAACCTCCTTAGTTCTTGCTGTTGCTTTATCAATACTGCTTTCAAGAAACTTCTGCTGATTGAGTATGCTTTTGTTTGTCTTTGCTTCAAGAATATCTGCGAACGCTTCTTCATCTTCAATGAGAAAGCTTGCAAGACTTCTGAGCTCAAGCATCACAATCTGCTCCAAAGAATCAGCTCTGACATAATGTGTACCCTCACAGGTGCCTCTGCGACCTTTGTAGTTGAAGCACATAAAATACTTGATATCAGTATTCGGGTGATTGACATTGAACCATAAAGGACTTCCGCAATCGACACAGTATAATAATCCGCAGAACATATTCTTTTCAGCATGTTCGGGATTCGGCGCTCTGCGTTTACCTTTGGCTTTCATCTTCTGAACAGTTTCAAAAGTATCTCTGTCAATTATCGGCTCGTGAACATTCTTGAAAATCTTCCAGTTCTCTTCGGGATTCTGAAGTCTTTTCTTATTCTTGAAGTTTTTTGAGTAAGTCTTGAAGTTGATAACATCACCGCAGTATTCCTGTTGTGCAAGAATCTTCTGTACCGTCGTCTTACACCATTTATAAGAGTCAGGCTGAGTTTTTTTACCGCCCTTGTTAAGACCTTTGCTCTGCCAATATGTCATCGGTATCATTACTTTGTTTTCCTGTAAGATACGGGCAATAGTTTCATTGCCTTTACCCTCAATGCACATTGCAAAGATACTCTTGACTACTTCTGCAGATTCGGTATCAATAATCCACTTCTTTTTGTTCTGTGGGTCTTTCATATACCCGTAAGGCGGTTGAGATAACGGTTCTCCCATATTTCCGCGAATACGATGAGCACTTCTTACCTTACGGCTGATATCTCTCGCATACATTTCATTCATAACATTCTTGAATGGTGCGATTTCGTTTTCACCCTCATCACTGTCAACCATATCATTAACAGCGATAAACCTTACATTATGCTCAGGGAAATAGTTGTCTGTGTAATGACCAACCGAGACATAATCTCTGCCTAATCGGGAAAGGTCTCTGACGATAACAACTGAGATATATCCCATTTCAATATCGTCAAGAAGCTCCTGAAAAGCAGGTCTATTGAAGTTCGTGCCTGTATAACCGTCATCAACATAATACTTGGTATTTGATAAACCTAATTCCTTTGCCTTTTGTGTCAGCATTTTCTTTTGAGACGAGATTTGTCAAGGTATGTTTTTGTAAAGGAGTGTGCAATTCGCATTGACAAGCAGCCTTCATCGACTGGATGCGGGGCAGCCTCTTCGGACAGGTGGCCGGAATGGCGATACTCCCTTCGACACTTCTCGGCATCTTGCCGGTGGGCTGCGTTCTTCATATGCATGGCACTCTGTCGGCAGAGACGTTCCTGACGGTTATCGTTCTGTCCTTCGGCGTTATGCAGCCGCTGATCACCGCCTTTTCCTACACCGATGACATCGCCCAGGTCAAGACCATCGTGGACGAGATAGCGGAGGTGCTGTCCGGCGAGGATATGCAGCATCCAAGGACGGTGGAAAGGCTGCCGGCCGACAACGCCATCGAGCTAAAAAATGTCCGCTTTGCCTATCACGACAAGGAGGTGCTGCACGAAATCAATCTGCACATTGCCCCGGGGACGGTCAATGCCCTTGTAGGCTCCTCCGGCAGCGGCAAGTCCACCATCGCCCGGCTTATTGCCTCCCTGTGGGATGTAAAGGACGGCACAATTAAGCTGGGCGGCGTGGACATCCGTACACTTCCGCTGGCGGAGTGCACGAAGCGCATCGCCTATGTGTCGCAGGATAATTACCTTTTTGACCTTTCGGTTATAGACAACATCCGCATGGGCAGAAAGGGTGCGACCGATGCGGAGGTCATTGACGTCGCGAAGAAATGCGGCTGCCACGAGTTCATAATGGGGCTGGAGAACGGCTATCAGACCGTATGCGGCGCATCCGGCGGACACCTCTCCGGCGGCGAACGGCAGCGCATCTCCATTGCCCGGGCCGTGCTGAAGGACGCGCCAATCGTCATTCTGGGCGAGGCCACTGCCAATGTTGACCCCGAAAATGAAAAGGAGCTGATGGAGGCCGTTGCGGAATTGACCCACGATAAGACGGTCATCATGATTGCTCACCGGCTGAAAATCGTGCGCCATGCCGACCAAATTGTTGTGGTCGATCATGGTGAGATCGTTCAGCAGGGCACCCATGGCGAGCTGGTTGCTGTTGACGGGCTCTACCGCCGCTTCGTGGTGGAGCGGCAGCAGGCCGCCGGGTGGAAGGTCTGATTTCACTTTGCATATTATTCAACAAAGCCCGTACCAGTTAAACTGATACGGGCTTTGTTATGCTCCGCGTTTATCCGCCCCCTAACGCTAATAACACAGCATCTGCAAGGAGCAGAGAAGCACCTTGCCGCCTCTCTGCTCCCTCACTTGCTTGTTTATTTTTGGGTATTTTCTTCATCGTCCAGCAGGTCGGTCATATTCCGCAGGCTGATGCCCAGGGTGGACCCGTTGTGCAGCAATGCCGAGGTGGTGGGCGGCAGTACCCCCGCCACGCCCAGTGCGATCAGCGCCAGGTTGAAGCCCACGATGAAGCGGTAGCTGCCGTGGATACGCTCCATCAGTGCCTCACCGAGCCTGCGCAGTGTTACCAGCGCAAGCAGATCCTCCGAGGCAACGGTGATGTCGGCGATCTCCCGGGCGATGGCCGCACCGGTGGAGATGGCGATGCCCGCGTCCGCTTCGGAGAGGGCGGGAGAATCGTTGACGCCGTCGCCCACCATGATAACGGTGTGTCCCTTTTCCTTTTCCTGCCGGATAAACGCGGCCTTATCCTCCGGCAGCACCTCGGCGTACACGGCGTCCACGCCCACCTCGGCGGCCACAGCCTCCGCCGTGCGGCGGTTGTCGCCGGTCATCATCACCACGTTGGCAAAGCCGCTCTCGTGCAGCGCCCTCACCGCCTCCCGTGCCTCCCGGCGCAGGGGATCGTGGATGCAGATCACCGCCGCCAGCTCCCCGTCTATGCAGAGATACAGCTGGGAATACGCGGCGGGCAGCGCGTCAAATTTCGGCTGCTCTCCCTCCGGGATGCGGCAGCCCTCGTCCTCAAAGACAAAGTGGGCGCTGCCGATGATGACCTTCTTGCCCTCCACCATGCTGGAGATGCCGTGGGCCACCACATACTGCACCTGCGAATGATACTCCTCGTGGG
>OFML01000961.1_pt1 | contig 18609 bp, 17 predicted proteins | sample 1541831 | NCBI WGS metagenome assembly OFML01 (sample SAMN04209237, study PRJEB22552) | human gut metagenome | biome: gut; material: feces | host: Homo sapiens | place: USA: Oklahoma | reverse complement strand
GCTCTACGAATCTTTTGCCATTGGGCGCATTACCGATGAACGCTTTGATACTCTGTTTGCAGAATACGAAGCGGAGCAGAAAACTCTTGTCATATCTGCATCGGATGCAGAATCGCATCTGTCCTCTTTTGAGGAAGATACTGACCGTGCGGTGCAGTTCCTTTCACTGGCAAAGAAGTACACCGATTTTTCCGAACTGACTACTCCAATACGATTTTACTTCTTCTTAATTTCAATCAAAAATCCCTTTCCCTGTTTTAATTCCTTCTATGCTACTCTTGTAAGCACAAAAAGGAGGAGTTGACTATGACAACCTTAATAAAATCCATTCATAAATACGAGGACAAATTTGAGAAGAAGGCGGAACGCTTTACTTTTCATCATCCATATTTTGCATTTTTTGCTCTGTTTATTGGGATGCCCATTTTTACTTTGATTGCTGTTGCGGCAGGCACCACAGTGATTGCCTTGCCACTTTCCCTTATTTTCGGTTGGGTCTAACATCTTTATGGCAACTTTATGGCAAGTAAAAAAGACTTTTACTGACTTTATGGGAAAGAGATTAAGATAATGGGGAAATCAGATTAGAGGAGGAAATAAAAATGCTTGATATTTGGATGCTGCTTCTTTTAGGTGCTTGCTGTGGATCGATTGCATTGTTGATTCATTGGTGTCAGAAACAGGTCGATCAAAACGAATAGGAAGGAGATTGTTTTTATGATGTATGTACTTGGAGGTATTGTCCTCTTAATGGGTGGCTATTTGGTGTACGCATTGGTTCACCCGGAAAAATTCTAATATGTAAAGGAGGAAAAAACGATGCTTCAACTTGTGTTGACGATTCTCATTTATTTGATTATGGTCATTCCGGTAGGCAGCTATTTATATCATATTGCCGCCGGAAAACATACCTTTGCCGATCCGGTATTGAATCGTGTGGATGATGTGATTTATAAGATAAGCGGCATTGACCCACACAAAAAGATGGATTGGAAAAAATATGCCCTGGCTTTGCTTGGTACAAACGCAGTTATGATTTTACTGGGGTATATGATTTTGAGGATTCAAAGTATTCCCATTTTCAATCCCAACGGTGTAGGCGCTATGGAGGAATCCTTATCGTTTAATACGATTATTAGCTTTATGACAAATACCAACCTTCAGCATTATTCAGGGGAATCCGGTCTGAGTTATCTCTCCCAGATGCTGGTCATTACCTTTATGATGTTTGTTTCCGCAGCCAGCGGATATGCTGCCTGTGTTGCTTTTATCCGTGGCTTGGCTGGAAAAAGCAAAAATAACGTAGGAAACTTTTATTCGGATCTGGTCCGGATCATCACTCGTGTACTGCTTCCGTTTTCCATCATTGGCGGTTTGCTTCTTGTCTGGCAGGGTGTTCCGCAGAACTTCAGCGGCAATGTGATTGTAGATACCATTGAGGGTGCCAAACAGATTATCGCACAGGGTCCGGTCGCTGCTCTGGAAATTATCAAACATTTGGGAACCAATGGCGGCGGATTTATCGGTGCAAACTCTGCTACACCTATAGAAAATCCTACGATTCTTACCAACCTGATTGAGTTGTATTCCATGATGCTGCTTCCCGGCGCTTGTGTAATCACATTCGGTAAAATGGTTCGTGACCGCAAATGTGAGGCACAGGCAGGCAGTACAGCTTTTACAGTTCGCAGCGGCGTAGATTCCCGCAGTTTTACTGCCCGTTTCTTTGGTAGGGAGGGCAGAACCATTTTTGCTGCGATGAGTATTCTTTTTGTGATTGGTCTGGGCGTTTGCTTCTGGGCAGAATCTCAAGGAAATCCAGCATTGGCAGAAGCTGGATTGTCTCAGTCGATGGGAAGTATGGAAGGCAAGGAGGTTCGGTTTGGCATTGCACAATCAGCAATGTTTACAACCACGACTACCTCTTTTACTACCGGTACAGTCAATAATATGCATGATACCCTAACGCCACTGGGCGGTATGATCCCACTTTTGCACATGATGCTCAATGTGGTGTTCGGCGGTAAAGGTGTCGGTTTAATGAACATGATCATATATGCAATTTTAGCAGTCTTTATCTGTGGCTTGATGATCGGACGGACACCGGAATATCTGGGTAAAAAAATTGAAGGCCGTGAAATGAAGCTCACTGCCCTTTGTATCATTATCCATCCGTTTTTGATTTTGGCATTTTCCGCTTTAGCGGTAGGGACACAGGCTGGTTTGGAAGGCATTACGAATCCTGGCTTTCATGGACTGTCCCAGGTGCTTTATGAATTTACTTCATCAGCAGCCAATAATGGCTCCGGCTTTGAAGGACTGGCAGACAATACCATGTTCTGGAATATTACCACCGGTCTTGCCATGTTCTTTGGACGATACTTGTCCATTGTGATCCAGCTTGCAATCGCAGGTTCGTTTATGAAGAAAAAATTTGTAAATGACTCCGTCGGTTCCCTGCATACAGATACGGCTGCATTTCCGATTATTCTTGTCGTTGTCGTTTATATTTTTGCGGCGCTGACATTTTTCCCGGTGCTGGCTCTCGGTCCGATTGCAGAGCATCTGACACTATGGGCGTAAGGAGGCAAAACGAATATGAGTAAAAAACAAACAAAAAAATTGATAACGCCGGAAATCTTCCATCAGGCGGTCATCGGTTCCTTTGTAAAGCTGAATCCACGATATATGATGAAAAATCCGGTGATGTTCGTGGTGGAAGTAGGCTGCTTTATCACTCTGCTGCTTTCTTTCTTTCCAGGTTTGTTTGGCGATATAGCAACCAGCAATCTCAGGATATATAACATCATTGTCTGCGTGGTGTTGTTCGTGACCGTATTGTTCGCCAACTTCGCCGAATCTGTGGCTGAAGGCCGAGGCAAGGCACAGGCGGCAAGCCTGAAAAAGACGCAAAAAGATACCACGGCGCATCTGCTCGGTTCGGACGGTTCTACAACAGATATCCGATCCAGCGAGCTGAAAAAGAATGATGTTGTTCTGGTTTCTGCCGGAGAAATTATCCCCGGTGATGGTGAGGTAATCGAAGGAGTCGCTTCTGTGGATGAATCCGCTATTACAGGTGAATCGGCTCCGGTTGTCAGAGAGTCCGGCGGAGACTTTTGCTCCGTTACCGGAGGTACAACCGTGGTTTCAGACTGGTTGAAAATCCGCATTACTTCTGATCCCGGCAACAGCTTTCTGGATCGTATGATTGCACTGGTAGAAGGTGCTTCCCGTAAAAAAACGCCCAATGAGATTGCGCTCAATACCTTACTGGTTTCTTTGACGATTATCTTTTTAATTGTGATTGTTACCCTTTATCCGATGGCAGTATATTCCGGCGTTCAGCTTCAGATTTCGACGCTGATTGCCCTGGCTGTTTGCCTGATCCCTACGACCATTGGCGGTTTGCTTTCAGCAATCGGGATTGCCGGTATGGATCGAGTGACTCGCTTCAATGTAATCGCCATGTCTGGTAAAGCAGTAGAAGCCTGTGGTGATGTGGATACCATGATTCTTGATAAAACTGGTACGATTACCTACGGAAACCGTCTGGCGGCCGATTTCTTCCCGGTAGATGGTGCAGACCGCAGCGAGCTGATTCGCTGTGCGGCACTGACCTGCCTTCATGATGACACGCCGGAGGGAAAATCTACGCTAGAACTTGCTCACCGTATGGGTGACAACAGCACGGAAACACCCGGTTCTAACTTTATCGAGTTTACCGCACAAACCCGTATGAGCGGTGTGGATCTTCCTAACGGAACAAAAATCCGAAAAGGTGCGGCAGATGCAATAGAGAATTATGTAAAAGAACAGGGGGGGCATATTCCCAAAAATTTACGAGAAGAAGTGGAAAAAATTTCTTCTCTTGGAGGAACGCCCCTGACAGTCTGTGAAAATAATCGTATTTTAGGAGTTATTTATCTGAAAGATACGGTAAAAGCGGGAATGGCGGAACGATTTGAACGGCTGAGAGCCATTGGTATCAAGACAATTATGTGTACCGGAGATAATCCGCTGACTGCCGCCACTATTGCAAAGGAAGCCGGTGTTGATGGTTTTATCGCAGAATGTAAGCCGGAGGATAAGATAGAAGTTATTAAGAAAGAGCAGGCTGAAGGAAAAATCGTGGCTATGACCGGAGATGGTACAAACGATGCTCCGGCACTGGCACAGGCGAATGTAGGACTCGCCATGAACAGTGGTACAACAGCGGCAAAAGAGGCTGCCAATATGGTGGATTTGGATTCCGATCCTACAAAAATTCTGGAAGTCGTGGAGATTGGTAAGCAGCTTCTGATTACAAGGGGAAGCTTAACTACCTTTTCCATTGCCAATGATATAGCAAAGTATTTTGCTATTATTCCGGCGATGTTTATGAGGGCGATCCCTGAATTAGGGGTTCTTAATATCATGCATTTGGCTACGCAATACAGCGCCATCCTCTCCGCTTTGATTTTCAATGCGATTATCATACCGTGTCTGATCCCACTGGCAATGAAAGGCGTAAAATATCGTCCCATGTCTTCAGGGAAAATGCTGTTGCGGAATATGATGATTTTTGGTGTTGGCGGTGTCATTACACCTTTTGTGGGTATTAAGTTAATTGATATGATCATTCACCCATTGTTGGCACTGCTGGGACTGTAATAGGAGGTTGATTATTCATGAAAGAGAATATAAAAGGAATGTTGCATTATACAAGACAAGCCTTTGGCGTATCTCTGGTGCTGATGTTGCTTTGCGGACTGCTTTTTCCGCTTTTACTTTCCGGCATTTCTGCGATTCTTTTCCCGCATCAGGCTGAAGGCAGTTTGATAGAGATAAACGGTAAGGCAGTGGCAGCAGAGAATGTAGGGCAGGAATTTACAGAAGATTATTATTTGTGGAGCCGACCGTCTGCTTATCATTACAATGTATACATAGAAAATGCGGACGGAACTCAAACTTATCAGGACGGAACGGAATTTTCCGGAATTGGTTCCGGCTCTAATAACTATGCGCCGTCTAATCCTGAGCTTGTAGAACGAGTGGAAGCAGATATGGCACTTTTTCTGGAAAAAAATCCGGATGTAAAGCCGGAGGATATTCCTACTGACTTGCTGACGGCTTCCGGCTCCGGTCTTGACCCTCATATTTCTCCAAAGGCAGCTGAAATCCAGATTCCTCGTATTGTAGCTGCTTCTGGGTTGGAGGAAGATCAGGTGCGTAAAATCATAGAGAATCATACTACCGGTAAGCTGTTAGGAGTATTTGGAGAGGAAACTGTGAATGTAGTAAAAGTGAACATTGAACTTGGTACAGCAATGGGATTGCTTCAAAACTGAAAAGATGGCAGGATGAGATGTTAAAGGGCAGGAAAAATCTTTTCCTGCCCTTTATACAATCTTAATGCGTTTCAATGTTTACTCATACACATTTTATAAAAATAAAGATAAAATGAAAGAAATACAGGTGGCTTTGAGGTCCTTGCAGCTGCGAAAGAAGGAAAGAAATTATTTTAATAGGTGCAGTCGTGGCAATGTTTGCCTTTGGTTTTTATATCATGGATAAGGTAGATCATTTCTTAAACGATAATTACAGTCGGCTGGAAGTGATGGAACACACCTCTGCCCTTCGTATAGCTATGGAGGATTCTTCCATAGCTGGTTCCTTATCTGATTTGCTGGAAGAATTTTCTAAAACAAATCCGGATTGCGATATATATTTCATGACTGGAAATATACATGAGATACAGGAAGGCTTGACAGAAAATAATTTTGATTTAAGATTTGTTGCAGCGGATTGTCAGGAAATTCAAAAGGAAGAATACTCGTCTGCACTTATTATGTTGAAGCGCAATTCTTTAAGTACATTCGTAATTGACATTCCTATTAATCCGATTGATACAACTCCGATTATGATAAAAGTATTATGGAAAAGAGATCTATATAAACGGGAATTAAATCAGTTTGTCGAACTGTTAAAGCAATATGATAAATTCTGTGATGCAATCGCTTAGAATTTAGCTGGTTTGAAAAAAAGACCGTTATATTGTATAATCTTTATGCAACCTTAATGTCTGTATTCAGATCCTTTTTGCAACTTAATGGGATATAGGCTAAACTAATGTAATGATAAGAGGTGAGAACTTGTGAGTGAGAATAATCTTATGGCTGATAAACTTTTGAAAGCGATTCAAGAGGAAGAACGAGATAAAACCAGAGGACATTTGAAAATATTTTTCGGATACGCCGCTGGAGTCGGAAAAACCTATGCTATGCTGAAAGCGGCTCATGAGGCAAAGCAGCGTGGAATTGATGTGATTGCCGGATATATCGAACCTCATGCACGACCAAAAACAGCTGCTCTTTTGCATGGTCTGGAAGTGCTTCCAAGTAAAAGTGTTCCATACAACGGGATTACCCTCCGGGAATTTGATATTGATGCAGCCCTTCAAAGAAAGCCGCAGTTGATTCTTGTAGATGAGCTGGCTCATACAAATGCCGACGGCAGCCGCCATGCAAAACGCTATCAGGATATAAAAGAGCTGTTATATGCCGGAATTGATGTGTATACTACAGTTAATGTACAACATATCGAAAGTCTGAATGATATGGTTGCTTCTATTACCGGCGTTTTTGTGCGTGAACGCATCCCTGACTCCATTTTCGATCAGGCTGATCAGGTAGAGCTTGTGGATATTGAACCTCAGGAGCTGATCGAACGGTTGAAAGAGGGAAATGTTTATCGGGAATCCCAGGCAAAGCGGGCAGTAAATAACTTTTTTACTGTAGAAAATTTAACAGCCCTTCGGGAAATTGCACTGCGCCGCTGTGCAGATCGGGTAAATATCCTGACTGAAAACAGCAGAATCAAAAGTCATGGTGATTATCATACCGATGAGCATATTCTTGTGTGTCTTTCTTCCTCTCCCTCCAACGCAAAATTAATCCGGACTGCCGCAAGAATGGCAAATGCTTTCCGCAGTGATTTTACGGCATTATTTGTAGAAACACCAGCTTTTTCTGCTATGAAAGTGGAAGATAAAAAAAGACTTCAGGATAATGTGCATCTTGCCAGACAATTAGGGGCAAAGATAGAAACTGTATATGGCGATGATATTCCCTTACAAGTTGCAGAATTTGCTAGACTTTCCGGTGTATCAAAAATTGTGATCGGACGAAGTGTAGCTGCGAAAAAGCATTTATTCAGCAAACCTACACTGACAGAAAAGCTGATTGCCTATGCCCCCAATTTAGATGTGTATATTATTCCCGATACAACTTCTGCCCCTGTTTCCTACTATGCAAAAAAAGCAAAGGGAATCAGGCACCTGGTATATTCGCCAGCCGATCTTGCAAAAAGTATCGGTATTTTGCTTGCTGCAAGTGGCATCGGGTTTCTATTTCAGAAATTAGGGTTTGCCGAAGCTAATATCATTACGGTGTATGTCTTGGGAGTGCTGCTTACTTCGGCTATCACAACACACTGGATTTACAGCCTCATTTCTTCCATCGTGAGCGTTTTGCTATTTAATTTTTTATTTACCGTTCCGAGATTTTCATTGGAAGCATACGATCAGGGATATCCAGTTACCTTTATTATCATGTTTCTTGCGGCACTCCTGACAGGTTCTCTTGCCACACAACTCAAGAATCATGCAAAACAATCCGCACAGGCTGCATATCGCACCAAGGTTTTATTTGACACGAATCAGATTTTGCAGCAGGAAAAAAATCAAGAGGATATTATTTCTGCCACATCAAGGCAGCTTGTCAAGCTGCTTGGGAGGGGGATTGTGTTTTATCCTGTAGAAAATGGCTTGCTTGGAGAAGCGCGTACTTTTTCACCGGACGGGAATGTTTTGGATAACAGCTGCCTATCTGTAAATGAACAAGGGGTGGCAAAGTGGGTTTTGAAAAACAACAAACATGCAGGCGCTACCACAGATACACTTTCTGATGCAAAATGCCTTTATCTTGCTGTCCGGATTATGGACAGAGTGTACGGTGTGGTGGGAATCGTCATTGGCCAACAGCCTCTGGATGCTTTTGAGAACAGCATTTTGCTTTCGATTCTTGGTGAGTGTGCAATGTCACTGGAAAATGAGAAAAACGCCAGGGAGAAAGAGGAAGCGGCAATTCTTGCCAGAAATGAACAGCTTCGGGCAAATCTTCTACGGGCGATTTCCCATGACCTTCGCACTCCCCTGACTTCTATTTCCGGCAATGCCAGCAATCTTTTGTCAAACGGAAAATCCTTTGACGAAGATACCAAGCTCCAGCTATACACCGATATTTACGACGATTCCATGTGGTTGATTAATCTTGTGGAAAATCTTCTCGCCGTTACTCGGATAGAGGAAGGGCGGCTGAATATTCGTGCGTCTGCAAATTTGATAGATGAAGTAATTGCGGAGGCATTGCACCATGTAAATCGTAAAAGTGTAGAGCATTGCATTACGGTAGAACATGAAGAAGATTTTATCCTTGCTAAAATAGACGCCAGACTGATCGTTCAGGTCATTATCAATATTGTAGACAATGCCATTAAGTATACTCCAAAAGGCTCGCATATTCAGATAAAAACAAGGAAGCAAGACGAGCATGTGATTGTTACTGTAGCAGATGATGGGGAAGGAATTCCAGATGAGCTGAAACCGAAAGTGTTCGATATGTTTTATAGTGGTGCGAATAAGATTGCAGATAGCCGGCGTAGCTTAGGATTGGGACTGTCGTTGTGCAAATCGATTATCCATGCACATGGCGGTACGATTTCTGTTTCCGATAACATACCACATGGAACAGTGTTTACATTCACATTACCTGCTGAGGAGGCGCAAATACATGAATAAACCACTTATTTTAGTTGTGGAAGATGATTCTTCCGTGAAAAATTTGATTACAACCACATTGAAGGCACATGATTACCGGCATCTAACGGCTCCCAATGGGAAGGCTGCAATTTTAGAAGCATCTTCCCACAATCCGGATATTGTGCTTTTGGATTTGGGTTTACCGGACATAGACGGCGTGGATGTGATCAAAAAAATCAGAACATGGTCTAATATGCCAATTATTGTCATTAGCGCAAGGAGCGAAGATACTGATAAGATAGACGCTTTGGATGCTGGTGCAGATGATTATCTTACAAAACCATTTTCTGTGGAGGAGCTATTGGCTCGCCTTCGTGTTACCCAGCGTAGAATTGCAATGATGGAAAGCGAATCTTCGGCAGGTGCAGCAGTCTTTTCCAATGGACAGCTTCGGATTGATTATGCCGCTGGATGTGCTTACTTGAATGAGCAGGAATTACATTTGACACCAATCGAGTATAAACTGTTGTGTATCCTTTCTCAAAATGTAGGAAAGGTTCTGACCCACACCTACATTACACAAAAAATATGGGGGCACAGCTGGGAAAATGATATTGCTTCTCTTCGAGTCTTTATGGCGACTCTTCGTAAGAAAATAGAAACAACCCCTGAGTCCCCCAAATATATTCAGACACATATCGGTGTTGGTTATCGAATGCTGCGGGTAGAGTAAAGATTTGATTGTATATTCGGAAATGTCATTTATCATTCTGTTTGGATAAATGCAGTATTTTTACATCCTGAAAATTATTAAGGTGTCTCTTTGTGAGAAATAGACCAACATTAGAGAAGACCAGCGCTGAGATTGCATTATATCCATACGCTGGTCTTTTTTTATTGTAAATACAGAGATTTATGATAAAGGGTGCTGTATATAAAGCCTTCTAAAAAAAGTGTTTTTTTATCAGAAAATCACCTTGACAAATCTCGTCTCAATACAGGAGATTGTACGGCACACTTCATCAGAGAAGAAGTCCTGCGGAAAATCGTTCTCAATCAGATATTTGCCGTAACTGCCATGTTCTATGAGGACATCACTGCTTTTATGGAATTGATACAGAAACAGCGATTTGATGAAGCGGAAAAGGACATAAAACGCAAACGGCGTGAGGTCGGACAGGCAAGAAAACGGATTGCAGAACTTGACCGGATTTTCAAGCGGATTTATGAGGACGACATCAACGGCACAATCAGCCATGAGCGATTTTTGAAGCTGTCCGCAGAGTATGAAGCAGAACAAAAAGAGCTGACGGAAAAGGTAAAGGCAGAACAACAGGAAGTCGATACCTACGAACAGAATAAAAGCGATTTTGACAGCTTCACCGCCATCATCCGCAAGTATGTGAGAATAACCAAATTAACTCCCACTATCGTCAATGAGTTTGTAAAGAAAATCATCGTCCATGCGCCGGATAAATCAAGCGGACACCGCAGACAGAAGATACAGATTGTATGGAACTTTATCGGAGAACTGGAACAGGACGAGAATAAGCAGACCATTGAACGGCAGAGAATCAAAACCACTAGTTTACTAGTGGTTTGCTCAGACCCCAGAGGGGTCAGTACTTGCTGACCCCTCGAAGGGGTACTGAAAATATCATCGCATCGCTCGCTCCGCAACTGGTAAACCAGTCATGCGTGTCTTTTTAAGGTTTACAGTGCTTTCTAACCTTTTATATGTTTTTTCTCACAAGATTTTCTTTTAAGGAAATTACATCTATTTATGTTGCTTACTACTAGTTTCCATCAATTTATTTGCCAAGGCTTTTTTATTTACCCCTGGTAGAACCAGCCTAAAGGCAACAAAAAGCAAGACAGCATAGCAAACCGCTATGCTGTCTTGCAACTTAACAATTACTTCCTTATGGGTGTGCTCCCTTCGGATGCTTCCCTTTTTTTATCAGCAATCAGCAGGTTGCGCCGCCGACCAGATGCAGCTTCGCGCCGATGATCTGGTCCTTTCTTTCCAGCAGCTCGGAACCCAGCAGCTGGCTCTGGACATTTTCAAAGCCCAGACGCTCGATGGTATCCGAGAAACGCTCGCCGGTCTTGCCCTGTTCGCGGAAGAGCAGAATGGCTTTCTCGATGACCTGCATCACCTCTTCCTCCGAGGTAAACACAGGGTCCAGCGGTTTGCCGTGGGCATATTTCTTACCCCAGCGTCCGCCGATATAGATGCGGTATCCATACTCGCCGGTCGGCATTGCCTTGAACGGGCAGGTACCGATGCAGCGACCGCAGTTGTTGCACAGGTTCGGGTCAATCTTCAGAACGCCGTCCACCACCTTTGCTGCATGGACCGGACAGGTGTTTTCCACCTGGCAGACCTTACAGCCGCGGCAGATGTCCGCCTGAAAACCCGGGATGCGCTGACCGACCACGCCCAAATCGTTGAGGTTTGGCTTGACGCAGTTGTTCGGGCAGCCTCCGACGGCAATCTTGAATTTGTGCGGCAGCTTGACCGATTCGTAGCCTTTATAGAAGCGGTCGTGAATCTTTCTGGAGAGGTCAAAGCTGTCCAGCAGTCCGTACTGACAGGTGGTACCCTTGCAGGCAACCACCGGTCTTACCTTCGAGCCGGTGCCGCCGGTTTCCAGACCGTACTCCGCTACAAAGGCGCGCAGCTCTTCAATTTTATCAAACGGCACGCCCGGAATCTCGATGGTCATACGGGAGGTCATCTCCAGCTCGCCGCTGCCAAAGCGCTGCGCTGCCTCGGTGATGCAGGCGCTTTCCTCTGCGGTGATTTTTCCGTTGCGGGTGATGATGCGGGCATTGAAGCAGTCGGTACCTTTGTTATGCAAAAATCCCCACGCCTTGACCCGCTTGATGTCCTCGGCGCTGATGGTCACCTGACCGCTCTGCTTTGGCATCCGGTTGACAGTCAAACCGCCCTCCAGCACCTTGGTGTTGGTGTAGCCAAAGTGGCGCAGACGATTTTGCAGCAGGTAGGCGCGCTTGCCCTTGTCGCAGACCAGCAGCAGCTTTTCTTCCTTGCCAAGACCCTTCACCTCGCCGTTTACCTCTGTCAGGTTCACATACGGTGCGCCGGCAATTTTTGGCTGAATGGCTGCGTCGATGATTCGGTAGTCCTCTGCCTTGCCCTGCAAAAATTCCAGCGGCGTGATGCTGTCTAACTTGCCCGCCAGCTTGTTTTCCAGCAGGTTGACAGCGGTAACAAACGGATGGATGGCGGTGGAAAACGGAGGCGCATACGCCATGTCCATATTTTGCAGCCGGTCGATTGTTGCGCCCATCGTCAGAGCGACCACGCCGACGTCCACAATCTTATCCACTGCGCCTGCACCCAAAACCTGCACGCCCAGCAGTTTTTTGCTGTCGCGGTCGGCAATCAACTTGATGATGAACGGGTTCGAGCCCGGGTAATAGTGTGCCTTGTCGTCGGTGACCGCTGTGACCGAAATTATCGAATATCCTGCCTGGCGGGCTGCCTGCTCGCTCAAGCCGGTGCGTCCTGCATTCAGCTGCGGCAGCTTGACCACTGCGGTGCCCAGCACACCCGGATAGGAGGCTTCTTCCCCGCACAGCACCTGTGCCAATGTTCTGCCCTCCATATTGGCGGAGGAACCCATCGGCGACCAGGTGTCCTCTCCGGTCAGACGGTTTTTGACGGTAACACAGTCGCCTGCTGCATAGATGTGCGGCAGATTGGTGCGCATCTGTGCATCCACTGCGATGGTTCCGTTCGGAAGCAGCTGGATGCCGCTCTCCTTCAAAAAGGCGGTGTTTGGACGGACGCCCAGCGACAGGACGACCACGTCCGCCTTCAGTTCTTCTCCTGCCACCTGCACGCCCTGTGCCTGTGTGGTGCCGGTCACTGCCTCCAGACGGGTGTTCAGGCGGACCTTGATGCCCTGCTTTTCCAGGTGATTTTTGGCAAGCTCTGCCATCTCCGGGTCAAAGCCGGGCATAATCTGCTCTGCCATGTCGATGACGGTGACCGACAGACCCTGTTCCATCAGGTTTTCTGCCATCTCCAGTCCGATGAAGCCGCCTCCTGCGACCACGGCACGCTTTGCATTGTTCTGCTCCAAATACTCCCGCAGGTCGATGGCATCCTGCGGTGTGCGGATGGTGAACACACCCGGCAGGGATACTCCCGGCAGCGGCGGGATGATGGAGGAAGCGCCGCTTGCGATGATACACTCGTCAAAGCTGTATCGCTCCTCTGCCCCGGTGCGCAGATTCTTTGCCACTGCTTCCCTGCTCTGCGGCAGCAGGGCGGTCACCTCCCGCTCAACCAGAACGTTTGCTCCGGTCAAAGCGGTAAATTTTGCAGGTGTATTGACAATCAGTTCTTCCTTATGCTCAATCAGACCGCCGACATAGTACGGCAGTCCGCATCCTGCATAGGAGATGTCCCTGCCCTTTGTCAGGATGGTCACCTGTGCATCGGGCGACAGGCGTTTGATTTTTGCCGCTGCTTTGGTACCGGCAGCTACGCCGCCAATGATCAGTACATTCATTCGAGTACCCCACTTTCCTATTCCATTTTCATCGGACGAAGCTCCTTCGTCCACTCGGCTTTTTCGTCTTTATTATACACGATTTTCCGTCAAAATCCTAGACCCAAATATCATCCATCCATGATTCCCCGCCTTCTTTCGACAGATTTTGCAGCGATGCTGTTGTATACTGCGCTTGTACGAGCATCCACCTCCATTTACAAAAGAAAGAAGGATTTCCCATGAAAAAATGTTTTTCCCTCATCCTTGCCGCTTTGCTGTGTCTGGGCGCTGCCCGCTTCCTGCCACAGGTAAAGGCTCAAAGGCTGACCATTGACCCACTGACTGCACAGATTTCCGAAAGCGACGAGGATTACGGCATCATGCTGCTGGACGGCAAGTTCCCGGACGGTGCCGGTGACATCCAATAGGGCATCGACTCGCCAAAATACTCCTCAATGTTCTCCTTCATCAGCTGTGCATTTTTGTTGTCCTGCATCGAGCAGTAATAGAAATAGGACTGGTAAAAATAGCGCTTGCTTTCCTCTTCGCGGTGCAGCTGGTGCAACGACTGCGCGATGACAAACAGCAGCCCGCCCATGCAGCTGGAACGACCCGACTGCACCGAACATTCGATGCCCTGTTGGGCAACCTGAATCGCCTGCTCGTTCTGTTGCTCCATGCACAAAACCCGCGCATAGTTGTAGCTGATCAAAATCTTCATCGGGCAGGTCTGCTCCAGACTTTGCAGGTGCCCATCCAAATATTGCAGCAGTTGGCTGTACAGGCTGACTGCTGCTTTTGTTTGCCCATAATCGGCATAGACCAGCGCAATCTGGTTAATAATCTTCAGCTCATCCACTCCGTACAGATTGCCGGAGATGTCCTGTACACAAAAATGAGGGACCGTCAGGCTGATTGCCCGAAACAGCAGCATCTGCTTTTCCCGAAAACTGTACGGGACCAGCTTGCCGTCCTCCCATCGTCCCAGCAGTGCCCGGCAACGCAGCACAAACTGTCTGGTCAGATGATCGTCCGCTTCCATCATCTGCTCAAGCTCATCCAGTTTTTTTAAACCCTGCTCCCGCTGACCCAGCACGTTGCAGGAAACGATTTCGGTTTGCAGGTTGGAAATCTTCATCTCCTGCTCACTGAGCAGCGCATAATACCGTTCCCCGGGCATCCCCAATCGTTGCAGCAGTGCATTGAGCTTGCTGCGGGACGGGGTCTGCTTGCCGTTTTCAATCCTCGAGAGGGTCACTGTCTCGCAGATGCCGCGGCACAGCTGCTCCTGGGTCAGTCCCAGCTCCTGCCTGCGTTTTCGGATGATCGAACCAATGTAGACTTCCTTCATTCTGCCTGTTTTGCCTCCCTGCACAGCGCACCGCTGCGGCAGTCCACTGTCCGCAGATAGTCTGCCCACCAGCCAAGTACCTCTGCGATGCGTCCCAGCTCCGACTGCTTGCTGACCGTCCTCCACAGCTGTTTGTAGTAATAGAGCCAGTTTTCCAGCTGTTCTGCCAGAGCGCCTGCCTGCGCTGCATCGACCGGTCGGTGCAGATATTCCAGATTGGCTGCCATCGCTCCCATTTGGTTAAACAGGCAGCAGCCGTCGATTGCCAGCACATAGGCATTGAGCCGTTCCCTGCCCTGCGGCAAAGCGTGTACAGCACAGCCCAGCAGCTTGGTTTGCAGCTGTTTTAGGCAGCGGTTTTGTTCCTCCACCTGCTCTGCTGTCTGCTCAGAGGAAAAGCGGCTGTCCACAAACTGCCGGACCGACTCGGTCCCCTTGTGCTTGTGGTAGGTCTGGTACTCATAAAAGACGCAGATTGCCATCCAGCTGTACAGGATGTGCCGGTCGATTTCCCCAATCCAACCGGCTGCCTGCGGGAGCTGCTGCCCAAATTCCAGCACCGAGATAGACTGCATCAGCTCATCATACTCCATCGGCTGCTCGCTCCAGCCAAACTGTGCGCCGATTGCCGCACCCGGAAAGCTAAAGGTCGGGTGGCAGATGTGGTGGAAATCTCCCCAGTCGGTGTTCAGCAGCCCTACCGCACCAAACCGATGGGCATACTCTGCCATCCTGCGGATGTTCCGGTAGGAATCCTGCACGCTGTTGACCAGCCTGGACCAGCTCAGCACACCCGGACAGTTATAGAAGGTCGCCTGTGCCTGTGCAAACTGGCGGCTTTCATCCTCCTTCACCGTCGGAGAATATCCCCAGTTGAGGTAGATCATCTCTTTGGGCAGCTGCTGCACCAAATCGGGATATTTTCCGATGATGTCCCCCCACATCATCGGGCGGCAGCCTTTTTGAATGAGGTGGTCGCACAGCTTTTTGACAAAGCCGACATAGGCGGTGTCCTTGCCGACCTGACGGCAGTATTCCTGACTTCTGCCCAAGCCTAAATCAAAGGTTTCGTCCGCACACAGGTTAAACAAGCGGGTGCGGAACAGCGGACGGTACTCGTCAATCATCCGGCAGACAAAGGGAAAGCTGTCGGGATTGGTGATGTCGATGGTGTGGTGGTCCTGCTTGTCCCAGGCGTCAAAGGGGTCGTCACAGCTGTTTTCCAGCTCACACAGGTAGGAAAACTGTCGGGTTCGCAGCACCTGATACAGGTGGCTGAAGGTGGAGATGGATGGCACCAGCTCGATTCCCCGTTCATAGCAGTAGTCATCCAGCTCGATGATTTCCTCCGGTGTCAGCGGGTCGTCGCTGCGCCACACCTCGCTGAAATCGCGGAAGAGGTAGGTGTTCTCGATGTACAGCTGCATCTGGTTAAGCTTATATTCGGACAGCTTATCTGCCAGCTGCTTTAAAAAGTGCAGAGTCGGCACCCTGCCGCGGGTCACATCGTGGTAGTAGCCGCGGTACGGCAGGGAGGGAGCATCCTGCAAACGCAGCTGCGGCAGACAGCATCCGTACTGCTCCAGTATCTGGCAGAAGGTCTGGACTGCCCAGAACAGTCCCTGCTCCGAACCGGCAAGGACCACCCCTCGGCTGCCGATTTCAATAGCATAGCTTTCCGGCTGTGCATCCATCTGCGGGTCATAGCGCAACAGGATGTCTCCATCGCGCGCCTTTCCTGCGGTCAGGTGCAGGGCAAGCCCGGTGCGCTCCTCTATCTTTTTTGAAACAAAAATGCCTGCCGGCGGTGCAGCGGACTGCATCCGTCCTCCAGCACGATGTACGCATCATAGCGCAGTACAAACTTTTCCTCAAAAACCTCCAGCTGTTTTGGCGTCGGCAAAAGAATCATCTGTCGCCCCTCCTTATTTCTTTTCTGTCTTTATTTTACAACAGGCTTTTCCTCCCGACAACCCCTGTTTTTTCTTCTCCTCCATAAAAGCAGCAGCCCTCCGGTCCTGGAAGGCTGCTGCTTTTTATTGGTTTTATGCTTTTCTTACGGTGCCAAAATCAGTTCGCAGGTACATTCCTCCAGCTGGCTGCTGATTTTTTGATTGACCTCTTCGGTAGCTTTTTTCAGCTGTTTGACCGCAAGCGTAGCCGAGGACACCTTAAAATAAACCGCTACCCACAGGTGTCTGCCGGTGCGGGTGATGTCAAAAAACACCGGCGAAAAGGCGTAATTTTCCATGCTTTCGGTGCAGATCTGTTTAATCTGCTCCACCAGCTCTTCATCGGGCGAAAATAAAAAGATGTCCCGCACGCTGCTCCACAGCATTTTTACGCTTTCCGGCAGCATAAACACCATCACCAATACGGCGATAATCTGGTCAAAATAAGGTGCGATGAACGCCAGCGGTGTCTTGACCAAAAAGGAGGAAGCAAAAAACGCCAGCGACATCCCCAAGCTGTACCCGATGTCCAACCGCCATCCCAGCAGCTCCGCCTCCACTGTGGGGGAGGAGGAGTTTTTATTCACCCCGCGCATGATGACGTAGATGACCACGCTTGCCACACCCAGACAAAGCTGAAAGAGAGAAACCTGAAGGTCATCGACCGGGTTTCCTCCCGACAGCGCCGACTCGATGACCTCGACGACTACGCCGAGCGTAACCGAAAGCATCATGACCCCTTTTACAATCAAAAAGATGGACTCCAGCTGAAAGTAGCCGTAGGGGTGCTTTTCCGAAACCGGCTTGTGGAACAGCGGGGTCAAAAACAGCAGCAATGCAATAAAGACAAGCTCGGAAGCATCGTACACCGCGTCGGTCAGCGCCGACTGCGAGTGGCTGTAAATGGCAAAAATCAACTCAACAAGGGCAAACGCAAGCCCTGCGACAAAGGACAATCTCAATATCGTTTTTTCTTTTCGTTCACTGATCATACAATTTCACCTTTCCTGTCAAACGTCTGTTCCGATTGTTCCCATTCGGTCAGCCGCTTCATTTCGGCGTTGCGTGTATGATTTTATTAAAGTCCTCGTCCACTCTTTCACCCTTTCTCATCTTGCTGCTGTTTTATTATACTATCTTTATAAAACTTTTGAAAGGCAGAAACTGTAAACTTCATTTGCTGGCGTGACATTCTTTTTCACACGTAATAAGTAAGGTCGTGGGCTTTGTTTTTTACCCGGATTGTCGGTAAAGGTGATATAACTTTTAAAAAAGGAAGATAACATTAAATTGGAAATGTCTTTCGGTACCATTCCCACAGGTCCTCTGTGGTATGGATGGCTTTGGCGATGCCGTAGCCGTTGCCTACATATTGCCACAAACTGTGGCGGAACTCCTGGATAGTAACTTCCCTGAATGTCCAGTCATCACCTCTCCAGTCAGTCCAGGTGAATCCGTGCTCTTGGGTGTTTTTCATTTTGCCACGGATCATATGTCCACGGTTGGTATCGTAAAAGCAAAGTTCAGGTGTTCCTGGCTTATCTGGGCTGTCTCTGACAATGATATGTAATGCGAGTTGCTGGTTGCTGCCATGGGGGCTGAAATCTATCACATATAGGGCTTTTTCGTTTGGTTGGTTCATTTAAATTCTCCATTCTTTGTTTTATAACATAGAACATTTCTCTTACTTTATTATATCACACTATTTCAAGGGTTTTCCTACCGAATCGTTGATTCGAATAAATTTTCCTAGTGGTTTTGATAATTCCCACACTTTTAATCGTATCAGTCAAAGCCCATCTTATTATATTCAGACTAACGTTATCATTTCCTTTTCCCTATGTCTTTTCCTTTTTACTTGATTGTATACTATTTTTTCTTTCCGTCCACGCTTCCGACAGCAAAGGCAGCTGCTTGTCCACTGTAGGTTTGTCAAACATATTGGACAGTGAACTCTGCAGGAGAAAGCCAGCGGAG
>OFML01000960.1_pt1 | contig 18611 bp, 14 predicted proteins | sample 1541831 | NCBI WGS metagenome assembly OFML01 (sample SAMN04209237, study PRJEB22552) | human gut metagenome | biome: gut; material: feces | host: Homo sapiens | place: USA: Oklahoma | reverse complement strand
TGCAGGTTGGGATTGTCGGGATGGGCAATGTCGGTGATCTCGTATTTCTTCATCTGGCATCACCCCGGTCACGCTTGGGCGTAGGGCTGGGCGACAGTTCGGTTTCCACATACTCGGAAACGATGTTGAGTGCTTTCTGGTAGCTGTCGCAGGACATAACGCGGTCACGCATTTCTTTGGCTTTGTCACCTTGCCCGCTACTTTTCAGCAGCCGGGATGCGCGACCCATGATGGCAAAAATGTTGCCGTCCTGCCCAATCAGCTGCATCTTGGGCTTCTTCGGGCGGTTCAGCAGTTTGTTGAATTCGGTCATATCCGGCACATCGCGTTTCAGTTCAAAATCGTGATCCTGCCAGAAATGGACATACAGCTTGCCATCCCCAACATCGATTTCCCGCTGCTCGAAGCCCTCGCCCCAGCCGTCGCTGTACTGACCGGAAATGTAGTTGCAGAGGACGGTCTGCTCATCATCGAGCAGAGGTTCTTTCAGTTCCACGGTCAGACAGCCGCAGAGCTTGTTGCCATGCACCTCGACGGACGGGACAGCCGTGACGACTTTATTACGAACAGAATCGTCCTCGTGGTAATACTGCATGAGGTCGCTGCCAAAGTCGCGGATATCGTTTTCGACGGCATCGCGGATGGCTGTCTCGTATTCCAGCAGTTCATGCCCGTCCTGCGGATAGCCCTCGTACTCGTCGTAGAACTCGTCCTCATAGTCAGGTTCATTTGGGAAAAAGTCCGCAGTCAGCGGAGAATAAAATTTCATCTGCAAATCATGTCACCTCTTTCCGCCGCACAGGTCATGGTCGATCTGCGCGGCATAGTAGTTTTCTATCGTCAGCGGCGCGTTGTAGAGCGCCGCCAGTAAGTATTGCTTGATGTTTCGGATGCGGGGCGGGTTGTCCTTGAGGCAATCCAGAACATACTGGATGTGTTCCGCGTTCAGCTTGAGAAATCTGGATTTTACTACCTCTGCGGGCATATTTTCGCCAGCGATACGGATAGCCGCCCGTTTGGAACAAACCACATCCAGCATCAACTCCACCAGTTCATCCAATCGCATCGTATCCATCGGGTTATTCTGCGCCAAAATCGGATACTCGATATTTTTCAGCAGCAGGGCGCGGTACTCTGTCCGCTGGCCCGCCGCGCGGATAGGATTCGATACGTTATTTGTTTCTTCTTTCTTTATTTCTTTAGTATTTAATTGTGCAGGATTTTCCTGTACAGGTTTTTCCCGTTTAGGCTCTGCCTGTTTTGGTTGGGCACACTTAGGCGCAGCTTCTGCGGGACCCTGTTCCGGGGGTTGCGGCTGCTCTAAAACCGTGTACTCCATACCGCGCATCTGACCGTTCTTGTCGCGGATGCGGCGGCGGATAATATACCCCGCCGCTTCTAACTCGCGCACGGTGGCACACACGCTGTCCACACCCTCTTTGCAGATGGACGCCAGCCCGCGCGTGGTATAATCCCAATCTTCGGGCAGAGACAGCATCAAAGATAAAAGGCCCTTCGCCTTGAGCGAAAGAGCCTTGTTGCGCAGATGATGGTTGGACATAATGGTATAATTTTGCGTCTTTTGTACACGGAACACAGCCATAACGATTTACCTCCTGTTTATGCCCTATAAGTGGGCGAACGATTTCTAACTTTCATGTTGATCTCTCTCTATCGGCAAGCCGCTGCGCGGTGGGCGGCAGTTCTTGCCATCAGGTTGTTTTTTGCCATATCAGCGTAATCTCCATTCTCGATGTCGGGCGGCAGGTCGCAAACTTGATACTTTTCTCGGTAAAGGTTCTGAATGTTGACACTCGCCATGCGCCCCTTGGCATCGTTGTCCAGCCGCAGTTCTATCGTGGTGATTTCCGGGTGCTGGCGCAGGAATTCCTGTAACGCCAGCGGCTCTTTGTCGGAGGATGAAACCCCGCCCAGCGACAGGCGGTACTTGTCCGCCGCATCGCCGCAGAGCGTCATCTCGGCCATGGCATCTATGGCGGCTTCAAACACGGCCACGGTAGTGCCGGGCTGCATCGGCGGGATGCAGAAACCGTACTGTTTCTGACTGCCCGGTGCTTCGCGCTTGAATGGTTTCCCATAGTCATAAATACCGCGCAGAGCCGCATATTTCGGCACGCCCTGTGGGTCTTTTCCCAAGAAAACACAGTTGTGATATTCTGCACTTTCGTACAGAATTTTTCTCTCAATACAATATTGAATTACTGCATTAGAGATACCTCTCCCCAGCAGATACCGCGTGATTCTGTCGCAGTTTTCTGCTATGGGCGGCAGCCTGAACGACGGGCGCTTTCGCTCCACCTGTTCATGCGGGGTCGGGACATAGCCGGGGCTTTCCTCGCATAGAAGCCGGACGGCCTCGACAAACGGCACGCCTTCCACATATATCAGGTAGTTCAGTGCGGATTTGCCGCCGATGTCCCGGCTTTTCCAGTGCCAGAGGCTCGATTTGGCGTTGATTTTGAAGCTGTCATGCTCGGCCAACTGGTACTCGCCGCGGGCGCTGCTTTTCACGAGCGAGTTGGGGCGATATTTTTGTAAGAATTCAATCGCCGACATCCGTCTGGCGGCGGCAATCTGCTCTTGTGTTACGCCGGGCATTACTGAATGTAAGAGATAAAGTCGCTCATGTTATCGACCTTTTCCCACGGGAAATCCTTGCGGCCAAAGTGACCTCCTGCGGCTGTATATTTGTAGATTGGGTTCGTCAGGTTCAGCTGCTTAATAATGCCAGCGGGGGTCAGGTCATACGCCTTACGCACGGCGGCAGCCAAACAATCATCTTCACAGGCGTCACAGGTGCCAAACGTATTCACATCCACCATAACCGGCTCGGCCTGCCCAATGGCATACGCCAGCGTCACCTGACAGCGTGTTGCAAGGTGTGTAGCAACAATGTTTTTGGCAATGTACCGCGCCATATATGCGCCGCTGCGGTCTACCTTGGTGGCATCCTTGCCGCTGAACGCACCGCCGCCGTGGGGCGCAAATGTGCCGTAGCTGTCCACCATGAGCTTGCGCCCAGTCAGACCCGTATCGGCATCCGGACCGCCCTGCACAAACTTGCCGCTGGGGTTCAGGATGATTTCCGCGTCATCGGCGGGCATACCGTCAAAGGCCAGCGGGAACACATATTCGTCCAGCAGATCCGCCAGCTTATTGATGTCGGTGTCCTCCTTGTGCTGAACCGACACGACCACTGTGGTGATGCGCACAGGCGTGTCGCCGTTGTATTCCATCGTGACCTGCACCTTGCCGTCCGGGCCGATGTCGGGGATAACGCCGGTCATGCGGGAGATTTCCAACAGCGTTACAAGGCGCTGCGCCGCCACCACAGGCATGGGCAGATATTCGGGCGTTTCGTTGCAGGCGTAGCCAACCATAACCCCCTGATCGCCCGCGCCGAGGGTGTCCTCGTCCTCTCCCTCAGCCAATTCCGGCTCGACAGCGCCCGCAATGTCGGGGCTTTGGTCGTGGATGTAGCAGTCGATTTGGTACGCCTTCGGGTCATAGCCGACATCCCGCAGGGTGTCGCGGACGATGTTGAACACATCCGGCTTAGCGCTGGTCGTGATTTCACCCGCCACAATAATGTGACCGTGGGTTGCCATGACCTCACAGGCCACGCGGCTGGCGGGATCATGCTGCAGACAGGCGTCCAGCACGCTGTCGGCAATAAGGTCGCACAGCTTGTCGGGATGCCCGCGCATGACGGATTCTGCGGTGTAAAAACGGGGATGCTCGTTTTCTTTCATGGTTTCGGTGTTTTCAAAAATGTCGTTCATTAGTTCTTCTCCTTGCTTGTTGGATGGTTTCGGACAAAGGAAAAAGCCCGCAGGCGGGCTGCGGGCCAGAATAGTGGTATTCATATCAGCGCTCCTGTTCTTGGCGCGGGGGCTGCCTTGTTGCCTGCATGAATTGAGCGTAGCCTTCCGGCGTGGTGTGTTCCACGCACAGGGTCTTGCCCAGCAGGAAAAACAGCTGCGGATCGTGGTACAGTTCCTCGTAGCGCTTCATCTGCTGCGGGGTAAGGTCAGTAAAATCGTTGCTGGTCAGCCCGCAGACGAAAAACGTGCCATGGATGATGTCATAGTCGCCCAGCATACGGTTCAGCGGCAGGTTTTCTGCAATACCGTTGTCATTACAGACGATGCAGGCGCTATCCCTCCAAGGGTACACTGCCTCGATGGTGCCGCCGACAACTGCCTGCTCGGCTTCAAGGGTGTGTTCAATGTCGGCTTCGCGGGGGTACTTTCCGGGTTCAACGATCAGAACTTTCATCGGCTTTCTCCTTATCAGAAGTTTCTTTCAGCGCAATTTTCTGCTTAACGGTCAGCAGCACGATACCTGTCGCAGACGCAAGGGACACGACCACAATAGCCAGCAGCGGGAAACCATCTCCTGTCTGCGGGAGGGTCTGCACCTTGCGCGGCGTAATAACCGGCGTGGGAACAGGAGTGGGTGCCGGGGTTGTAGCGGGTGTCGGCTGCGGTGTGGGAGCAGGAGTGGGTGTGGGCGTGTCCTCGCGGGGCGTAGCTTCGTCTATCATCTGAATTAGTCGCTTGTCAGCGCGCACCCATTCGGCATCGGCATTTTCGCGGACGAACAGAGAAATCCCGTCATCAACGGTTTCCAACTTGAACTGCACCGAGTTTGCAATTTTAAAGCCAGCCGGGGCTGCATCTTCGGTCAGGGTGTAGATGTACTCCTTGCTGTCGTCCGACAGTTTGAGGAAATCATCCGAGATGGGAACACGGTGCGTCTTGTAATCTGTCACCCAAGTGTCAATGATTTCATCATTTGCATTACGGATAGTCAGCGTAGCACCAGGCAGCAGATTGCCCGCAATGTCAGTCTTGTCGATATCCAGTACCGGCGCGTCCTGCATGACAATGGTTGAACCATTCATTTTCGACCAGTCATCGTCCGTTTTCACATATACCTCATTGACCTGCTCTGTACCTTCCTGCACCAGCTTGAACACGATGCTTTCGGCTTCGGCGTAGCCATCCGGGGCGCGCTTTTCCGTCAGGGTGTATTCTTTTTCCAGCTCCAGACCTCGCACGGTGTGCGGCGTTTTTGTGGAAGTCCAGCCCTCTACCAGATTGCCGTCTGCATCGCGGATTTCCAGCTTTGCACCGGGCAGTTCCTTGCCGTTGGTGATGTCCTGTTTGGAAATGTCCACACTGGTGCGCAGGTTGGTGTTTGTTCCGTCCACGACCTGCCACGCGATTTGCTGGCCCTCATAGGTGAACTCCACATCTACCGGTGTGCTGTCCAACAAGTACCCGGCAGGGGCTTTTACCTCAACAATCTGGTATTTGCCACTGTTGCCGGAATCCGGATAAGTTTCTGCACGGATGGGAACATCCACATTGAACCAAGTAAAGCCATTGGCATTGGTGGCGCTACTGGTGGCCAGCTTTGTACCGGCGTCCAGCAGCTTTGTACCGTCTGCGGAATAAATGTCATCCACGGTGTAGAGTTCATACACCGCGCCGGGCAGATAGGTCAGCGCCTCTCGGTCCTGCTTGTAAATGCCTACACCGACTTTGCCGACTTTATCGCCGGGCTTTTCGGGAACAGGCAGTACACGGGCATTTTCAAACACAAGTGTCTGCCCATTCTTGTGGGCATCCGAGGCATCCTTGACATTCACAATGCTGTAAGAACATTTCTTGTCGCCGTCCTGTTCATGGCTGACAATAGTTTTCGCCAGCACAATGTCGTTTTTCTGGTTATTCCAGCCAAATTCCACAGTGTAGCTCTGCTGGGTCAGCACAAAACCATACGGCGCTTGAACCTCGGTAATGCTGTACTTGCCCAGCGGCAGGGTCACGGTGACTTCGCCTTTGGTGCCATCATGGGTAATTTTCAAGAAATCATAGGTTGCCTGCGTGCGGGTGGGACTGAATTTCACTTCATCCACCTGACCCTCCGCACCAGTGGTAACGGTGGCGACAAGGTCACCGTCCTTATACCAGTAGGTGCCTTGGCGGTCTGGTGTGGCAATGTCGGCTGCAGCGTGAATTTCGTACACCGCACCAGCAAGGTTGTCCTGCGTGTAGATGAACTGAGCGTCCTTATAGCCAGTCAGCACATTGCCCAGCTTACGAATGGTAAGCCGACCGAGTGTTTCGTGATTGCAGTATTTCTCCGTGACGATGTACTTATCCATGTCGTTGGTGGCATTGCCCACGACCTGCCAGACACGGTCGGACTTGATTTCAAACTTCACCGAGTAGGCAGGATCGTTGAAATAGCCTTCCGGGCCTTGCAGTTCTTCAATCAAATATCTGCCCAGCGGCAGTTTTTCGGGTGTTTTCATAAGGCCGTCTGCATCGGTGTAGAACACATCCGTTTTCTTGGTGGCGTCACCACTGGCGGGGTCAATCATGGAAATGCGGGTCTTATTACCCTTGTCATCTAATTTGTACAAGGCAAAAGAGGTGTTAGCGATTTTGACCGCCTTGCCGGTTTCGGTGTCGGTCTTGATAAGCTGCAAATAGCCCTCCAATTCCTCATCCAGTACGTTGTAGGTCATATAGTTATTGGTGGCTGTAGTGACACAGCCCGCCGGAACCGTGAATCGGCTCTGCGGGCTGTTGGCGTCTACCGTCACGATGAATGGATCGCACTGGAACACATCCTTGGGAATAGTAGTTTCTACCACGAGGTACTGCCCATAGGGCAGCCCCTCCACGCGGAAGATGCCCTCATCGTTGGTGAACATTTCTCCCAGCCTATATTCAGCGGGCTGATCCGTGGGCATCCAGCCGTTGCCCCTGCCGTTGGCGTAGTCGCCGTCTGCGGTCAAGGTCGCGTTATAGGCGTTGATCGTATCGGTGCTGCTCTCGAACATATTGGCAATGGCCTGACCTTCGGCGGTGAAATCGTATTTTAGTGTGGCGTTATCGTAGTTGTCCTTGCGGTAGGCGTCCAAAATGCTTTGTGCATTGTAGCTGCCATCCGGGTTCTGCTTGAACTGCGCGGCCTTGCTCAGTTTAGAGATGCGGTAAACGGTGAAGCCCGCGCCCTCCAGCTTCAGCGCCGGAGAGGGCTGGCCTGTGGTCGATACCAGTTTGTTCAGAGAAAAACCGGATTTCAGCACTTCGTCTTGGCTTTCCTGCTCGGCGTGGATGTGGTAGGTGGATTCGTCAGCATAGGACAAGGTTTTGTAGTGGTTGACCTCATCGCAGAGGTAGCCTTTCGCGTAGGACAGATAGTAGCCATCCCACGCTTTGCTGCCGTTCAATTTGCGGCTTTCGGCTACGGCGGAATACTGGTTTTTGTAGATGTAATCGGTATACTCGCCGCCCTTGGTGGCAAGGCTGCTGTACTTGCCGGTGCGTTCCAGCTTCTTGTTTAGCTGTGGATACTTCCTGGTAACATACAGCTTGCCGTTTCCGTCAATGGGCAGCACCAGCCCGGTGGCACGCTCGACCAGATAGTAGCGGCCCATGTACAGGTTGGCAAAAGCCAGCTTTCCGTCTGTAATCTTGGCGGAGGCTACCAGCCGGTCTTTCTGCAAAATGGGCAGGTAATCGGTATCCCAGCCGCCGTTGGTTAAAACCGTGGTGTGCCAAAGGGGCGTGCCGCTGGCATCGGTGGTTTTTGAATAATCTACGACACCCGAAGCACCGTCCGGATGTTCAATGGTGTCAGCGGCATACAGATCATACACCGCCCCCTCCAGCGTGGTATCTCCGTTGCTGCCCGCAGCCAGATACCGCGCGGCGTTCAAGTCCACTTTTGTCAGCAGAATATTGCCGAGGACACGGTCATTCTGCATCTTGTCGGAGTCGGCATGCATGGTGTAGGAATCTTCATTGTTGGCAATGCCGGTGGGGTCTGTGGCGTAGGTCTTGTCTGCATTGCGGCTGCCAAAGGTGATAGTAACGATGCCCTCGCCGGTGTCGATGAGCGTGCCGCCGCTGTTGGTCGTGGTGATGTCGGCGTTATAATCGGCGTTGCCCAGCCAAATCGTCTGACCGTCCTGTGCTTTGGTAATCTCAAAGGCATACGCCCGCTTGCCGAGAACAGAACCTGCCGTACCGGGATTGGTTGCATCCGTCCAATCGCCGTAGTACCCGCTGGGTGCGCGGCTCTCTACAATAACAAACTTTCCCTCGTTGCGCTGGGTATAGAACAAATCATCCGAACCGCCCGCATAGTCGCTGTGGTTGATGACCTTATAGGTGCCATCCGACTGGCGCTCGACCTTGTACCGATTGTACCCGCCAAACGGAATATAGCACTGCCGAACCACATCCCACTCGAAAATCTTGAATTCAGCGTCACCCTTGATGCGCTGCTTGGTTTCACTGTCGATTTTGTCGATGCTGACTTTTACAGACCATTCATCGTTCTGCATTTTATAGTCATTGGAACTATTAGCCGGAACAGTAATAGTCTGGTGGCTGCCCAACGCACCGGGCGTTGAATCAAAGCCATGCGGGATGGTGATTTCATCGTATGCAAAGGTGATGTTCGCAAGCTGCGCCCGCGCCGAGGCAATAGCGGCATCTACCATGCCCTGCGCTTCGTTCTGCAGCTGCCCAATGGCCGCGTTCTTGGCAGCTTCGGCAGCAGCGTCTGCTTCGGCTTGGCTGGCGAACGGTCCTTCCTGCCCGGAAAGCGTACTGGTGCTGATCTTGGACACCTCGTAGTGAACCGTCCATGTGGCAGAACCATCGCCGCCGTTGAGGTGAAAACTGTCATCCTGTGTGTGACCGCTTGTGGTAATGGTTTGTGCCCCGGCAGGGGTCATCTGCCAGCTGCCGCCTTCCACGCTGCCGCCGGTCCGGCTGGGCGTGACGGTAATGACCGCCCCGTCCACCTTTTCCAGCGTGTTCAGCTGAACCTTGTCGGTATTGACGGTGAACGTCAAGTCAAAGCTGCCGCCGGCAGTCTGGGCGGGAGCTGTCCACGCAGCGGAATAATACTTCGGTTCCGGAACACTCGGCACATCCGGAATCTCAGTGCCGCCCGCAATTTCCTCACCGACCAGCGCCACAACCTGCCACGCATACCCTGCGGGCGGGTTATAGATGTAGGTGTAGTAGCCGTTTTCCCCGGACTGCGCATCTGTACCGTTTATGAGTTCTTCTGCAGCAGCAATATAGGTCTGCGCCGCGTAGCTGTCGGGATAGTTTTCCATGATCCACTGCTGGGTTTCATCGTAAAGACTGCCAAGGATGTCCGGCTGTTCTTCACCGCCTGCAGGATCATCTTCAAGGCTTGCCACAACAGGACGGTCATCCAGCATATCCAGACTCAGCTGACCAAGACCGCCCCAGATATTGACCTGATTTGCATAGTGGTTGCCGGGGGTATACTGGCCGGGTTCAAGGCGGGATACATGAGAGAAGCTGTAGGTGGGGCAGCCCTTGGGCTGGCCGTTCAGGCCGTGGCTGCAGCAGTAGGCTTCCTGACCGTTGAACCAAATCAGCCATGTGCCGCCCTCCTTGGCAATACTGGTGATTTTGCCGGTGGCATACGGCGGAGTCGGTCCTGCAGCATAGACGGCAATGCTGTCATCGCCGGTGTCGGCATACATCTGTGTGGGTGCAGCATCCTCGCTGATCTGTACATGGATAGCTTTTGACTGCGAACTGCCGTCCGAATCCGTATAGACCAGCTGCGCCGTAAAATCGGCAGAGGCTTTCACATACAGGCCGGTGGCTGCCGCCGATTGCTCCGAGTATGTCTGGTGCAGGATTTCAGTCTGCTCCTGCTCGTCTGCCGGGATAGGCTCATAATCGGTGGAGAGATAGCTTAAAAGCTCTACATCATCTGGCAGTATGATTTCGGATACCGCACCGTCTGCCGGGTATTCGACCTGCGCCAGCAGCGGAACAATGGCATAGTCTGTACCGGGAGTTTTGCCGATTGTGACCGTGTTCTCATCTGCGTTCAGCGCATCGGCATCCATATGGGCATCTACGCCGTCATACAGGTCAGAAACCCACGCGGAGATACCGATTTTTGTCTCGCCGGTTGCCACGGGCAGACCCATGCTGCCAAGGTAACTGCCGGTAGGCGCGTCCGGCAGATCGGCGTACAGATTTTCAGTAATCTGCGAAAGATTCGGTGTCGGAACATTGGCTTCAGCGGTTTCCGGTGTGGTGGCTTCGGCTGTCTCCGGCGTGGCAGGGGCATCCTCTGCAAAAGCGGGCAGCGCTGCGCCCAGATTTGTGAGCGCAATCCCACCCGCCAGCAGCAGCGACAAGCCCTGCTTTATTCTGTGTTTGTTCTTCATACGAATTTCTCCTTTTGTTGCAAAAGAAAAAGCCCGCTGCACGGTGCAGCGGGCTTGGTTACCGTTCGGGAGCGTGTTTCTTAGGGGTAGGCGCGGCTCTGGCCTTGTAGGCTTTGCGGTATTTTTCGTCAGCATCATAGAACTGCTGCGGAGAGATACCGGCATCCAGACATCCCTGCAAAACAACCGCATTGTAGCGGCTGTTGACCGGGAGCAACTGGTCGCGGTACGGCGCATTCATCGTGTAAACCATAATTTCGTGCGGCGTACCATCTGCATCCGTGACCGTCACGGTCTCCTTGTCATAGAATGTCGGGTAGCCCTCGTAACAGTCAAGCTGGGATTCGTCATGGTCGGTGACAGACCAGATCAGCCCTTCGACGCTTGCGCCCTCTTTGGGCAAAATCGTCAGGTAGCCGCGCCGGAAAGCCAATTCATAGCCATCCAGCTTGGCAGTGCCTACCACTGTCGCTTCGGGGCAGCGGTAGGCCATCTGTTCAAAATTCAGATTGGAACCATAGGCAAAGTATTCTTTTCGAGACATTGGGTTTCTCCTTATCTGACCTCATCTGTATGAAGCCGTGGTTGATTGCTGGGATATAACGACTTATCGTGCCGCCATGCCTTATCACCGGGCAGGTTCTTCAGCAGATGCATCCGCACATTTTTGTACTCAGGACCGATCAGCCCCAGCCGCAGCAGGAAAGTGCGGAAGGTGAACGCCGGGTTATCCCCGATGGGCGTTTTCCGGAACTGCGTGTACTTTTGGTTGATGCCCTGCGCCGAGATCGCCATTGCCAAAATAATGTTGGCTTTTGCTTCACCCGCGTGCAGCGTTGAATTGAACAATCTCCACTCCACAGTGCCATGATAAAAGACAGAATGCATATTGCAAGCCTTATGTTGAGCTCAACATAACGCCTTTTATGGCAAGAAAGCGATTATGTATCCCACGTTCCAAACTTTAATTGTACAGCGACAAAAATCATAAAAACAGTCTGTTTTTCTCTACATAATAACTATATAATTTGAGTATTCCAGATATGATGGAGGTTGTTATTGTGGATGATGGAAATCGACTGACCGTGTATGAACTTGTGGAAAGAGTTATCCCTTGCATCATTGCAAAGCACTATAGCGAAAACTATATTCAAGGCTTTCGTTCGACGTTTAGGAACCTGTTAGCGTACTGCAATAAAAATGAAAAGAAATATTTTACAGCGGAATTGGCTCAGCAGTTCATGCTGGATTGCTACGGTGTGCAGCCGGGAACAGTAGAACGGCGATGCTCACGAGTTCACCGTGCAATGGATTTGTTGTCAGACTACCAACATTTCAACGCGGTTATGCTTCGGCGGAGGTTGAATCGAGAGTTCCCTGCAGGATTGCAAGAAGGTGCGGTCAACTACTTGCAAAAGCTATCTCTCCACGGACGCAGGGAGAATACGCTGCGCAGCCACAGAAATGTTCTTCTTCGCTTTACAGATTATTTGTTCAGCGTTGGAGTCACGGATTACAAATCACTTTCAGCAGATATTGTAAATCGATACGTCAAAGTTGTTTCGTGCAATTACAGCAATTCGGTTGTAAGGCTCCATTACAGTATCCTTTTACGCTTTTTTCAGTACCTTGCGCATAGCGGCTACAAGGAAACAGATTTGTCTTTGAAAATGATGCCAATTGTAAAAGTATCCGCTTCCGCGCGAATTCCTACAACATTAGATCTTAGCCAAATCGAAAGTATCCTTGCATCTGTTGACCGTGAAAGTCCACAAGGGAAACGCGATTATGCAGTTTTAATGATTGCAGTAAAACTCGGCATTAGAACCAGCGATATACGTAATCTTCGCCCTGCCAATTTTAATTGGGAACAGCATTTGGTGTCTTTCACACAAGTCAAAACAGGAGAGCCGATAACTTTACCACTTCCCACAGATGTTGGATGGGCTGTAATAGACTATCTGAAAAATGGAAGGCCTGTAAGCGATGCCCCGGAAATTTTTCTCCGCGCAGTCGCTCCATACGTCTCTCTGCAAAATTTTGACAACATTCTTATTAAGCATATGCGAAAAGCGGGCATTCCTTTGGATTCAATAAAGCACCACGGGCTTCACTCGCTTCGACACAGCCTCGCAACACATATGTTAGATGAAGGAATCCCCATTACCTCGATTCAGGGTGTATTAGGACACATAAATGCCGATTCTACTCAAAAATATATTGGTGTAAATGTACGTCAGCTTCGCAGCTGCGCATTGGAGGTGACTGATTAGTGTTTGAGGAAAAACTTCTTGAACCCCATTTTACCAGTGTGCTTGCACCATATATGCTGGATGTTGTGGAGCAAAAACGTGCCCTTGGCAATAAATACAACGCCGGTGTTGAGGCACTCAGTGCATTCGATGACTTTTGCAATGAGCAACAATTGCGTATACCTGCCATTTCGAAAGAACTGCTGCAAAAGTGGGAGAAAAAGAGACCTCACGAAAACGAAACCACGCAATGTTTTCGGATTTCGTATGTGCGAATTCTTTGTAAGTATTTGCACAGCAATGGCTATGATGCTCCATGTGCATTCCACCCTGCGCCTCATGTAAATAAATGTTTCGCTCCCTACATTTTTACGAAAGACGAAATCGAGAGATTGTTTTCTGCGGTAGATTGTACCAAAGAATCTTCAGAATCTCCACTACGACATTTAGTTATGCCGGTTCTGTTTCGCCTGCTTTATACATGTGGGCTGCGCGTGTCAGAGGCTCTGCACCTTAAGGTTGCAGATGTTGATTTGGATGCTGGAGTTTTAGCCATATACGGTGCAAAAGGAGACAAAGAACGGCTGGTAGGAATTTCGGACTCAATGCTTACATACATGAAATCCTACCGCAGTAATCCATTAGTGGCAAATGCAAAAAGTATTTACTTTTTCCCTGCTCCTGATGGCGGATTCTATGATACAAGTACAATTTACGATATTTTTCGAAAATGCTTATTTGATGCCGGGATTCCACACCGAGGTCGAGGAAAAGGGCCTCGTCTCCATGATCTCAGGCATTCCTTTGCGGTCCACATTCTAAACAAATGGAGTTCCGAAGGAAAAGACATATATACCTGTTTGCCGATTCTCCGCACTGCTCTTGGGCATGACCGAATTACAACAACCGAAAAATACTTGAGGCTTGTCCCGGAAGCCTACATGGAAGTCACCGAACCATTCAATGAGCGATTCCATACCATTACAGAGGTACTTTGCAATGAGGAATAGATGCAGCTACGCCGGTTTAGTCTCCGCATACTTTAGCGTGTATCTGGCAGGAACTAAAAATGTCAGTACAAATACAATTTACTCTTACCGGGACACCTTTGTTATTTTTCATGGCTACCTTGAAAAGTATTGTGGCCTTAAATTAGAGAAAATGCTTTTTAACGATCTTTCCCGCGAACTGATTCTTGAATTTCTACAATATCTTGAAACTGAACGCAAATACAGTATATCTTCTCGAAACCAACGACTTGCTGCGCTGAAGTCATTTGCAAAATATGTACAAATTGAATGCCCGGATGAAATGATTCTGTGTCAGCGCATTCTTTCAATTGACAGCAAAAAAGCAGCAAAGCCGACGGTTCAATATTTGAGTAACCAGCAAACCGATATTCTAATGGAACAGCCTGATATTTCCACGCCAAAAGGTCGCAGAGACTTGGCGATGATTCTTCTCCTTTACGATTCAGCTGCACGAGTGCAGGAACTTTGCGATTTAAGAATCTGCGATATCCGAATAGATTCACTACCGGTTGTACATTTATTAGGGAAGGGGCGAAAAAGTCGAGATGTTCCGCTTACCAAACCGTGTGCACAGGTATTGCGACAATACATTTGTGAGAACCATCTTGATATACCAGAACGCCGCAATGACCAGCTGTTTACAAATCCGCAAGGGAAAAAGTTGACTCGCAGCGGTGTTTCCTACGTGCTAGCAAAATATATCCACAAAGCAAATACTGCGGTGGATTCATTTTTTCCGCAGATTACACCGCATTGTCTCCGGCATTCTAAAGCAATGCATCTTGTTGAGGCAGGCAAAAATCTCATTTATATTCGTGATTTTTTGGGGCACGAATCTATTGAGACAACACAGGTTTACGCAAAAGCTAATCCCGAAGCCCGGCGCAAGGCATTAGAAACAATGGACACGAGGATGAATACGCCTGCCATGCCGGATTGGAACGACGACCCTGACTTAAAGGCGTTTTTAAAGACCTTGTAGAAAATTATGCTGAGATTTCTGGTGAACAGTCTCGAAGTAACGTCTGTTCTAAAAGATTCTCAGCATAACTTTTTTCTGCGCATAACAAGCCCTGTACCGTGACGAATGGTAGTGATAATCACTCCCATCCCGCCCTTGATACCAGCGGTCTTTCAGTTGATCCATACTCGCACCGCTGGGCAGCTTGCGGATTTCTTCCAGAATCGGTTCATCCACCGGCTGGCAGTAGCTGGAGATTCGACTGGGGTTTACTTTCAAGGCTGCAAACAAAATGTCTTCCTTGGAATACATAATGGACAGCACATTTTTGAGGCTCTGCGGTGTGTGCTTGCTGGCGTCCACATGCACGTGCATACCGCAGGATGAATTGACCCTTCCGCCTGCACGGCGCAGGCTGCGGATGACCTCCTGCAACTTTTCCATCTCAGCGTATTCCAGTTTGGGGGAGTTCAACTCGACTTTATACTCGCCCGAAGTAGAGGAGCGCCGATATCCTTCCGGATGAATACTTCCGTCCCGGACGATTTTCCACTCTTTACCGTCCAAATCTTTGACACGGTAGGCATCGTAGCCACCGCCGGAATGCTCGGCGCGGGTTCCAAACAGATTGGCCAGCGCATGGGCTGCCGTGGCGCGGGTTATTCCGGTCAGCTCAATTTCACAGCCAAAATACTGGTCACGGAAATCAAGGGGCAGGAGTCTCACCCCGCAGTTCCGCGTCCATGGCTGCAATTCTCCGTCCGATGGCTTCCACCACATGGACTGTCACGCTGTTGCCAGCCTGCTTGTAGGCTTGGTTATCACTTTGAATGGTAAGTACCGTGTCGATGCGGTCATCCGCCCATCCTTGCAGCCGCAGACATTCGCGCGGTGTCAGGCGGCGGATGCGACCCCCGTACAGAACACCGTGACGGTCTTTTGTGGTAAGTGTATGCATGGGTGCGCCAGGCTTACCGGTGCGTTCGGTGTTGCGGGCGAGGTCGGACTTGATGGGATTTTTGACCGGGCGAACTTCAACAGTGCCTTGTTGGCAGCCCGTTGTAAGTGTATGCGCAATCTCTTTACCCACCCGGCCGCGCCGACTGTTGACTGTGGCGTAACTCAGGTCGATGCTGTCACCGACCTGTGCCATCTGGTAGCCGGTCTTGGTGGCGCACTTGATCGGCACTCCCATCTCATACAGCCCGGTTTTGCCACCGAAGCCACCCGGATTGGCAGCCAGCGTACAGCTTAATCCTTCGGGGGAGTAGACGCGCTCCCCTTGGTGGCCGCCGTGGGTTTGAATAAGAGAACTTCCTGCTGTTTCGGTGAAAGGAAATACTTTTCCTCTACATCGCTCATCAAGATATCCGACAATGTACACGCGGTTTCTTGACTGGGGAACGCCGAAATCTTTGCTGTTAAGACATTGCCATTCCACGCCATACCCCAGTCTGTCCAGCGTATGGAGGATCGTCGCAAACGTCCGTCCGCCGTCATGAGAAAGCAGGCCGGGTACGTTATGAGTTGTAAGCAATTATGTAAAGTCTCCTTTCGCAAATGATGTAGATACGTTTTAAATTTGTGTTTCGCTGTGCATAATTTTCCTTTATACTTTGGTTATCACAGATATGAAGGAGGCCAACTATGCCAAGTCAAAAGAGTATCCCTATCTCAGAATTAATCACTACAGCAAATTCGGAATTATTGCGACTAGATTTCAAGCGTAGTGCATGTCTTTATTCGGCACCTTCATCCCTATGGTGGATTCCAGTCCAGCGCTGCCGTATCTTCTGCGCTTAAGAAATACATTACATACGCAGGTCTGACAAGAAAAAATCGAAAAGCGATCCATTCGCTGCGACGTACCCTTGCAAGTACACTCTTGATGGACGGCACACCACTGTTGACGATTTCTAATATTCTCGGCCATTCCAGTCCCAAAACAACCACAGGCTACACAAAAGTAAATCTTCCCGCCCTGCGCAAATGCGCATTATCTTATGGAAAGTGGGAGGCTTCTGCATGACTGCTAAGATGCTACTGGAACAGTATATGGCAGAGCGCCATGCGCTTGGGTTTGTGTCAAAAACCGACGAAGGATGCATTCGGCGTTTCCTGCGCGATTACAAGGAACCAGAAGATGGAAAAATTGTTTTCTCTAAGGAGTACGTCCTTGAGCATATTGGAACGGGCTTAAACCAAAAGGCAAACACTGTACTCCGAGATGTCAGCGCAATAAATGGATTCTTGAATTTTGTAATTCGAAAAGGTTTTACCGCATACAAAATTCCGCCCAAGTCTATGCCCAAAGAAGTGCGCAATTTCAGGGCCTATATATTTACTGACACTGAAATTGAAAAGATGTTGGATTCTGCAGACCATTTTCCTGTATGCACGCAAAACCCGGTAAAAAAGTACCAGATTCCAGTAATGTTCCGCATGCTGTTTAATTGCGGACTGCGTACCTCTGAACTGTTGAATCTGCGCGTCTGTGATGTAGACTTTACCGAAAAAGTTCTTGCAATTCGTGACACAAAATTTCACAAAAGCCGTCTGGTGCCTTTTACGGATGCCGTTGCAATTCCGCTGGCTAACTATTTAGAATTGTTTCCGCCTGCCTCAAATGAAGCAATCCTTTTTGCCAGTTGCTGTTCTCGCAGTAAAGGAGAACAGTATGGAGCCTCTTGGATACACACACAATTCCGGACACTTTTAAGAATGTCCGAGATTCCTTACGGAGGGCCAGATAGAGGGCCTCGGCCACATGATATGCGCCATACATTTGCTGTTCATTGCCTAAATAGCTGGGTTCTTGCAGGCGAAGATTTGACGGCAGGGCTTCCCGTTCTTTCAACTTATTTGGGACACAACGACCTATCCGGAACGCAGCGATATCTCCAGTTGACTGCACAAATGTATCCGGATATTACACAAAAATTGGAAAAACAATTCGGTGAGTTGATTCCAACAATGGAGGTGCCAAGATGAAGTCGCTTGATTTCGCACTACTTTTGTCGAAGTATCTTACACAATATTTGCCTGCACAGCGAAACTTGAGCAGCAACACAATCTGTTCCTACCGAGACACATTTAAATTGCTGCTGATATTTTGTCGCGATATACAGGGGTTCAATATTGCAAAATTACCAATGACTCAGCTAGATAGAAAATGTATTGAGGACTTTATTTTGTGGCTTAGGAACATCCGAAAATCTTCGCCTTCCACATGTAACCAACGGCTTTGCGCAATCCATGCATTCTTTGACTATGTTATGGTCGAAGAGCCACAGTTTATGGAACAGTGCATTCAGATACACAATATTCCCAAAATGGTTTCGTCCGCTCCTCCCGCAAAATACCTTACACCCGATGCATTACGCTGTTTGTTGGCTACCCCCGACATTACAACGCCAAAGGGACGCCGACACCTTGTTCTTCTTACGGTTTTATACGACACGGCAGCACGTGTAAGTGAATTAGCCGATATTCGTATGCGTGATGTTAGACTTGATTCGCCTGCAGCAATTACCTTACATGGCAAGGGAGGAAAGGTTCGCACTGTTCCGCTGATGAAGCAAACAGTAGAATTGCTGCAAAGCTACTTTACGGAAAATGGTATTACGCCCCAAAAAAGTCCGGACATGCCACTGTTTTGGAGTGGGAATTACCGCAAGCTGACGCGCTCTGGAATTACATATATTGTCCAGAAGTATGCAGCTGCGGCACAGGCAATCTCAACTGATATTCCTGCCACTATATCTCCACATGTGTTCCGGCACACAAAAGCCATGCATTTAGTTCAGGCAAATGTAAACACTATTTATATTAAAGATTATCTCGGCCATGCAGATATTTCCACAACAGAGGTATATGCCCGTGCAGACAACGAAGCAAAACGTGCGGCACTGGAAAAAGCCTCTCTATGTTTGGAATTACCTTGCGCTTCGAATTGGGAGCAGGACGCTGATCTTATTGCATGGCTTTCATCCCTTGGCTAAAAGAAACATATTATGCACAGTGGAGCAAAGCAAAAACAGCCTTGCTCCGCTGCTTTTAGGAGGCGCTATACATATTTGATTTGTGTA
>OFML01000950.1_pt1 | contig 18741 bp, 15 predicted proteins | sample 1541831 | NCBI WGS metagenome assembly OFML01 (sample SAMN04209237, study PRJEB22552) | human gut metagenome | biome: gut; material: feces | host: Homo sapiens | place: USA: Oklahoma | reverse complement strand
CTGCGTGCCCGGCGAGCCGGACACCGGCGTGCGCTGGACGCCGGAGCAGATCTTCACGCAGATCCGCGCCACCGAGACCACGCACCCCTATCTGCGCGGACGGGACATCCGGGGTGTGGCAGACCCCGCGATCTGGGACGCATCGCGCGGCGACAGCATCGCCGACATCGCCGACCGGTACGGCGTGTACTTCGAGCCCGGCGACCACCAGCGTCTGCCCGGCTGGATGCAGGTGCACTACCGGCTGGCATTCGACGAAGCCGGGCTGCCGATGCTGTACGTATTCCGCAACTGCCGGGACACGCGGCGCACGCTGCCGCTGCTGCGCTACGACGCGCACGCGCCCGAGGACGTCGACACACGGCAGGAGGACCACATCGCCGACGAGATCCGGTATCTGTGCCAGTCCGATCCCATTGCGCCGCGGCCGGCGGTGCAGCGGACTCCAAAAGTATTCGACCCTCTGAGCAACTAATTATGTAAACGCAAAAAGACTGCGGTGGCAGTCTATTTTTATCGCAAAATTCAAAATGTTATGTAAACTACTTGCCGGAAACGGCAGCAAAGGAGCGTCTATGACAAACGAAAAAACGAATCCCCTGCCCTACCGCGCGGCGGCAGAGGCAGGGCTGCCGGACATGAGTGAGCCCGTGATCACGCCCGACGACGTTGCGCGCGGCACGGAGCTGCTGCGCCGCTACAAGGACGGCAAGCGCGCACTCGAGGCGCGCATCATCGCCGACGAGCAGTGGTATCGGCTGCGGCACTGGCAGTATCTGCGCGACCGGCGGCGCGAGCAGGGCGCCGACGTGGTTGAACCGACGAGCGCGTGGCTGTTCAATGCCATCGTCTCGAAGCACGCCGACGCGATGGACAGCTTCCCGGAGGCGGTGATCCTGCCGCGCAGCGAACAGGATGAGCCGGACGCGAAGGCGCTGTCGGCCATCGTGTCGGCGGTGCTGGAAAAGACGCACTTCGAGCAGGTGTGGTCGGACGCGTGGTGGTATAAGCTCAAGCACGGGTGCGCGGCCTACGGCGTGTTCTGGGACAGCGCCGGCAGCGGCGGTCTCGGCGACGTGGCCGTGCGCCAGCTCGACCTGCTGAACCTGTTCTGGGAGCCGGGCATCACCGACATTCAGGCCAGCCGCAACCTCTTCGTGTGCGCGCTCATGGACAACGACGACATTTCCGCCGCCTGGCCCGACGCGCGGCCCGGCAGCTGCGGCGTGGAGCTGGCGCAGTATCTGTACGACGACGCGGTGGACACCTCGGGCAAGAGCATCGTCGTGGACTGGTACTACAAAAAGCCGCTGCCCGGCGGCGGAACGGCGCTGCACCTCGTGAAATTCACGGGGCGCGACCTGCTCTACGCGAGCGAGAACGACCCCGCCATGGCCGATGGCTTCTACCCGCACGGACAGTACCCGGTCGTGTTCGACGTGCTCTACCCCGAGGCGGGCACGCCGTGCGGCTTCGGCATGATCGCCGTGAGCAAAGATCCGCAGCAGTACATTGACCGCCTGAGCGGCAACCTGCTGGAGATGAGCATGAAGGCCTCCACCCCACGCTTCTGGGTGAAAAAGGGCTGCGGCGTGAATGCGCAGGAATTTCTCGACTGGTCGAAGCCGCTCGTCGAGGTCGAGGGCAGCATCGACGAGGAGCGGCTGCGCCAGATCAGCCTCTACAACCTCGACGGGCAGTGGGTGAATATGCTGCAGCTGAAGATCAACGAGCTCAAGGAGACGAGCAACAGCCGCGACGTGACGCAGGGCAGCGTGTCCGGCGGCGTGACGGCGGCGAGCGCCATTGCCGCGCTGCAGGAGGCCGGAAGCAAATCCAGCCGCGACACGCTGCGCGCGAGCTACCGCGCGTTTGAGCGCGTGGTCGAGCTCGTGATCGAGCTCATCCGTGCCTATTACACCGAGACGCGCCCGTTTCGCGTGGCGGCGCCGGGCGCGCAGGGCTATACCTTCTGCACCTACTCCAACGCCGGGCTGCGCGCCCGCGTCGTGGGCACGGACGCAGATGGCGGGGCGCTTTGCCGCGCGCCGGCCTTTGACGTGTCCGTGCACGCGCAAAAGGAGAGCCCGTATGCGACCGCATCGCAAAACGAGCTGGCGCGGCAGCTGTACCAGCTCGGGGTCTTTAACCCCGCCTTCGCGCAGCAGGCCGTGCCGATGCTGGAGATGATGCAGTTTCCGGGGCGCGACAAGGTGCTTGAGGCCGTGCGCGGCAGCATCGCGCCGCCGCAGCCGGAGACACCGGAAGCGGACGCGGGCACGGATGCGCTGCAAAAAGCGCAGGAGGAGAAAAGCCGCATCATCACAGAAAGTGCCCGCTGAGGGCAGAAGGGAGAGCAGAGCATGGATGAAAACAACATGACCGCAGCCGGGCAGACCGCCCCCGCTGCGGCACAGACCGAAGCGCCGGCGGAAGCCACTGAACAGACCGTGACCGTCGGCGCACTGCGCGGCGCGATCGAGCGCAGGCAGGAGCAGAACATGCGCCGCGCGGCCGAGCAGACCGCCGCGCGCTGGTCGCGCGAGGCGGACGAGCTGACGGCGCAGTGCCCGGACTTTGATCTGGGCGCGGCGCTGAAGGATGACCGGTTTTGCGCGCTGCTGCGCGCAGGCATAGACGTGCGCACGGCATGGTTTGCGCTGCACGCGCAGGCGCTGCTGGAGACGGCCTGTCTGCGCGCCGGACGCAGCGCCGAGCAGCGCGTGAGCGAGCACATCCGCGCCCGCGGTCTGCGCCCGGTCGAAAACGGGCTGGGCAGCGGCGGCGCGGGCATCGTGGTGCGGCCGGACGTGTCGCGCATGAGCCGCGCCGACCGTGCGGAGCTTGCCGCGCGCGCGGAGCGCGGCGAGCGCGTGAAGCTGAGCCTGTGACCCGCTTCGCGTACATCTGCCGGAACGGCCGGTGCGTGCTGCGCGCGGACGGTCACGCGGCGTACTGCCCGGGCAGCGACATCGTGTGCGCCGGGGCATCCGCACTCATGTGCGCGCTGGCGGGTGCGCTCGACACGCTCGGCGCACAGGGCGTGCAGCGGACGCTCAGCGCCGGACACGCAGCCATCGCAGCCGACGACCGGACCGATGTGCGCGCGGCGTTTACCGTGGCCGTGACAGGCCTGCGGCAGCTCGCTGAAGCCTACCCCGGTCACGTTGCGGAGGACACCGGCCGCGCCCCCGCACAGGACGAACCCAACGGCAGCACAGCGGCCGGGTGCTGCCCCGGCGCTGTCCCCGGAAGCGGACAGCAGAGAAAAAAGGAGACATGAGTATGGAAAACATCCGCATGGACCTGCGCCTGTTTGACGCAAACACGCAGGTGACCACCCAGCAGAGCCTGACCGAGGAGATGAAGACGTTCTATTCGGACTACCTCATCGACGCGGCCGAGCCCGAGCTCGTGCACGATCAGTTCGCACAGAAGCATCCCATCCCCGCAAACGGCGGCAAGACGATCCAGTTTCGCCGCTTCGCCCCGCTCGGCAAGGCGCTGACCGCTCTGACCGAGGGCGTGACCCCCGACGGGCAGAGTCTGAGCATGAGCACCGTTGAGGCGGCCGTGCGTCAGTACGGCGGCTACATCCAGATGAGCGACCTGCTGCTGCTGACCGCCATCGACAACAACCTCACCATGGCCACAAAGCTGCTCGGCGCACAGGCCGGACGCACGCTCGACACCATCACGCGCGAGGTGCTCGTCGGCGGCGACAACGTGCAGTACGCCGACGAATCCGTGTCCGCCCGCTACCTGCTGCGCGGCGGCAATGCCGGCGCTGCCGACAACAACTACCTGACCGTCGACTGCATCCGCCGCGCCGTGCGCGCACTCAAAAACGCCAACTGCCGCCGCATCGACGGCGCGTTCCCGGTCATCATCCACCCCGACGTGGCATACGACCTCATGAACGACCCGAAGTGGCTCGCGCCGCACCAGTACGTGGACACGGAGCATATGTATGAGGGCGAGATCGGCAAGATCGAGGGATGCCGCTTCGTTGAGAGCACGGAGGCGAAGATCTTCCACGCCGAAGATCTGGCCGCCGACAGCCGCACGCTGCTCGCAAACGGCGCGGTGAGCGGCAAGACCACCGTCGCGTTCGACGGCGGCACGGTCAAGCCCGGCGCACTCGTCGGCCGTCAGGTGCTCATCGGCAATGCCTGCGTGACCGTCAAGGAAAACACCGCAAGCTCCATGACCGTCGACGCCCCGGTCACAGTCGAGGACAACGCCATCCTCTACCCCGGCGAGGCCGGCGCGCAGGGGCGCGACGTGTACGCCACGCTCGTGCTCGGCGCGGATGGCTACGGCACGACCGAGATCACCGGCGGCGGGCTCGAGCACATCGTCAAGCAGCTCGGCTCTGCCGGTACGGGCGACCCGCTCAACCAGCGCGCAAGCGTCGGCTGGAAGGCCACGAAGGTCGCCGTGCGCCTCGATGACAGCGCCATCCGCCGCATCGAGACCTGCAGCACCTACACCGAGTAAAGAAATCCACCCCGTGCCTCCCGCCTTGCGGCGGGAGGCACGCATTCACACAAGGAGGAATACACTATGGCAACCAGAAAAATGACCGACCGCGCCGCCGAGGCCTGGCTGAGCGAACCCGTGACCGTGCACCTGTTTCGTGACAACGGCAGCTACAAGGAGGATAAGATCGTGACCGTCAACGGTGAGACCGTGCGCATCCCGCGCGGCGAGGACGTGACGATCGCGCGCCGCTTTGCCCTCGTGCTCGCGCAGGGTGAGGCGCAGGATGCGCGCACCGGCGCGCTCATCGAGCGCGAGACCGCCCGCTTTGCCGCAGAGAGCGGCGCGCTGGGGCTCTGAGCATGGCGACACTTCAGCAGGCGCTCACACGCATCGACGCGATCTGCCCGAACGCATGGGACGACGCGGCGAAGATCCAGTGGCTCAACGAGTGCGAGCACATGATCCAGATGCGCATCCTCGACGCAGCGCCCGAACAGTGCGTGACCTATGACGCGGACACCGAGCGCGGCACACCGCTGCTCGTGCCGGCGCCGTTTGACCGGCTGTACGTGTACTACGTCATCGCCATGTGCGACTACGCCGCGCACGAGACCGCGCACTACGCCGACAGCATGGCGCTGTTCAACGCCGCACTCGATGAATACGCAAAGTGGCACCAGCGCACGAACGGCGCCGCCGTCCCGTCGCCGGGGCAGAGCCATCAGATCGCCATCAACTCCGCCATGCGCCACCGGCACGCGAACAAGGCCGTGCTCGACGGCATCACGGCGGAGCGGGCGGCAGCGTGGGACCAAAAATCCGGACAAGCGGAGGCAACGCCGGCGGCAGCCGGTCTGATGTCGGCAGCGGACAAGAAAAAGCTCGACGGCATGGCGCAGCAGACGCGGATCATCCACGTCGGCGGCGATCTGTCCGGCACGACGGCCGACATGACGCCGGCCGAGCTGTACGCCTACGTCAGCGCAAACCCGACGCACCGCGTCTATGCGCAGCTCGAGTTTCAAGGCGAGCACTTTCTGATGCTCTATCAGGGCGCGACGAACGGCATCCTCACATTCTCGTCGCTTGTGGCCGATTCCGAGCGGCACACGTTCTGCGCCGTCAAGCTTCAGGCGAAAACGACCAGCGATGTCTGGGATGTCCCGGTCAGGATCGAGCTGATGACGCAGAACATCGCGCCCGCCGCGCTGCCGAACCCGAAGGCGCTGACGATCCGCATCGGCGGCACGACGGTTATGTACGACGGCAGCACGGCGCAGACCGTGACGATCGCCGACGGCACGGAGGTGGGCTACTGATGAAAAAGCTCTACGAAGAAGCCTCCGTGCAGGACATCGCCGACGCCATCCGCGAGAAAACAGGCGGTGCAGAAACGTACAGGATCGCGCAGATGGGCGCGGCGGTGCGCAGCATCCCGGGCGGCGATCAGATCGCCCACGCTGACATCCCGGACTACGTCAAGGACGGCGTGCTCACGCTGGCACAGAAGGTGCAGGCCGTGAAGACTGCGTCGAGCATCGTCTTTGTGACGGTCGCTGATGCGCACCACGCGACCGACGAAACCACGGGCTGGAAGGCAAACATCGAGGCCGGAAACATGGACGCCTGCCGTGCGATCAAGGCGCTGTCGCACGTGACGCCACTGGATTTCGCGGCGTTTTTGGGCGATCTCACCTTCGGGTACAAGACGACCACGGCGGCGCAGTTCGAGGCGCAGTGCAGGGAGTTTCACCGCTGGATCGAGGAGGGCCTGCGCGGCATCCCGCAGCTCTGGACGCCCGGAAACCACGACACGGGCGAATACTTCGCAGCCGAGACCGGAAGCCTCACGAATCTGTACGGCGCGGCGCTGATCCGGAAGTATTTTTCCGACTACAACGCGGGCGCGGTCTACGGCAGCGCGGAGGCCGGATACTGCTACCGGGATCTTCCCGGAAAGAAGCTGCGCATCATCAATCTCAACACCGTCGAGGGCGAGATCACCGGCGGAGAAACCGCGGCCGACGCGCTCTCGGAGGCACAGCTGCTGTGGTTCGCGCAGACGCTTGCCGACCTCGGCAGCAAGGCGGACAGCGCGGCGTGGGGCTTTGTGATCCTCGGACACTACCCGCTGGACTGGGGCAGCGCACGGGCGGGCGGCAAGGTGCTCAAGGCGTATCTGGACGGCGGCAGCGTCACGATCGGCGGCAAGACGGTCTCCTTCGCGGGGAAAAACGGTGCTGTCTGCTACGGGAATTTCCATGGGCATCTGCACAACTTCAAGACATCCAGGATCTACGTTGTGCCGGACAACGTTTCCCAGTCCGACCCGCCGACGCAGCAGATGGCAGCGCTGCGCATCTGCTGCCCGTCCGCCAACTACTACCGGACGAACGAGGTGGGCGATAACAACCGGCTGGACAGCAACCAGATCGAATTCGGCGAGGAGACGACCCACAGCAAAGCACCGGGCGTGACCGACACGGCGTTCACCGTCAACGTCATCAATCCGGCAGACAAAAAAATCTATTCGTTCTGCTACGGCGCGGGCTACGACCGCACGCTGTCGTTCGATTTCGCGGTGATCATGCGCGCCGTCAAGACAACGCTCACCGGCTGCTCCGGCAGCAACGCCGCGGCCGCCGTCGAAGACGGCGCGGCATACACGACCACACTGACACCGAAAAACGGGTACACCTTCGACACCGTCACGGTCAGCATGGGCGGTACGGACATCACAGCGACGGCATACAATGCCGCGACCGGCGTGGTGTCCATCGCGCGCGTGACTGGGGACATCACCATCACGGCGACCGCGTCAAAGCCTGTGACGTACACAAACCTTGTACCCACGGCTGTTGACAGCAGCGGCGCGTCCATGCCGTATCAGAATGGATACAACCTATCATCGTCCGGAAACGCGCAGAGTGACAGCGGATTTGTGACAAGCGGATTCATTCCGCTGCCCGGCAATGTGACGAAGCACGTTTACCGCATCGCCGGTGAGGGGATCGTGTTCTCGAAGGCGGAAGCGTATTGCCGCGTTGGATGGTATGACAGCACATTCCAGCTGCTTAAAACCGTCATTCCGGCAAACAAGATCGACGTCAGTGTGTATTTCCCGAGCAGCATCCCGGAGAGCACCACGGCCATGACGTTTCAGGTGACGGAAGCAGCGAGCAATGTGCCCGCCTCTGCGGCGTATTTTCGCGTGAGCGCAATGGGCAAGGGCGAGAACCTGATCATCACGCTCGACGAACCGATCGAATAAGGAGGAGATGGAATGCAGATCATTCCGGCGTTTGTGACGCAAAACAAGTGCTATCAGGCGGGCGCACCGCTGACGCCGCGCGGCATCATGCTGCACAGTGTCGGAACGCCGCAGCCATCGGCGGCGGTGTTTGCGCGCAGCTTTAACCAGTATCAGCCGGGCGGCGTGTCTGTCTGCGTGCACGCGTTCGCGCAGGCGGACGGCACGGTATATCAGACGCTGCCGTGGGAGATGCGCGGCTGGCACTGCGGCGGGAGCGCCAATTCTACGCACATCGGGGTAGAGATGACCGAGCCGAGCGCGGGCATGACACGCAGCGAGGCAGCGGAGCAGATCGCGGGCACGTACCGCACGGTGGTGGAGCTGTTTGCTGAGCTGTGTAAACAGTACGAACTTGACCCGGCACAGGATGGCGTCCTCATCGGGCACGCCGAGGGACACCGGCGCGGCGCGGCAAGCAACCACGCAGACCCGGAGCTGCTGTGGCGCACATATGATATGGGCTACACGATGGACGGCTTTCGGCGCGACGTCGCCGAGGCAATGGCAAAGGAAGATCGGGAGGAGGTGCTGGATATGCCGCGCTATGATTCCGTGGCGGAGATGCCGCAATGGGCTCGCGCCGACGCGCAGCGGCTCATCGACCGCGGCGCACTGCAGGGAAGCACGGACGGAAAACTCGACGTGTCGGAGGATATGCTGCGCACGATGATCGTGTGTCAGCGCATGGTAGATGAACAGAAGGAGACATAAATGGACAGACTCACAACGATCAAAGCGGCGGTCTCGGCGGCCGCCGCAGCGCTGACGGCGTTCTGGGGCTGGACCGGGTGGCTTGCGGCCGCTTGGTTTCTGGCCATGCTGCTCGACTATGCCACCGGCAGCGCTGCCGCTCTGCGCGCAGGCACATGGAGCAGCCGCTGCGCCCGCGAGGGACTGTGGCACAAGGCGGGCAGCGTGGCGGGCGTGCTGGTGGCGGCGCTGCTGGACTTCGCACTGCGGGCGCTGCTCGGCAGTGTGCCGGGACTGGGCGCACACTATGACGTGCTGCTGTGCCCGCTCGTGACGGCGTGGTATTTGCTGACGGAGCTCGGCAGTGTGGTCGAAAACGCCGGTGCACTCGGCGCGCCGCTGCCGCAGTTTCTCGTGCGGGCGATCGCCGTGCTGCGCGCAGACATATCACAGCACGGCGGAGGGGATGACGACGCATGACGGACTATTCCCCGCTGGAGCTTTCCCTGCCGGAGCGCACCGGTCAGGAGACCGTCGAGCAGCGGCTCGCGGCACTGGAGGAGACCGTGCCGCGGCTGCTGGAGGCGCTGCAGTACACGCTGTCGAACCTCGGCGCGGAGAACTTCAACGCCGCGGCGCTCTCGCGGCTGCTCTCGCCGATCCGCGCGCGCATCGACGGCGCGGACGGCAGCATCACACAGTTGAGCCTCGACGCCGGCACCCTGCAGACACGCATGACGTCGGCCGAGGGCAACGTCGCCGCGCTCGAGCAGACCGTGAGCGATCAGGGCGCACGCATCGCGCTCGTGACCGATGCCGACGGCGTGAACGCGGCGGCCATCGTCGCCGCCATCAACAACGGCGACAGTAGCATCGCGCTCTCGGCCGACAAGATTGACCTCAACGGCATCACGACCGTGGCCGACACGCTGCACATCGGCAGCCAGAACAGCCTCGAGCGCAAATATCTCATCTTTCACAAGAGCGGCGCGGTGATCTCCGCGACGCGCGGCGATCTGCCGGAGCTGATGCTCTCGGCCGGGAAGATCGACCTGTGCGGCGAGCTGTATCACAACGGCGAGCCGCTCAACCTGTAAGGAGGCAAGGCATGTATCTACCCACATTTCCGCGGCGCATAGCTGCCGTCCGCCATGTGCAGACGGACTTTCGCGGCTACGACCACCGCCCGTCCTGCCCCGAGGGCGGCATCTACGAGATGACCAACGGCTCGGCAGCGGACAGTCCCCTGTTCTCGACACGCCCCGGCCGCACGTGCATCTACCCGTGCAGCGGCACGCCGAACGGCCTGTTCGCAGCCGGAGACGGGCTGCTCTGGTGCGCCGGCACGGCTCTGTATTATAACGGAAAGGCCGTGCCGGGCTGCACGCTCACGGACACGCCGAAGGTATTCGCAGCGCTCGGCGGTACGGTGCTCATCTGGCCGGACAAGGTCTGGTTCCGACCGGCGGACGGCACATTCGGCAGCGCAGAGCCAAGCTGGAGCGGCAGCGTGACGCTTGCGGGCGCAGACACGGACGGCGACGGGCGCGCGAGCATCCTCGTGGCCGACGGCGCGGGCGCGCACTTTCGCACCGGCGACGCCGTGACGCTCAGCGGCTTCGGCGACGTGCGCAACAACGGCACGTACATTCTGCGCGGCATCGACGGGGCGCGGCTGCGCTTTGACCCGGACACATTCGTGCGCGCGGGCGCAGTCAACGGCGTCACGATCACGCGGCGCGTGCCCGACGCACAGCACGCGTGCAGCTACGGCAACCGCCTCTGGGCGTGCGCACACGACAGCGTGTGGTGCACAAAGCTCGGCGATCCGCTGAGCTGGTTCTGGTACGAGGCGGACGAAAACGGCGCGGTCGCTACGGCCGCATGGAGCGTGGACGCCGGCGCGCCGGGGGATTTTTCCGGCTGCGCGGCGACGGGCAGCGGCGTGGTGTTTCTCAAGCCCGGCGGGCTCTGGCGGCTCTACGGCACGCGGCCTACAAACTTCCAGCTCGTGGCCTCGGCCGCGCTCGGCGCGGAGCAGAACTCCGGCCGCTCGCTCATAACGGCGGCCGAGACGCTCTACTACCTCTCCCCCGTCGGCGCGGCGCGCACGGCGGGCGGACGGCCGGTACGCATCGGCGACGCGCTCGGGCGCACGCTCACGCACGGCGTCGCCGGCACGGACGGGACGCGCTGGTATCTCTCGGCGCGCGACGAGCGGAGCGTCCGGCACCTGTTTGTATACGACACGCGCAGCGGCCTGTGGAGCCGCGAGGACGATTTTGACGCGCACGGCTTTGCGCAGTGCGGCGGCGCGCTCTATGCGCAGGATGCACGCGGCGTGTGGCGCTTCGGCGCGGGCAGCACGGCACAGATGGAGAGCCTGCTCGAAACGGGCGACTTCATCAGCGGCAGCCCGGACTGCAAGCGGCTGCTGCGCGTGCAGCTGCGGCTGGAGGCCGAGGCGGGCGCAAGCATCACGGCGGCGGTGCAGTATGACTCCGACGGACAGTGGCACACGCTTGCAAATGTGACGGCGGGTGCAAAGCGTTCGTTCACCCTGCCGGTACTGCCGCGCCGGTGCGACCACTTTCGCCTGCGGCTGACGGGCACGGGGGCGTGGCGGCTTTTATCGCTCACGCGCACGGAGGCCGTCGCCGGACCGCAGCACTGAGGAAAGGAGAACCCATGGCGACAAAATACAAATACGACAAGGACACCGACTACGCCGCGCTCATGGAGCAGGCGGCCCGGCGCGGCGACAACGCGGCTGCCGCCGTCTATGAGCAGCAGCGCAACGCGAAGATCCGCGGCGAGGGCATGGCCGGTCAGGAACAGACGAGCGACTATGCGCAGTACCTGCCCATCGAAGACGTGCCGGACTATGACGACACGCACCGCCGCGAGGCCGAGGCACTGCTGACCGGGCGCGGCACGGCAGACCGCCGCGAGCAGATCGACCGGATGCTCGACGCACTGCTCGGCGAGCAGTTTGACTATGACCCCGCGTCGGACAAGCTCTACGCCGCCTACCGGCAGCAATACGAGCGGCAGGCAGAGCTCGCGGCAGAAAACGCCCTCGGCAAGGCGGCCGCGCTGACGGGTGGTCAGGCCTCGACGGCGGCCGTGGCGGCCTCGCAGCAGGCGGGCGGCTATTACCGCGCCATGCTCGCAGGCAAGCTGCCGGAGCTGGCGCAGCTGGCCTACGAGCGCTACAGCGGCGAGCACAAGACACGCCTGAGCGCCATTGACCGGATGCTCGACGCCGCCGACAGCCGTGACGGCGTGACGAAGGCGCAGATCGCGGCGCTGCTCGACATGGACGACGCCGCCTACGAGCGCGCAGACAGCAAGCTGCAGCAGCAGACGAAGGCCCTCGCCGACGCCAAGGCCGCCGCCGATAAGAAAGCCAAGGCCGAGCAGACCGCAGCCGAAAAGGAAAAGGCCGCGCAGGAAAAGGCAGCCAAAGCCGCGCGCAGCGATGCACGGCGCCAGATCGCGCTCATTTTGCGCAACGGCGGCACGGTGCCCGGCGACCTCTGGCAGCAGAGCGGATACAGCGCCGTGACGATCGCGGCGATGCTGCGCGGCAGGAAAGGATAATGATTATGTAAATCAGAAGAACGAAAAGTGCAGCATCTACGCAGATTAAATAAAATGATTTTGCATTATGTAAACTTCATAGACGGCAAACAGCTCCGGAAGCGGTAGACACTTCCGGAGCTGCTCAGCATGTCAAAGAACCTCGTAGAGTTTGCGCCCGCAGGCGCAAAGAAAATCCCATCATTTTCTTCGGCGACATGTGCGGCGAAGAAAATACTGCTCGGCCTGCAAACGTGCGCGCCGTCCGCCTCGGCGGACAGCGCGTGCGCTGCAGTCAGGCCGCAAATCTCTTTGTCAAAAAAGTAGTACTTTTTTGACAGTTTCAAACAGCTCCGGAAGCATCATCAACTGCTTCCGGAGCTGTTTTTGTTTCTATCGGTATTGGCTGCGCCTCAGCCCAGCGCCTTGTCGTAGTTCATGAGAATGGTCGCGACCTGCGCGCGAGTAGCGCAGCCCTCCGGCCTGAGGTACGAGACGCCGTTTTCACCGACGCCGGAGATCAGACCGTTGCCGACGGCCCACGCCATCGCCGTGCGCGCCCACGACGGGACGCTGTCCGCATCCGGGAAGCCGGTGAGCGAGCCCGTCTCCGTCAGGCTCTCGGGCGCAAACTGCTTGGTGTAGTTATAGAGGATGACCGCAAGCTGCGCGCGCGTGATCGGATCGTCGGGCGCAAAGGTGCTCGGGCTCATGCCGGAGACGACGCCCGTGAGCTTTGCCCACCAGATGGCGTCGGTATACCAGCGGCCGCGCTCCACGTCGTCAAACGGCGCCGCGAGCTTTTTGAGCTCATAACCGTTGACCTTCGCGGGCTCGCCCTGCACGCGGTAGAGGATGCTCACGATCATGGCGCGCGTGCATTCGCCGTCCGGCGTGACGGTCGTTGCCGACGTGCCGGCAATATAGCCATGATCGATGCAGTAATCCAGCCCCGCGTGCGACCAGATGCTCGGCGCGGGCATATCGCGGAAGGCGTAGCCCGGGCAGGCCGGGCCGCCGTTGCAGGTCTCCGGCACGCCGGTTGCGGGGATGGCCTCCGTCCTGGTCTGACCGCAGACGGTGCAGGTATAGGTCCTGACGCCGGGCTCGGCCGCAGTGGGCTTTTGCGTCACGACGCCGGCATCCCACGTGTGGGTGTGCAGCTTCGGGATGTCCTCCCCCTCGCGATAGCCGCAGCCGTCGCGGTTGCAGACATGATAGCGGTAGCCGACGGTCGAGACGGTCGGCTCGATCGACGTGACCCACTCACCCCAGTCGTGGCCGAGGGCGGGAACGACATCGTCATAGTCCTTGCCGCAGGTCGGGCAGGTGCCCTTGTAGTGGCCGGGCTCGGTGCAGGTGGGCGCGACGCTGGTCTCGGCGTAGCTGTAGTCATGCCCCTTGGCGGGGATGACCTCGTCGATCTTCACGCCGCAGCGCGCGCACGTGCCGACGGCGCGGCCGGGCTGCGTGCAGGTGGCGGCCGGCTTGAGATCGCAGCGGCTCAGGTCATGGCCGAGCGGAGCGATCTTCTCGGTGCGGGTCGCGCCGCAGGCCGAGCATTTATAAAACGCCGTGCCCTTTTCGGTGCAGGCGGGCGGGAGCGTCTGCGTCTTGACCCAGGTGTGGTCGGTGGCGGCGACATAAGTGTCGTCCACGGGGGCATAGGTGCAGCCCTTCACCGTGCAGACGTGGTGCGTGTAGCCCTGCTCGGTGCAGGTGGGTGCGACGACCGTGTCCGTGAACGCGGCGATGTGGTCGCCGTGCCAGAAGCCGGTCTGATAGCCCTGCCATGTGCCGTCGTCCTTGAGCTCGGCGGCCCAGGTGTAGCTGCCCTGCGGGTAATAGACCACGCAGTCATCCGGGAAGGAGCGGTTGGAGTCCGCCGCGGCGTAGATGCTCTTGGCAGGGTCGTTCTTGAAGACAGCACGCTTGAGCTTCGTGACCTTGGCGATCATGTTCAGGGCCGTGCTGATATCACCGGCCTGATCGGCGTTCTGCTCGGTATCGTCCGGGCGGAGGATGCCGTTGAGCACGCCCTCGACGGCGATCTTCATGGCGTTATCCAGACTCGTGAAGGCGCGGCCCTCGATCGTGTCGATCTTGTCACCGAAGTAGGCCTCCTCGAGCATCTCGCAGCCGGCGAAGGCGCAGCGGTCGATCTGCGCGACGCGGTTGGAGAGGTCGACGGACTTCATGTGGTTGTCGCCGAAGAAGGCCGCCTTACCGATGGTGAGCTTCTTGTCACCGGGACTGAAGGTGAGGTTGTTCATGTAGTAATCGCACATGAACGCAAAGTCACCGATGCTCGTGACATTGGCCGGAATGTTGAGGTTCTTGTGGTGGTTGACGAACGCGAACGCACCCGTGCTGATCGTCTGCAGGCTCGACGGCAGGCCGAGCGTCGTGTCCTCCTGACCGAGGATGCGATCCCACGCGAACGCCCACGGGCCGATATACGTCAGGCCTTCCGGCAGGCGCAGCTCGGCGAGCATGGTGCAGCTGTAAAACGCGTGGTCCTCGATGCGGCGCAGGCGGCTGCAGTTGCGCGCGCGCACGAACGTGAGTGTGTCGCAGCCGTAGAAGGCGTACTTGTCGATGAGCTCGAGCTTGCGCGGCATATTGATGGCCGAGAGGTACTCGTCTTTATAAAATGCGGAATCGCTGATGGTGGTGATGTCGTCATTGAGGAACATGCACGTGAGATAGCGGCAGTCCTTGAACGCGCGCGCGCCGACATTCGTGACGCCGGAGTAGCGCTCGGTGCGGCCGTTCCACTCCTCGTCGGTGCCGTCGGCGATGTAGGCCAGTGCGAGATACTCCTCACCGAGGTTTTCCACGACGGTCGTGCCGAGGACCTGTCCCTTGTCGTTATACTCCGTGACCTCCACGTTGCCCATCCACGGCGCTTTCTGGCCGGTCGCCGCGTAGTCCGCCATTTTCCCGTCGCCGAAGATGTACACGCCGTAATACTGCGCGTCCTCGCGGTAATCATGGATCTGCCAGATCTGCTGCAGGAAGGGGTTGTCCTGCACAACGGTGGGGTTCGTGACTTCGTAGATCTTATAATGTACGCTCGCCTCGTCCCCGGTAGGTCCGCAGTCACCGTGGGCGACCTCACGGCCGAAGAGCTTTTTGATCTGACCGGGCTGCTTGATAAACAGTTCAAACGCGTCCGCGATCGTGCCCGCCTGCGCCGGCGGAGCACACACGCTCAGCAGTCCCGCCGCGAGCACAAAGCACAGCAGCAGCGACAACACTCGTTTTTTCATATGGTTCCTCCCTCCTGGATCCGACACTTCAAAAAACATGTCTACAGAGCAAGTATACAGGACGCGCCCCGCCATTGCAACAGCCCGAAAGCGTTCACAGGCAAAAAAACGTGTAAAATTCTTGCTCAGATTTGTGGTTTCGTAACAAATCCGTCGGTTTTTGCGTCCTATCCATTGCACACTTTGCCGGAAGTATGCTATATTTTCAACAGAGAGATATTCCCGTTGTACACAGGAACATTACCGTAAGGAGGAAGAAACTATGAAAAAACGCCTGCTCTCGCTGGCGCTGTGTCTGGTTCTGGTCGTGGGACTGTTCTCCGGCCTGACCGTGAACGCATCGGCCAGCAGAATCGACGATCTGAAAAAAGAGATTGCCGAAAAACTCATCAAAGAGAAGATTGAGCAGTTCAAGGAGGAGTTTGAGATCCCCGATCTGGACATGGATGCGATCCTCAGCAGCTTTGGCACCGCGGCCACCTCGGGCGACTTCGGTGTGAACAACTGCCTGCACTGGGAGGTCTCCACCGGTGTTCTCAGCGGCAAGACGCTGACCATCTCCGGCACCGGGGCCATGCCCGACTTCGACTTCCCCAACGGCAATCTTGCCCCGTGGTGGAACTATGAGGCGCTGGGCATGCTCACGAGCTTCGGTAACTTCAAGCTCGAGGGCGAGCTGAAGAAGGTCGTCATCAAGGACGGCGTCACGAACGTGAGCAACTATGCGCTGTTCTTCCTGCCGGCCGCCACGCAGGTCACGCTGCCGGAAAGCGTGACGAGCATCGGCCGCTACGGCATCGCCCTGTGCTCCAAGCTCAACGGGATCTCCCTGCCCAGGGCCGTGACCGCCATCGGCGATTTCGGTCTCGCCGGCAACAGCTTCACCGCCGTCTCGCTGCCCGATGGGCTGCAGGCCCTCGGCCGCGGCGCGTTTGACGCCTGCGCGAGTCTCAGCGGCATGACCCTGCCGGCCGCCATTACCGCCGTGCCCGACAAATGCTTTAACGACTGCACGAAGCTGCTGACCGTCGACTATAAGGGCGAGGTGACCGCCATCGGCGAGCGCGCGTTTGAGGGCTGCAAGTCGCTCACCAAGGCGCCCATCCCCGCGGCCGTGACGGCGCTCGGCAACTCCGCCTTCAATGGCTGCATCGCGCTGACGGATGTGACGCTGCCCGGCGGCGTGACCGCCGTCCCCGACGCTTGCTTCCAGGGCTGCACCGCGCTGACGGACATGAAGCTGCCCGGCACCGTGACGAGCGTCGGCCACAATGCCTTCACCGGCTGTAAGGCACTCAAAGACGTGCGCTGCTACGGCGCGCCCCCGACGGTCCAGCCCGGCGGCGCGGCCGAGCACAGCTTTGAGCCCGGCATCGTCACCATCCACTATAACCCCGACCCGGTCTACGGCTGGACGTTTGATGCGGACGGCACATGGCAGGGCTACAAGGTCAGCAGCAAGGGCGCGTGTCTGCACACCGGCTACGGCACGACGGAAAACACCGTGCCCCCCACCTGCGGGGCCGACGGCCGCATCGACACCATCTGCTCCAACTGCGGCGAGGTCATCGCGACCAAGGTCATCCCCGCAACCGGCGCGCACACGTGGGACAACGGCACCGTGACCACCGAGCCGACCGAGACCACCCCCGGCGTGCGCACGTTCACCTGCGCCGTCTGCAGCCAGACCAAGACCGAGGTCATCCCCGCTACCGGCGCGCACACCTTCGTTTTCACCAAGAACGTCGCACCCAGCTGCACGGAGGCAGGCTATGACCTCTACACCTGCAGAGACTGCGGCGCGAGCGAACAGCGCAATGTCAAGCCCGCACTCGGCCACAAGTGGGATAACGGCACCGTGACCACGGAGCCGACCGAGACCGACCCCGGCACCATGACCTATACCTGCACCGTCTGCGGCGCGACCAAGACCGAGGTCATCCCCGCCACCGGCCCGCACACCCACGTCTGGGACGAGGGCACCGTGACCGTCGCGCCGACGGAGACCACGCCCGGCGTCCGCACCTACACCTGCACCGTCTGCGGCCAGACCAGAACCGAGATCATCCCCGCCACCGGCTCTGCGGTCTGTCCGGGCGGCGCCGCGTGCCCGAGCTTCCGTTTCCGCGATGTGCCCGCCCCGTCCAACTGGGCGCACGAGGGCATCGACTACTGCGTGCGCCACGGTCTGATGAGCGGCTTCGACGCGACGACGTTCTCGCCCGACACGGTCAGCACGCGCGCACAGATCGTGATGATCCTCTATAACCTCTCCGGCGACACGACCGACTACAGCAAATATTACGTGCCGTTCACGGATGTCAGGCCCAGCACATGGTACTACAACGCCGTCGCCTGGGGCTACGACAAAGACATCGTCGCCGGTATGAGCACGACGACCTTCGCGCCCGACGGCCTCATCACCCGCGAGCAGATGGCCGTTCTCCTCTACGGCTACACCGAAAAGTATGCGCCGGCCTACCTCGGCGGCGCAGCATCCCTCAACGGCTTCCCCGATGCCGCCAGCGTCTCCAACTGGGCATACGCCGCCATGAGCTGGGCCGTCGGCAACGGTCTCATCTCCGGCATCGCGAGCAATGGCGCCGACTATCTGGCCCCGAGCGGCGGTGCCACACGCGCGCAGATCGCAGCCATCATGATGCGCTACTGCCGCCTCACCAGCCTGTGACCGACGCATCGCCGACCCGCAAAAGCCATACACCTGCCCCGGGAGCGTTCTGCTCCCGGGGTTTTGTGCACTTGCCAGAGCGGGCGGCGGGTCTGGGCGCGTGCAGGGCAAACGCGCAGCAGGATGCCGCTTTGCCACACACTTGTGCGCGCAGGGAAGAACAGCACCGAAAAATGGGAAAATCAAGTCAAGTTAACATAACATCGTTAATTGCGCCCCGTTTGTGTTGAAAAGTCTGTTGATAATGTGGAGAATCGGTTTCCATAATGCCGTTTCACCCTGTGAAAGCCGTCGACCGGTGCGCAATTATGCAACATTTTGTCGGATTGCGCGGTGTTGGTTGAAATATTTCAACCAGCAACAAAGCGGTTTCGGAAAATTGGACGAAAATGTTCAAAGTGTTACACTCTACAAGATTTGTCACTTGTGTTTTGATGCTTTTTCCGCTACAGTATTACCTGTAACCGGCAATACCAACCATCCGGTGCCGTCTGTTGTGTGGGACGGCGGCGGAAATCTGACGAAAGGGGTAAAGTAACATGACCGAATTCAGAGGACCCATCCATATCGGCCTCGACCTCGCCTCCGACATCCTTGAGCGCTGCGGCGAAGAAAAGGCAAAGGAAATCGTGGACGCGATCGCCAACGCACTGCCCGGCTGGATGTCCGTGTAACCTGTAAACCAAAGGAGCGCCCGAAGCGAAAGCTTC
>OFML01000933.1_pt1 | contig 19016 bp, 9 predicted proteins | sample 1541831 | NCBI WGS metagenome assembly OFML01 (sample SAMN04209237, study PRJEB22552) | human gut metagenome | biome: gut; material: feces | host: Homo sapiens | place: USA: Oklahoma | reverse complement strand
GCGCAGGTGCTGCTTACCAATCCTGCGGATCGTGACATGTGGGCGGTCAAGGCGGAGTGGAGCGAACATCAGACCGCCACCATCGGCGCAATCGCCACCACCACCGCATATAACGAAGGCGACCTGTGGTTCCAGGATGCGTTTGCCTATGTGTGCAGGAATTTGGCGTTGTTCGACGAGCAGATGCGTGAAAGGTTCGCCGGCGTCGGCTATATCAAACCGCAGGGCACATATATCGCATGGCTTGATTTCTCGCCGCTTGGCATCGACGATCCGGCCGCATACTTCCTTGAGAAGGCGCAAGTGGCGTTGACCGACGGGCGTTCATGCGGCGAGACCGGTGCCGGATGCGTGCGCGTGAACATAGCAATGCCGTATCCGCTGCTGGTCGAATGCCTGGACCGCATGTATGGCGCGTTGCATGCGGATGGATTGCTGTAAACTTCGCCACATATTCAGTGTTTTCCTCAACCAACGGCAGCATAACGGTGAACGTCGTGCCCTTCCCCACTTCGCTGTCCACCGTTATGGTGCCGTTGGAAATCTGCATACTATCGACATGCGATGGGAGGATGACATGCGTTTGAACGTGAGTACCAGCATTGATGTGACAGCCCGCGAAAAGGCCGGCGATAATCTGCTGTTCTTGGGATTTCACGGATTCAGCAATGATGAAAATGAGATGATCCGCATTATTGATGCGATTTATGATGTTCCGAAGCGAGACGCATCTTCAACGGACAACTCCATTGCTCCTGCCCAGCATCCGAACTATCTGTCGTTCCAAGGCACGTACGAACGTCCTTACATCGGAAGCTACTACTGGTATCCAGATGGATGTTCCGTAGAAGAGCGTCGACGTGAGTGCAGTGCCGTAGGCGACGCCGTCGTACGATTGCTGGATTCGCCCGCATACGCGCATTTCCGCAAGGTACTGATCGGGTTTTCGCAGGGCGGATACCTGTCGTATCGCATGGTTGCGGAACATCCCGATGCGTTCGACAGGGCGATTCTGATGAGCCCATCATTCAAAGGCGAAACCGCTGAGCCTTTGCCCGCGACCGGACGCACGCGATTCGCACTCTGCTACGGCAACGAAGACCGCACAATTCCTTTAGCCGACCAACAGTGCGCGCACAACAAACTTGCGCAAACCGGCAATCTCACGTATTTCGAATATCCGGGAATGGGCCACGGCATCTGCGATCAGGAAATTCGTGACCTACGTGCCTGGCTAAACCAAAGCAACATCCTCTAGCGAAAACATCTCCCAGAGAAAAGAGTACCCTGGATGTCGCCAAACCGGGCGTCAACGAGGGTGCTCACCCCTAGCACATCACACCAACTCTGCAAGATCGCATATATCAACCTTCACTAACCTCTATTTAACAATTTTGACCATTCCTACTTAACAATCTCTACCACCGAGATTTCCTTGAGTCGTTTTCGGCCTTAACAACAGGCAATCCTCAAACCTGATGCCTATTTCCCCAATTCTTGACAGCAATAACGTGAGAGCTCCGTTTGACACGGGCCTTCGATCAAGGCATTTTGCACCCGAAAGACGCACCGTCCGTCAATTGCGGCTGCGCAACCCGAAACTCTTGCTTCAATTTCGAATTGTGCAGACAGCCTGCAAAGCAGCATCTAGGCATACATCAAAATCACAGTCCAGTCACCCTCCATGGGAGGCAACCGCAGACACAGCTGGATGCACGAGTGCCGATAATGCCGGACGTATACGCGACGTTGTGGCGGAAAATCCGGACGTCTATTGGACACTCAGGAAATCTTCTCGTTCTCGCATGTCTCTTACATAACTTATCTACTTGAGTTAAAATGGCTTTCTACGGACAGAAAGGGGAAGACTTATACGCGAAGTGAACTTCTCAACATGTGTCAGATGAGATCCTTGAGCATTTGGATTACGTCATGGTTGATGGCGTAGATTTTCCTGTCGTTCAGCATTTCACCGACCGTCATCCACTTGCACTTCTTGGATCCAATCGCGAACTCACCTTCAGCATCCCAAGCATCAGGAATCCGGATCACCGACGCAAGATACAATCGGTAATCGTAAGTGCGCTCCTCATTATGCGCGGTAGACAACTTTGTACTGGTCGCAGTTCCAACGAATCTCATTTGGAAATCGTCAGACGGAATCTTGAATTCCGACGAAAGATATGACGAAAGCTTTCTTTTGTCTTCCTCATACGAATCAAATGAACGATGGTTCGGAAGAAACCAACAATTCCACTGCTCGTCGTAATACGTCAGATACCGGTTGGACAGCGCGTCCATGCCATCCTTGACCGCAATGAGAGAGCTAGCTCTTCTGTTCATCGATTCGATTTCCTTATATAGTTTTTCGGAAGTGAGTCCCTTGCATACGATACTCGCGACACCCAACGCGATTATCACAACACCCAGCACAGCAAATAAGCATCGTGCCCGCATCGGCAATTCCGCAAACGTCCATGCTGTTGGAATATAGAATAGGCCCGCAACAATGTTGGCGATGCCGTCGCCCTTGGAACCATATCCAATAAGGCTCCTGTGCTCATTGAGCTTCGACCTCAAATCGCGCTCGTCAATTCTCAGCATCATACGCACCAATACTACATTACAAGTAGAAATCCTTTCATCAAGGATGAACTTGGCCACAGAAAATGCCACAATCTACGTCAAATTTGACATAGTTCTCTTGCCCTCCCTGATAGCAGCTATTCCTAATTCAGAAAGCGGCTTCACAAGCCAGGGCGCACAACGACAATCAGAGCCAATAGACTCTCAATGAAGTCCTGAGCTGATTAGCTCAGGAATCGCCAACCACCAGTTCACCATCACGTACTCCGACAATCCTCAATGAAGTCCTGAGCTGATTAGCTCAGGAATCTATCTGAGCCAGTGGCTCGCCAACTATTATCTCTCTCCTCAATGAAGTCCTGAGCTGATTAGCTCAGGAATCGCAACGAACAAGCACTGACGCCGGAAGACGAGCTCTCCTCAATGAAGTCCTGAGCTGATTAGCTCAGGAATGAACCTGGCTTCAGTCTCCGGATTGCCGCCGCGCGCTCCTCAATGAAGTCCTGAGCTGATTAGCTCAGGAATATCCGTTGACGACGCTGCCGACCTTGTCACCGTCGAGTCCTCAATGAAGTCCTGAGCTGATTAGCTCAGGAATCTCTGATCGGCGATTAAACGACCGGATAGCTTTCCCCCTCAATGAAGTCCTGAGCTGATTAGCTCAGGAATCCGCCGAAGTGTTGAAGGTTACCGCTCAGGCCACCTCCCTCAATGAAGTCCTGAGCTGATTAGCTCAGGAATCAGTATTCGTCTGCTGGACGGCTTCCCGGCTGGTCGGTCCTCAATGAAGTCCTGAGCTGATTAGCTCAGGAATCTTGCAGTCTTCCACGACTTCCTCGCCAGTCTTAGCTCCTCAATGAAGTCCTGAGCTGATTAGCTCAGGAATCCCGCGACACGCTGCCGGCCACCGGTATGAGCATGGATCCTCAATGAAGTCCTGAGCTGATTAGCTCAGGAATCGCCGCATGATATAATTTTGATGGAAACATTGCCTATCTCCTCAATGAAGTCCTGAGCTGATTAGCTCAGGAATAACACGTCCACCAGCTCATGGATCCGCATGAGGACGATCCTCAATGAAGTCCTGAGCTGATTAGCTCAGGAATTCGGACGCGACTGACTTGACGCCACCGAAAACGCCACTCCTCAATGAAGTCCTGAGCTGATTAGCTCAGGAATCCGATCGCCTGACGTGCCCCGTCCTGTCTTCCGTGCCGTCCTCAATGAAGTCCTGAGCTGATTAGCTCAGGAATTGTCTCTTGGTCGAGGCATCCGTATTTCTGCGCCATTCCTCAATGAAGTCCTGAGCTGATTAGCTCAGGAATCAGGTGGAGTTGTTGCTGATCGTCACGGTGATCCTTCCTCAATGAAGTCCTGAGCTGATTAGCTCAGGAATCATGCTGGTCATCACGCTCATCGCAGCGCTCACGGCCTCCTCAATGAAGTCCTGAGCTGATTAGCTCAGGAATACATCGACGCGCCGGTTAGCCGGCACCTCATGGGTCGATCCTCAATGAAGTCCTGAGCTGATTAGCTCAGGAATGCCAATTGTTGGTTTGCCGTGCTCACATTGTTGTTTCCTCAATGAAGTCCTGAGCTGATTAGCTCAGGAATGACGCTATCGACATTGCACGCACGCCACTTTTAGTCCTCAATGAAGTCCTGAGCTGATTAGCTCAGGAATTTTCGCAACATGTTCCGCCTACCGGAACGCTATAATCCTCAATGAAGTCCTGAGCTGATTAGCTCAGGAATCCGCCAGCATACCGCTGGTCACCAGCCGACACCATTCCATCCTCAATGAAGTCCTGAGCTGATTAGCTCAGGAATCGCCCGTGCCTCCCTGATCTCCGCCGCCACCGGCTCCTCAATGAAGTCCTGAGCTGATTAGCTCAGGAATTTACGTCGTCACGGGTCTGACCGTCGGCGGCACTCACAGTCCTCAATGAAGTCCTGAGCTGATTAGCTCAGGAATTCGGCTCCCCGCGCACCTTGAAGCGTTACGGTTCCACTCCTCAATGAAGTCCTGAGCTGATTAGCTCAGGAATCTTCGGTCAACGGCGTTTCGGGCGTGCGCACAAGCGATCCTCAATGAAGTCCTGAGCTGATTAGCTCAGGAATTACCCGACTATGGCGACAACGCGGGCGGTCATATCCATTCCTCAATGAAGTCCTGAGCTGATTAGCTCAGGAATAACACCAGTCCAGACCAACTCCGCGCCGACCTCGCCTCCTCAATGAAGTCCTGAGCTGATTAGCTCAGGAATTTCACCCCGCCGTTGCGTCCGTTGACGAGGGAGACGATCCTCAATGAAGTCCTGAGCTGATTAGCTCAGGAATGGCAGAGCTTCCAGCATGATATCCAGCTCGGCAATGCTCCTCAATGAAGTCCTGAGCTGATTAGCTCAGGAATGGTCTCATTCTAATCCGCTCTAATGACTAAGCGAATTAAAAACTTTGCGAGAGCGGAACAGATACCTCTCCCTCCAGTCAGTTTATCACCAGAAAAAGAGACATAAACCCTTATATTTCCTCATGCGAGAGGTCATCGCGTGTCGCAGCAATGATTCACCTCTCGTATTCCAAAATTCATAAAAAACCTTTTGAATTATCAAGCCACAATCACATAGGTGAAAGACAATCAGAGAGGTTAAAGTGAAATCAGATAACCGTCGGAATGGTTAAATCACTGTATTCCCGTCGTCCCAAGAATGACATTCCCTCTCTTGCCTGCTCTTCTTTTCCGAGAAAACAGACAACAACTGAATCCGTTGAACCATCGATTTCAACTTCTATTAGATTCTGGACAACCAGCATTTTTGCAGGCCGAATCCGCAGAAAGAACACGCTATACTGCAACCTCTCGCCATAGCACCGTAATATTTTTGCCACGTGATCACGACGTCTATCATCATTGATGTCGTACGCCACAAGATAACTTCGTTTTTCGTCACTCATCATCCGCCTCCCGATATGAAACCGCTTCCACCGTTGCCGCTTCTACCGAATTCGTATCCCCCTGTATTCAGGTTGCGTTCCGTCAAGGTACCCCAGAATCATTCGAGCCTGAATCTCGATAATCCGTCTCCATGATGCCTTGTATTTAAATATCGGATGCGTAATCTCCGTCTCCATACGCCTCTCGTATGCCTGGATGACAGTCTTACGCGTCTTATCAGTCATACGTACTGATTCAAGCACATGTGAAAATCCGTCTACACTGATTTCGCCATTATTAATGACTGTTTGCACCACGGAATCCGCAATGGGAGCGCGAAACTCCTCCATAAGATCCAACGCCAGTGCTGGCTTGTTTCGTTTACTGCTATGCAGAAAGCCCGCATGCGGATCAAGCCCGCAGGAAATCAATGCTCTCACGCAGTCTGAAAGCAGCAGAGTGTAAGTGAAGTCTAGCAATGAGTTAAGCTCATCGGGAGCGGGACGACGCATCCTTGCGACCCAAGGCCAATCGACTCTTTTTTCAGTCTTAACGAGATGTCCAAACTGCGAAAAATAGAGCGATGCAGCTTCGCCTTCTAATCCCAAAACGTCCTGCCACCTGTTCGCGTTAGCTACCTGTTTTTCGATTTGTCGCAGCTGAGGTAGCACCAGATTGTCTGATTCTGAACGTCTGAGCAGTACGGACTGATTATGTATTTTAGCGATGATAAATTCTCTCGCGAGTCCGAGTCTGCCTTCATGAGAGGCAACGTGCTGATCCACTCGATGTTCACCGTTCGGACCATAGGATGATGTCGCCCACCCATACATCCTTCCCGTTCCGCTACACCATACGATTGGAATATCGCGCCACATCAGCTCACGAATGAGGCCGCTAGACAGATCAGTGTTTCCGTATATCTGCAGACCTTGAATGGTGTCCAATGGCACGGATGCGAGTTCTTCACCATTCTTCTGTACTATCATTCGACCTGATCGTGTAAATGCTTTGGCTCCCGGGGTTGCCAAATGCGTTACTTGGTTGTCTGGAGACGACACCATGATTCTATGCGTGACTTCGCATAGCTGACGTTCCTCAGGAAGACATATCCCAGCATGAGAGCAACGCATGCATCTGGCGCTATCTTCTAGAGGCTCGGGAGCATGACCAGCATTAATCAACGCTCTGGTTTCCTCTACCGCTTTGTGCGCTTGGTCATAATCCTCTTGGTCAAGCTCAACTTCCACACGACGATGGTGCGTGGTGAAGAAAATTTCAGTGCCCGCAACGGAGAACCCCATATCTTCCAAACAAGCCGCCTGCAAAGCTAACTGTGTTCGCATTGCTTCAGTGACTTGCATCGCACGTTTTACCGGGGTGGCCTTATATTCGCGGATGATGATTCCATCATCCGTCATGCACGCTGCATCAAGGCGCCCGGAAACGCCCCATCCCTCATGCCTGATATTTACCGCTTGAAATGAATCGGCGTCCGGAGCGCCACCGTAACGATCAACTTTTCGATGATCATACGTGCCTTGCGCAATCTGTGCCGATTCGACTTTTTCTCCGACAGCTTCCAACCATGCTCTGCGTGGGCAGAACATGTAGTTGGCAACCAAGCTAATCGGGATGGGGTCATCGTCCATGTTTTTCTCCGATTCTTCGCATTTACAGAGGAATTATTTCTCCCGGCTCAAGCCAACGTTCCGGCGCGCTAGCGTTGTCGGAAACAAACTGGTTGAACAGTACGCAGGCACACACGCCTTTTTCGCGCAACCAATCAGCAGCAGAGCTAATTGTTGTCATGTCGGTCGTCGTGGTCTTCTGTTGTATGCCGAATTCGGCGAGCGCGCTACTACGAACTACCGATCGATATTTCGCAACCGTCCAAGGCTTGTCTGTTATGGGAAGCACAGCGAAACGGATAGGTCCTTTCAACTGAAACAGAGCCGTACTCGGATCACGATCATCGTTCCCAGCACTGGTGCAAACCCACGTAGGGAAAGCAGACACGCCCATCAATGCACACCAAGCGCGAGCGTTATCGGTTTTTGACGGCGCATGCAGTCCAGTCGCAGTGCGACTCGTCGCACTATTTTTGCCCGCTTCGTCAACAATATCCTTCCCCATCAACCCATCTTGTACAGCTTGAACGGAACGCTCAGCTACCTTTTGAGCCAATGGAAGCAATCGACCTTGAACGAATTCCTGGCCTTGGTTGCGTGTAACCATTTCCCAACGCGAGGCACCTGCGTCAGACCATAACTTTTTACTCCGTTCACCTGACCAGTACGAAGGTTGGCCCAATGCCCCGAAATACCGGTAATCGCCCCAAGTTCGCAAGTCGTCAATCGCCGCTTCGCGATCTTGAGACAGTTTCTCCCAGCCACCCGGCACACCCAAAGCACTCAATCTTGGTGACATAGTGGCATGCATGGAAGAGCTCTTCCCTGCATCTCTCGCACCGGAAACCGTATAGTCTCCGCGAGATTGCAATGCCTTCATGGAAGACCATCGTTCTGCATGATTACTGACTATGACGGATACTGCTTCCATATCCAAATCATCACTTATCGTCAGTTCCGCATGACGAAAATCGACCCACCGGATCATGCAATGTCGGCCACTATCATCATCTTCCAGAATTGAAGCAAGTCCGACCATCATGAGGTGGGAAAAGGCGTCAGTAATATCCGCTGGTATCCGAATAGCCATTACAATCCCTCCTTCGAACAGGTGATGTCAGCCGCTCTTAAGAGTGCTTCCATATAGGAGACTCCCCAGAAACCATATCGTTGATTGGTGCGATCAATAAGGGCTTCCCACCCTCCAGATTCAAACAAATCATCAGCGATATTGTTCAGCGCCGGCGCTTGCGCTCTAGATGCTCCTCCGCTCTCCGGCAACAGATAGTCCGTCCCGTGTTCGAAGGTCGACCGTCCATGACCATGCGAAGTTCCAATGAGTCGTTCGATCAGCTGTCTGCGATATTCCGGCAATTGACGAAGTTCCGTTTCGGTTTCACATGCCAACACAAATTCAGCCACGGATCGCTGCTCATGACGCCACCCTCTCAGCTGACATTGGTTCCTGAACTGCTGTTCCCACGCACGAGAGCTAAATCGACTTTTGGCACGAAACTTTCGCTGCCCCTGCGGCTTTCGTCCCTGATAAAGCAAAGTCTGGAAGCGTGCATCGATTTTGCCTTCGTCATGGTATTCGCCAGCAATACGAAGATTCTCGACCATGTCATCATCAAAACCTACCATACGTGCCAAGGCCTCAGCTCGTGCCGCAACATGATCTTGGTGGCCTTCCTCTTGTCGATGAGGACCACCAAGCAATAATTCATATTCTTTAGCTTTGGCGCTCAATATCTCCTGATCGGATTCCGATCCCGAATCACTGGCATGCAAACTGACAACCACCCACCAGGTTTTGCACCCAGTTTCATCTTCTTCATACATGATACGGTTGAGCACAAGAGTATTTGCATCGGCAAAAGAATCTGAAGACATTTCCGATGCTGGTGTACAAATCAATTGCAAATCGCGATTCATCTGCTCTTGCTGCTCAGCAGTAAAATCGCCTATGTTATTCACCAACGCATAGGCCTGCGTAAAAGCAGTCTTGATTCCATCGTGACCGTCAGCTTCCTTATAGTAACGTACCATTTTCCCGAGGGCGCATGCATTGTATACATCTTTAGCCATGCTCTTCCCATCAAGGTCGAGCATTACCACTTCCCCCTCCGAAGAAAGCTCAGTGAACATTTTCACGGAAGCGTCCAAGACGATGACATCACCGGTTTTAATGCGCCCATCATATGAATCAGGTCGATTCGCATCCGCAGCACCTAGAGGCAAGACGCGTTGTCCTTCCTCGTTTGAAGCTCGATACAGGAAAGCCCTTATAGCACCACCTTCAAGACTCGCCTTCAGCTTTGCCGCTTGGTCCTGATTACGCAACGGGAACAATTCCTCATTCTCAGGTTCAGTTTCCTCAAGCAATGCGATGGCAACATTCGTGTCCTGCGGCAGATCCCTGACCACAACACCGATGTCCGGGGAATCGTCCGCCAGATCATCACGCAACCACAGATTGAGATCCGCACTCCCCTGTTGGAGCCCCGGCAACCGCAAATCAGCAGACAACTGTTCATCCGTGGATGAAAGGTTCTCAGCATCCCACGGCTCCAAACGTTGGAACAGCAGACGACGAGGCTTCTCTGCAGGAACATAATTCCCTTGCAGAATCGATTGCCGAACTGACCACGCACTCATGTTCGGTAATTCCGAATCAGTCCGAGGAAGTTTCTCCAACCAAGCCAAAGCTTTATCAAGATCCCGCTCATCGTATGGAGCCGCTGTTTTAGCAGTTAGCCGTTTCCCCTCGACGCCAAAGACATACATATCGCCTTGGGGGTTCAGCCCACGACGATTGACACGGCCAGCGCGCTGCACCAACGCAGATGCCGGAGCTAATTCCGTAATAAGGGTCGTGAAATCAACGTCCACGCCTACTTCCAACGTCTGCGTGCCAATGATGCAACATGGAGATTCGGGCGAAGCATCTAGTGACATAGCATCGCGCATTGCCGTAAGGATTTTTTTCTTATCGTAGGCGCGCATTGGACCTATGTAGCTCGCTACTGGGCGTCTGATACCAGCTTTCTTCAGCTGAGCCGACAGTTCTTTCGCCACTTGCTTGGCTTTTTTAACCGTATTGACAATACACCCGACTACGCCATTGCCAGTCTCGCCATATTCACCAGATTCTTGATTCTGGATCATTCCAACGCAGGTATCAACGATCTTTTGGATCTCTTCCTTTTCCGTAGCGCTGGTGCAATCCAGAACAACCGGCTTCGGCTTGCACAGTCGATCAGCAAGCGATGTCTCAACCGTCAAATCCTCTTGCTCGATTTCCACGCTGGTCCGTTTTGCATCCTCGCTAGCTGGAGTCGCCGTGGTTTCCACTACCTGCAGTGGAGAAACGTATTCACTGAGAGGATAGTCAGCCATACTTTCAATGCGATCCACCTGTTGCGCTGTTTCAAGCAGCTGCCGGCTTAGATGCGCTTCATCGGCCACCAGCACAGTATCATAGGCAAGCAATCCGGCTTCCATGGAGCGCATAGTACGGCTGGTACCATAACCACGAAACAGCAAACGACTGCCAAACATGTCAGGTGTAGCGCAGATGACAGCACAGGTCTGCGGATAATACCGCCAGTCTCTCTGAGAAGCTATACCTCCACGCAATTCGACAACATTCATAACGGAAGGCTTATCAGTATGAGGCAAACCATCATGCACACCAGCTCTGAGCTTGAGGCCTTCCTTATAGTGAATCATGGAGTCACTCGTGTGGATTTTGCCGCAAAGCTCGTCAGCCTCATCAAATTGGTCATCGACAAGAGAGCGACGATTCACCGTTAATGCCAAGCGCCGAGGGATGCGCCGCAACGGAAGGCAAGACAAGATCTCATGTTCTTTTCGGCTTTCGCCTTCAGCCAATCCGACCATCGCATTAAGGAATACATGGATATCAATAACGCTGGTTTTGCCAGATGCCGTTGGCACTGAAATACGATCAGGCCAGCGTCCTTCTTGCGCAACATACCGCATCAAACGGAACTGCCAGCGGTATGGAGTGCGACCATCATGAGCCAAGGCAACAAACTGAGCATACTGCTGTTCCATAAAAGCTAAAGCCTGAGTCACTTCAACCATGAAGGAACCCCCTTTTCAAAGTGTCCGTCAGGCACAATCATGTTTTTGGGAAAATCAAGAGGCACGAGGAATCCACCTCCCAAATGTCGACTCTGCCCAACAGCTAAAGCGGCACAATCAAGCGACCCTTCACCATCAGAAATGGCGATTAAAGCACTCATGGCACGTAACACATTGGAACTATTGGTATGATGCGCATAATCAATCATGTTCACGCGACTCACCCGTCGGCAATCGAATATTCTGAAATTAGAAGACTGATCAGCAACTGCATCCACCGTCTCCCAATACCGCGATTCCCGCGTACCCTGAATATCATTGGGAACATACTTATCACGCCATACATGGCCCAGTGCCAAATACATTGATTCGGCAGCTCGCCAATGACGCTTTTTCTTGGGATCCGGTATCGGTCGAGTCTCCGCAATGGCAAGAGGACGAGGCATCCAGTAGCGCACGAAATCGACGCTTACTGGTTTCCATAGATGTTCCGCATCGATCAAGGCAGACTCCCCTAATCGCAGCTTTGGAACAGCTTGAGAAAAGTACAGAGTTTTCCCCTTCGAACGCTTACAGACATCGTACAGTTTCTGCATGTCATGTTGCGGCATGTCTTTGGGAAGCATGATAAGGAATCCCGGAAGTTTTCTCGCAACATCGTCACGCAATTGAATTCCATAGCTCGATTTCAATTCTGAATCGAGAATCTGAATAGCAACATTGTTCGCCGGACGCTTTATCCCACTAACATATTTGCCAACCAGAGATGGAGCGGGATCAACACCCCATTGCTTCACCAAGAAACGATGCAACGCAACTGCCCAACCGACGTACTCCGATTCGGAAGGTTTCCACTCCGACTTTTCACCCTGATGACCTTCATCAACAGTCACGCTCATGACAATCACTCTTGTCCACGGGGCTTCAAGGGCTCGCTCCGAATGGACAAAAGGAGGCCGGTAGCCGGCCAAGCCCTCAGTCTCCTTTGGAACATAGTCATTAAGAAAGTTCTGCTCGGCCTCCTTTGCCCTTATCTTCGACTTGGCAGCATTCTTTCCTTTGCCTTTTCCCTCGGGATTCGCGGCCATATAGGCACGTTTCAGCTCTTCCAGCCTTCCTGTTCCCGGCACGGCAAACACACGATTATGTCTGGAAATTCCGGACAGCATCGGGCCTTTCTCCAGCGTCCATGTCTTGTCGCGTTGGACCTCCGGTATACCCCCACCAGCTATGACCTTTAGTTCCACAACAGAACATGCCTCGCCCAGGTAAGGGACCTCGCCACAAAGCAGGTTAAGAGTGTTGATGACCTCTTGGTTAGGATTCTCGTCCCACTGCCATGTCAATAACAGGGATTCCACCGCATTCTGGCAATACGACATCGCTTTAGAGGCTTTATCCGGGCTCTTCTTTACTTTCCCTTTTTCTAAATATCCCTTGTCTCGGTATGAAATAGCATCGCTAGTTGGTGGAATAACGCGGGGCAACAGAATACTATGCGGAGGATTATCCTCCAGCCATGCCAAAGCATTTTTATACCTCCACGCAATTCGACAACATTCATAACGGAAGGCTTATCAGTATGAGGCAAACCATCATGCACACCAGCTCTGAGCTTGAGGCCTTCCTTATAGTGAATCATGGAGTCACTCGTGTGGATTTTGCCGCAAAGCTCGTCAGCCTCATCAAATTGGTCATCGACAAGAGAGCGACGATTCACCGTTAATGCCAAGCGCCGAGGGATGCGCCGCAACGGAAGGCAAGACAAGATCTCATGTTCTTTTCGGCTTTCGCCTTCAGCCAATCCGACCATCGCATTAAGGAATACATGGATATCAATAACGCTGGTTTTGCCAGATGCCGTTGGCACTGAAATACGATCAGGCCAGCGTCCTTCTTGCGCAACATACCGCATCAAACGGAACTGCCAGCGGTATGGAGTGCGACCATCATGAGCCAAGGCAACAAACTGAGCATACTGCTGTTCCATAAAAGCTAAAGCCTGAGTCACTTCAACCATGAAGGAACCCCCTTTTCAAAGTGTCCGTCAGGCACAATCATGTTTTTGGGAAAATCAAGAGGCACGAGGAATCCACCTCCCAAATGTCGACTCTGCCCAACAGCTAAAGCGGCACAATCAAGCGACCCTTCACCATCAGAAATGGCGATTAAAGCACTCATGGCACGTAACACATTGGAACTATTGGTATGATGCGCATAATCAATCATGTTCACGCGACTCACCCGTCGGCAATCGAATATTCTGAAATTAGAAGACTGATCAGCAACTGCATCCACCGTCTCCCAATACCGCGATTCCCGCGTACCCTGAATATCATTGGGAACATACTTATCACGCCATACATGGCCCAGTGCCAAATACATTGATTCGGCAGCTCGCCAATGACGCTTTTTCTTGGGATCCGGTATCGGTCGAGTCTCCGCAATGGCAAGAGGACGAGGCATCCAGTAGCGCACGAAATCGACGCTTACTGGTTTCCATAGATGTTCCGCATCGATCAAGGCAGACTCCCCTAATCGCAGCTTTGGAACAGCTTGAGAAAAGTACAGAGTTTTCCCCTTCGAACGCTTACAGACATCGTACAGTTTCTGCATGTCATGTTGCGGCATGTCTTTGGGAAGCATGATAAGGAATCCCGGAAGTTTTCTCGCAACATCGTCACGCAATTGAATTCCATAGCTCGATTTCAATTCTGAATCGAGAATCTGAATAGCAACATTGTTCGCCGGACGCTTTATCCCACTAACATATTTGCCAACCAGAGATGGAGCGGGATCAACACCCCATTGCTTCACCAAGAAACGATGCAACGCAACTGCCCAACCGACGTACTCCGATTCGGAAGGTTTCCACTCCGACTTTTCACCCTGATGACCTTCATCAACAGTCACGCTCATGACAATCACTCTTGTCCACGGGGCTTCAAGGGCTCGCTCCGAATGGACAAAAGGAGGCCGGTAGCCGGCCAAGCCCTCAGTCTCCTTTGGAACATAGTCATTAAGAAAGTTCTGCTCGGCCTCCTTTGCCCTTATCTTCGACTTGGCAGCATTCTTTCCTTTGCCTTTTCCCTCGGGATTCGCGGCCATATAGGCACGTTTCAGCTCTTCCAGCCTTCCTGTTCCCGGCACGGCAAACACACGATTATGTCTGGAAATTCCGGACAGCATCGGGCCTTTCTCCAGCGTCCATGTCTTGTCGCGTTGGACCTCCGGTATACCCCCACCAGCTATGACCTTTAGTTCCACAACAGAACATGCCTCGCCCAGGTAAGGGACCTCGCCACAAAGCAGGTTAAGAGTGTTGATGACCTCTTGGTTAGGATTCTCGTCCCACTGCCATGTCAATAACAGGGATTCCACCGCATTCTGGCAATACGACATCGCTTTAGAGGCTTTATCCGGGCTCTTCTTTACTTTCCCTTTTTCTAAATATCCCTTGTCTCGGTATGAAATAGCATCGCTAGTTGGTGGAATAACGCGGGGCAACAGAATACTATGCGGAGGATTATCCTCCAGCCATGCCAAAGCATTTTTAATCTGCTCGTCCGTCAGAACACGATCATCCGTTTGCCTTTCGAAATCAAACGTGTTGTATGCGGCAGCAACGCATGCCTTATAGAGTCTGTCTGGAGAAGGGTAAGGTTCCGGTCTACCGCCAGAATCGCTTCCCTGATACGTCCCCAGCAGAAAGTTCGCTGTAATAGCAAAAGCCATGAGACGTCCTTGATCTATTCCTCGGCAGAAGCATTGTCAAAAACCGCAGGATTTCCCTGTACCAAAAACTCTTGGCCATTCCAGACAATGCCGGCCTTTTCCCGAGCCTGCATATAAGCCTCTTCCAGCAGTTTCTCAGTAGATTCTGCAGTGAGAGGCTCGAATTCTTCCTTTTCGCCGTAACGCTTGTTAAGTACAACCGATGGCTTGCCGGTCTCAGTCAACGCGCAATTAGCCCTGACTACTGGATTCTCATCATATCCAGCCATAGCGCGAAGCAGCGCAGCAGCAATCAAAGCACGAATGGCGGCGTCGCCTTCAACGCCCTTACCAAAGTGGAAGGTGCGAAGCATCGTAAAGCTCAGTACACGACTTGAAACGATGCCACGTACCGAAACGCCATCAAGAGCCCCTTTATCTGCACTCGGCGGAATGGCTCCTAGACCAATAATGGAACCCTTACCGCTGCCAATAAATTTGTTTTTTGTGTTTTCACTAAGATCGATGCTATCTCCGACTATTTTTTCTCGATCAGCCTTCTTAGCCACGCTCACGCTGGCACCAACCGGATCAATTCGCGCTCCGGCACGATGAATGGCGGGATCATCATCGCTTTGATCCGCAAGCACGCCATACATTTCACCAGTCAATACCGATGGGATTCGCAACTGATTCTTGCTCCTAGTGGAATCCCACCCGCCAAACAGCACCGTGACTGGAGACAGCTCAAACAGAGGCAAAAGATTTTCCAAAGTCGAATTGCGAGCATCAATGTACTCCTTCGCCTCCGATGTGGATTTTCCATCATGGACACCTACGCGAATGTGACCATCGAAACCACGATGAGGAAGTTGGCTGTCGCAATAAGTCTTGCTACCAGATTCGTCATCAGACAAGTATGTTATTTTAGAAAAACGGGAACCACGCGAGCGCGATTCCCGGTGTGCGACTGCTTCTCAAATGTGTGCTTGACTCACATGGATGGTACTGAGAACCATTCGCGAAACGATCTGATCCCGCTTGTACGGCTGCGCATACGATGCGATCACTCGCGTAACCGCATGTCGACGCAAGACACGTACTTGCGGAATGCAAATCAAGTCTGTAAGGCTCGAAAGCCACGTAGTTACTGTAGTCTCATGTTTGAACATCTCATGGTTGATTGTTCAGCACTACTAAAACAGGTCCCGAACTCTTTTGGATTCGAGACCTGCTACGGTTGGCGACCGTTCGCCCGTCTAGTAGTAGCTGGATGTCATCCAGATACGGCTTAGACGACGGGCCGTTCATCAACCTGAATCAACGATCAGTCATCAGCAGCCGTCAGCCCACTCAGGCTTTGGCAACCTCAACGTTCAGCTCATCGCCGGCAGTCACTTCGAAGGAAGTGGCGAGCGTCTCGGAGGAGACAAGTTCCTTGAACTGTTCGACCTTGGCCACGTCTTCGGCGGGCACAACGAGCTTCAGTGCGATACGGTCGGAGATCTGCAGATCGGCGGCCTTGCGGGCGTCCTGCACGGCGCGGATCACGTCGCGGGCATAGCCTTCTGCGATCAGATCGTCGTTCAGCTCGGTGTCGAGGATCACGAAGCCACCGGTCGGCAGTGCAGCACTTACAGAGTTGGCGGCCTCTTCGGCGTTCTTCTCCTCCACGCTGTTGATCAGCTCATATTCGCCTTCCTCAAGCACGATCTCACCGTTCGGAGTCTCACATACCGGAGCGCCTTCGGCGTTCACATGCCATGCGCCGGACTTGGAAGCCTTGATGGCGAACTGCACGTCCTTGCGCAGGCGCTTGCCTGCCACGCGAGCGTTCACACGCAGCTCGTTGATGATCTTCAAGCCTTGGGCTTCGGCATCTTCAAGCGTGCACAATTCAACGTTCTTCACGTTCAGTTCGGATTTCAGAATCTCGTCGTATGCGGCCACGGCGGCAGTGTTCTCCACCACCACGGTCAGCTTGGACAGCGGCTGGCGCACACGGATCTGCTTTGTCTTACGCATAGACAGAGTGCCGGACACGACCTCGCGCACCTTCTCCATCGCATCAACCAGAGCCGGATCGTCAACAAGCACGCGGCCCAGTTCTATTGCCTCTCCGGTCTGCTCGTCGGCAAGGAACGGCCAGTCGGCCAAGTGCACGGATTCGCCACCGGTCAGACCACGCCACACTGCTTCCGCTTCCATCGGAGCAAGCGGTGCGATCACGCGCATGAATGCTTCAAGCACGGTGTACAGCGTGTTGAACGCGTTCGCATCCTCATTCCAGAAACGGTCACGATTGTTGCGGATATACCAGTTGGTGAGCATGTCAATGAAATCGGACACGGCTTCGCATGCGTCAGAGATCAGGAAGTTGTCCAGCGAGCTTTGCGTCTTCTCGATCAGTCGGCGGGTACGCGCCAGCAGGTAACGATCCATTTCCGGCAGTGCGGCGACCTCATCGGCACGCAATGTACGAGCATCGAAGCCGGCGCCATTATTGGCGGCGTTCGCATACAGGGTGAAGAAGTAGTACGAACTCCACACTGGCAGCATGACCTGACGCACGGTGTCGCGAATGCCATCGGCGGTCACGATCAGGTTGCCGCCGCGCAGGATCGGCGAGCTCATGAGGAACCAGCGCATGGCGTCGGAGCCGAAATCGTTGAACACTCCATTCACATCCGGGTAGTTGCGCAGATGCTTCGACATCTTCTGGCCGTCGGAGCCAAGCACGATGCCATGGCAGATCACGTTCTTGAACGCCGGCTTGTCGAACAGTGCGGTCGCCATGATGTGCTGCACGTAGAACCAGCCACGGGTCTGGCCGATGTATTCCACGATGTAATCGCACGGGAAATGCTGTTCGAACGTTTCCTTGTTTTCGAACGGGTAATGGTACTGGGCGAAGCTCATGGAACCGGATTCGAACCAGCAGTCCATCACGTCGGTGATGCGGTGCATGTGGCTCTTGCCGGTCGGATCGTCCGGGTTGACGCGGGTCAGCTCGTCGATGTACGGGCGGTGCATGTTGACATTGCCCTCATGGTCGCGCGGATAATCGCCAAAATCAGCCTTCAGCTCGTCCAACGAACCGTACACGTCAACGCGTGGATACTTCGGATCATCGGAAACCCACACCGGAATCGGCGAACCCCAGAAACGGTTGCGGGAGATCGACCAGTCACGGGCGTTGGCCAGCCACTTGCCGAACTGGCCGTCCTTCACATTGCCCGGAATCCAGTTGATTTCCTGGTTCAGTTCGAGCAGACGATCCTTGATCTTGGTGACGGACACGAACCACGAGCTCACCGGCTTGTAGATGAGCGGCGTGGCGCAACGCCAGCAGTGCGGGTAGGAGTGCACGTAGCTCTTCTCCTGGAAAAGGATCGCGCGCTGATCTTCCGGAATACGCTCCAGAGGACCGTCACCGGCACGCAGGTTACGCAGAATCGGCTTGTTCGCATCGAACACGTACATGCCCTCGTAGTCCGGGCACAGCGCGGTGAACTTGCAGCCCGCGTCGAGCACGTCAACGCTCTTGATGCCCTTGGCGTTGAGCGTGTTCATATCGTCCTCGCCGTACGGAGCCTGGTGCACGAGACCGGTACCCTCAACGGTATCGACATAGTCGGCGGTGAAGATCTGATAGCCTTCCGGACCCGGAACCTTGCCTTCGACGGCGTTCTCGTCGCCTGCGAAGTACGGGAACACCGGGTAGTAGCGCCAGCCTTCCATCTCGGCACCCTTGAGTTCGCGCACGATCTCATAGTTGTCGCCAAGTTCCTTGGCGTAGGAGCCGAGCAGTGGCTTGCCCAGGTAGAACTTCTTGCCCGCGAACTTGCCTTCGGTCGGACGCACTTCCACATAGTCGATGTCTGCGCCGACCACGATGGCGAAGTTGGTGGGAACGGTCCACGGCGTGGTGGTCCAGAACACCGCATAGGCGTCTTCCTCGTCGCGCAGCTTCACGGCCACGGACACGGTGGTGTCCTGACGATCCTGATACACGTCGGCGTCCATGCGCAGCTCGT
>OFML01000929.1_pt1 | contig 19057 bp, 16 predicted proteins | sample 1541831 | NCBI WGS metagenome assembly OFML01 (sample SAMN04209237, study PRJEB22552) | human gut metagenome | biome: gut; material: feces | host: Homo sapiens | place: USA: Oklahoma | reverse complement strand
TATCTCTGTGGAAGGTATGCAGACCGCTGTTCGTATTTTAAAAAATATTGCCACCCATCCGATCTGTAAATAAATTTATAAAAAACCGTCCGCAGTTTTCTTTCTGCGGACAGTTTTTGTTCTATAACTTATTAAATTTTCTAATTTCCCTGCATATTTGCAGATTTTGCAAGTACGGGTTTCTGGAACATACGAAAGAGTCCAATCTGTTCTAAGGCCTTTGTGATTGCAAAAAAGATCACTGAATCAATTGGCCACATAATCAGGTTCTTCAGCGCACGTGCCGGAAGAAGCACCATAAATGCCTGTCCATATAACACATTCAGACAAAGTGTTGTCAGAATCACGTTACAGACCAGCATAACTACAAATTTAGCTGCCAGCACACGCCAGATCGTAAGCTTTTTCTTATAAAAAAAGCATCCATACAGGATTCCGGCCAGTATAACAACCAGCGTCAGCTGTGGACAAAATGGTCCGGTTGGCTTCATCATATACTTGATAATATCCAACGCACCATGGAAAATTCCTCCAACCACCGGTCCAAACAGATAATCAATGATACCATTTGGAATACTGGAAAAACCAATCCGAATAAACTGCCCATATTCAATGGAGAAAAATCCTAGAATGACAGCAACTGCAGCAAGCATTGCCATGGTAGTGATGGTTCTTACCGCTTTTAATTCACGGAAAGAATCGGTGAACAAAGTAACGAATTTTTTCATAAAAAAATTACCTCCTTTGCAGACCTCACCGTACTACAACTGGAGATAATATTATCTTCGGATGCAGCGGGATGCGACTCATGTACCGCAAGATTCTCTTTTCGTCCGGGTGACAACTCCCTGTTCATCCGGCACTTAACGCACATGTGTCTACTCTGCTTTAAACTATTAAATTGCAACGACCTAAGTATAACACAATGAAAAAGAAATGCAACTACATTTTTTCATTTTATGACAAAACGCCATCTGTCACACGTTTTTACGTGGAACAGATGGCATCCGTTGCCTGTTATTTTATTCTTTTCAGGTTCCCATACTTGCAAACAGGGCAGCTATCTCATCCGGGCTTAATGCCTTATTGGGATCTGCCGGTTCTTCCGGCTGAAGCGGTGCTTCTTTTACTGCTTCCGGCTCTTCGATCGGCTCCGGAATATCCTCCGGTTCCACAGTTTCCTCGGCAGGTTCCTCAACTTTATCCGCATTGTTATCGTTGCCCATATTCGCAAACAGCGCAGCTATCTCATCCGGGCTCATGGAACGGTTTGGATCTGACAGATCCGGCATCGGTGGAAGTTCTTCCTCCGGCAGGTTCTCATCATTCGCTTCCTCAACGATCGCATCCTCCGGAATCGGATCCGGCTCTACCAGTTCCTCTGCTTCCTCAATGGATTCTTCCGGGTCCGGCGGGATAATCTCATCCGCTGCCATGACCGGAGGCTCTTCCTCCGGCTCAAAACTCTCTTCTTCCGGTATATCCGGCAGGATCTCCGGATCCGGCTCCATACTTTCTTCCGGCTCCGGTGAAATCTCCGGCTCCGGTTCCATACTTTCTTCCGGCTCCGGTGAGATCTCAGGCTCCGGCTCCATACTTTCTTCCAGATCCGGCGAAATCTCCGGTTCCGGCTCCATACTTTCTTCCGGCTCTGGTGAGATCTCCGGCTCTACCGGTGTTTCTTCCACATGATTCTGCGGTGCCGGCTGTGGCTCTACAGGTGTTGCCACAGGTACAGAAACCTGCGGCTGGGAAACAACCACTTTCTGACTGTTCATAATGGTCTGATTCAGGCGCAGTTCCATATCTTTCATTGCAATAATGATTTCCTGCAGCTTTGCGGCTATCTCTTTATCCTGTGAATGTTCCTGTTCTTTTCCATCCTTCTGCACCGAAGAAATTTCATCCTTACAGGCTGAAAGAATCTCGTCCTTATAAGCACCCGCAACTGTACCGAACCCATCCATTCCTTTCTGGAACGTATCAAACCGGTCCAGCAGCTGTTCGTATGAATTCATCAATGCATCGGTATTCTCATGGGACCGCTTGATAATTACTTTCGCTATTCCCTTCTGTGCATTGACAATTTCCTCTGTCGGAATCTTAGATGCCTCTTCCATATATGCAAGCTTCACCGATATTTCCTCAAAATATTTTTTCAGCATGAGATATGATGCCTTTTCCGACTTGAAAATACTCTCATACTGTTCCTCTCTCCGGGCATATTTTGTCTCATATACTGAAATCACGCCTCTGATTGCAACATACAGGCATATCAGATCTGCTGCTGCCAAAACAACCAGAACAATAAACATCTTCGGGAAATTGACTATGGCATACAACTCTGCCATAAAAATAAACGCAAACAAAAGTATCCCGAAAATCATCTGCATCCTTGCTTTCGAATCTTTATTCTTCATATGATACCGCTCCTTCCATGAGCCCGCTATTCTAACCACTATGCAAAATAAGCTCTAGTATGTTATATTTTACCATATTGTGTCGATTCTCACAAGGTTTGTTGTTTATTTCTGCCTTCTATAATACGTCATTTACAATCTGCTCTGCTGTCAGATGATTCTCTTTTAATACCTCATTTACATCATACCGGTCAAGGAATTCTTTTTTCAATCCGTAATTATAGACTTTCATATCACTGCTTCCATAAAATCTTGCGATTTTTTCTCCGAAACCACCATTCAGGATGCCATCTTCCAGTGTAACTACCGTGTCATGGTCTGCCTTCAGCTTCTCCAGCAGTCCTTCATCCAGTCCGGTAATATAATACGGGTTGATTACCGTTGCATGAATACCTTTTTTCTCCAGCATTTCTGCGGTCTGCAGTGCCAGGAAATAAAATGTTCCGAGTCCGATCAGTGCAATTTTGCTTCCCTTTTCCGTTACCTCATAGGTGTTGAGCTGACTCCAGTCTTTTTTGACTTCTCTGCCATCCGAAATCATGTCTCCGCCCGGAAGTTTGATCGCAACCGGCATTTCCTTCTGCTCCACACTCCAGTCAAGCATTGACAGATATTCTTCCTTTGTTGTCGGTGCCAGATAAACCAGTCCCGGGATATTGGAAAGCATCGGAATATCCTGCAGTCCCAGATGGGTAACATCCGTCATGCCAAATACCGATCCCGTATACACAACAATCGTTGCCGGATTCCTGTCAATACACAGATCCTGTGAAATCTGGTCATACGTCCTCTGGATAAAGCTGGAATACACACCATATACCGGCTTTCCGCCACCTTTGGCAATTCCGGAAGCAAGTGCTACCGCTGTCTCCTCCGCGATTCCCACATCTACAAACTGCCGGCCGGCCTGTTTCCTTTTCTCCTGCGTAAATCCGAGAATCGTCGGGGTTCCGGATGTAATTGCAACAACTGTCGGATCCTGTTTCATCTTTTCAATCAGATATTCACAGGTCACCGAAGAATAATCTTCCACTTCCGGAAAATGGGATTTTCCAGTCTCAATATCAAATGGAAGATGCCAGTGCCATTCTTCCTTATGCTCTTCTGCCGGTTTATAACCTTTTCCCTTTAATGTATTAATGTGGACAACAACCGGTTTCTTACTGTCTTTTACCTGTTTGAAAGCCCCGATCAGTTCCCTGAGGTCATTTCCATGATCCACATAGACATAATCAAGTCCCATGGCTTTAAATAAATTGCACTCTGCCTGTCCGTTTGTCTCGCGGAGTAATTTCAGATTTGAATAAAGTCCTCCATGGTTTTCTGCAATTGACATATCATTGTCATTTACTACAATGATCATGTTGCTGTCTAATTCTGCTGCAAAATCCATTCCTTCTAAGGCTTCTCCTCCGCTTAAAGAACCGTCTCCGATAATTGCGATCACATTTGCACTTTCCCCACGAAGATCCCTTGCCTTTGCCAGACCGCATGCCAGACTGACGGATGTAGAGGTATGTCCGACCGTAAAATGGTCATGTTCACTTTCCTGCGGACAGCTGTATCCCGTCACGTCATCGTAATGTTCTTCATATAAATAGGCATCTTTTCGACCGGTCAGCATCTTGTGCGGATAGGTCTGATGGGAAACATCAAATACCATTTTGTCCTTTGGGGACTCAAAAACATAATGCAGTGCAATGATTGCCTCTACCATGCCAAAATTCGGGCCAAAATGCCCGCCGTGAATACTTGCCCTCTTTAATAATGCATGACGCATTTCTTCTGCGAGAGCTGTCATCTCTTCTATATTCAATTTCTTCACATCTTCCGGTCCGTTAATCTTTTCGATATACATATAATAAATTCTCCTTCCGACTTTATCTATCATAATATACCATTTAAAGTTAACTTTAAGTCAAGTATTTTTTATTTAATTTTCAACTTTTTGCTTCAAATCCTCAATTGCCTGAGCCACTATACCTGCGCTCTTAAAAAGATGTAAATAATGTAATGATAAAAGGGGCAAAAGGTATCATTTCCCACTGAAATGCAATTTTTATGTCATTTGCATTTCTTGCGATCCGCTTGTTGTTCCGATATAATTATGCTATGATTGTGCTTTGATTGGAGGAAACCATTTTGAGCGAATATTATAAGTTTTTTCAAAATAAAAAATGTGAATATTTTCCATGCCATAAAGGAATCCCGGAGGAGGACTTTAACTGTCTGTTTTGTTATTGTCCCCTCTATACACTCGGGAAATCCTGTGGTGGAAACTGTGAATATTTAAAAAATGGTATCAAATCCTGCATAAACTGTGGCTTTCCCCATCACCGAAAGAACTATGATAAGGTCACGAACCGCTTTCAGGAAATTGCAGCCGTTATGGCAGCTTCCGATAAGGAGGATGTATCCCATGAAATGTAAACTTACTCCCGGATTATCCTCCGGTGACTGGAACGAATTTTGCAGCCGTTTCCATTTCCCTCCGGATGACCTGCCTCATATTCAGGCAATTTATACGGCACTTCTTCCCCTGGTTGAATCCTATGCGTATTACTCTCTGGATCAGGATTTAGACGGGGTTTCCCTGCCTCACTATGCCTATGGGTTTGTGACGCTTGGAAACGGAGTGGATGAACTGTCGGAATTATATCTGAACCATGAACAGATCCAGGAGGCTTACATTGTGGACTGCATCAGCCTGATGCTTTTGTCAAAGGCTTATGAAGAGTTTGCACATGTGGTAGAACGTCAGAGCCGCCTGTATCTTGCAGAATTATCTTTTCTGGGAGATACCTATTCCCTTGACCTGCTCCCACAGATTTATGGGCGGCTTGCCCCGGATGGCATCCAGCTTACCGAGGGGCAGATGCTCCGGCCGCTTAAGACAGCAACGCTGATCCTGCATCTGGATACAACAACACACGCCAATCTCAAGCAATTGTGTAATACGTGCGCAACCTGCCGGAATTTTTCCTGCCCGTCGAGAAAGGTCACGGCTCCGCATTTGCCGCATACTTATGGGGCCATGCAGATATTCCATACAAAATAATTATTTTTCAATTGATAAGTCAGCATTTTACCGTGCTTTTTTCAAAAGTTCTTCCGCTGTAATACCAAACAATTTCTTAGTTGCTCCACCCACCCGACACGGACAATCTCTGCTCTACACCTTGTGCTTCCAATATAAATGAAACCGATATGGTGAACTGATTAAAATGCTTCTGTTTTTTATAACTGATGATTGAAGAAATATAAACAAAAGCAAGGGGGTTGAGAGTAACCTCGAATCTGAAAACCTTATCTTTACAAGTTTGAGGTTTCGAATGATTATTAAGATAAAAAGATGTAAATAACATAATATTAGCAGTTGACTTTAACATTATTAAATGATAATATCAACAATATTAAAGAAAGGGGTTGGTAATGAGACGAAAAGCGCAAGAATGGATATACAATTTAAGTGATGAAGATATCACATTTATAAAAAATTTTGTTATGTCATCTGGCTCTTTAAAAGAGGTTGCAAAATTGTATCATATAACATATCCTACCGTGCGATTGAGACTTGATCGACTTATACAAAAAATGCAAATGAATGATCAAATAGAAAATGACGCTTATATTTCATTAATTAAAAAAATGGTAATAGATGATCAACTTGATTTTGACACAGCAAAAATATTGATAAAAAAATACAGAGAGCAAAAAGGAGAATAAATGAAATTTTCTACAATTTTATTCATCGTAATAATAATGGCATTAACCATTATTTGTGTACGTTTTTTAGAATCATATTTAAATAAAAAAAGAAGAACAACTACCGTATCATTAACACCAATTATTTTTCTTGTTCTTTCAATCGTATTAATTATAGTGTATCTGAATTTTGAACCAGAAAGTTTTGAACGCGTTGAGAAGCAGGGGTTATTGACACTCTCATATAGTTTCGTTTCCGAAAATCAGATGTCTATAAAGGATAAGATACATAATTGTATCATTATCTTTATACTTACAAATATTCCTACTGTTATATCAATTTATAATCGGATAAAAAGAAATAGAACGATTACGCGCAAAAAGAAAATAAATGAAATGAAATTGCGGGAATTATAATGTTCATCTCTATATATTATATATAGTTGTGATGCCGTTGGATATTATAGTGGAAAGCACTGGACAAATGCAAGTGCTTCTAATGCAAGCGTAGATTCTGATTTTGTTATATATACATATAAACTTTCTGGACAAAGTAACAAAACCACATGTACTTCCTCCTGTATTACCTTAAAATGTTCTGGAAATCTTGATACTTATGTTGGAGTTGGAAATGTAGGAATTGTAAAGATTACATCTCAAACTTATTCGAGTAAAACCAATTTCTATGCTTCAAGTTATTTATAATAATGAAAAAAAGATATATAGTGATACTCGTTTTGCTTATACTGATCTTACTCTATAATAGATATGGATCTGGTGTCTAAAATCATTTAAGTGCACAGGTAGACAGTATTTCAATTGAGGCAGTATGAAAAACTTATCCAGCGCGAACGATTAGAAATTGTTCGCAGATAATAAAACAATTTAATAAAATATAATTAGTGCCTGCTGAGTAAGCAGACACTAATTATAAACTTCATTATTCATTTGAGTTTTACAATGGTCTGAACCTTATTTTATGCCGGTATCCAGCAAAGATCTTTAAATCATTGACAAAAAATTACGCAATGGTATTATGAAAATACAAAACGCAATACCGTGTAGGCGGTTTGCCAAAGTTAGTTTTAAAAAATAACCGGTCTTTGGTAGGGGCGGTTATTTTTTATGGTTAGAAAAGATCATTACGATCAGATTGATAATAGCAACAATCAGTATGCAAAACTGAAAATATTGTTCCCCACACATGACTTTGATTTTGTGTTTACTCCTTTACAGATTTCTTGAAAAGATGGAGAAATTAAATTTTCTTCCATATATTTTACAATATACTCATACACATTTCTCTTTCTTTATCCGTAAGTTCATTGCTTAGCTTTTCTCCCATTTGCTACCTCCCTATATGCCTATATAATAAAACATGTGTTCAATTATATCAAATAAAAATTATTGCCAAACCATCCTCAACTGTCCGACCTGCTCCTCCACAATCCGCCCCAACCTCTGCTTCATGACTCTCTGCACAATCCGCCGCCTCCGGTAAAAACAATTCCGGCTGATTTGGAAAATTCCGTAGTGCACATTCACTTTATTTCTTGTGTATTTTTGTGTATTTTAGTTGACTTTTGTGTAATATTGTGTATGATATAATTAAAGGAGGTACATAATGAATCCAAGGCAACAAACGATTAAACAACTCAGTGCTTCCAAATAGGAGGGTTACTATGAAATATATTTATACAGCTTTGTTTACACCTATCGAGGACGGATCTGGATACTACGCAAAAGTCCCTGATCTTCCTGGATGCATCACTACTGGCAATAGTCTTTCTGATGCAATTGACCAAATTACCGATGCAATGAGCGCATGGCTTGTTGTTGCAGAGGATGAAGGCGAACCGATTGCTCCTCCATCACCACAGGAAAAATTAAGTGTTGATGCCGGCACAATCTGTTCCCTGATTTCCGCAGATACCATTGAATATCGTGCCCAGACAGATACTCGCGCCGTTCGAAAAAATGTTTCTCTTCCAAGTTGGATGGTCCGTCTTGCTGACAAGCGCGGAATCAACTGCTCACAAGTCCTTCAGGATGCCTTACGAACACTTCTTGATAACTCCACTATCGCACATACTCATTAACATTATCCCTTAAAAACCAGTTATCTATATGGGTAACTGGTTTTCTCATAAAACAAAAAATGCCTCTCCATCAACCATAACACGGTTATTTATTGTCTTGAAATCTGGAGCATCCCTGCCTATAACCATAAATATAAAAACGAGCAGCAAAACCGGATTTACACCAGTCTGCTACTCGTTTGATGATTATAATATTTTCTTTTCTTGTGCCATTGCAACCAGTTATCGGACAAATGGCAGGAACGTAATGCTATACTTTATTTTCCAAACCGGCTGATTTCTTTCGCATATGATATTTCCGTTTTTCCTCATACATTTTCTCATCCATATGCATTAAAAAAGTTTCTGCATCATCTTCTGTCCCAAATTCCGTGTATCCCATGGAAACACTTAAATGAAACGGTTCTATCCCGGATTCATTAAACCGGGACAGATTACGGTTAATCTCCTCCATTGTCGCTAAGACACGCTCCGTATCAACACCTGACAGCAGCACAATAAACTCATCTCCCGCATACCGGATTGCCATACCATCATCCGGTATGGATCTGATGAGTATATTTCCCAACATACAAATAGCCTTATCGCCCGTACTATGACCTAAATTGTCATTAATACACTTGAAATCGTTTACATCCATCATGATTCCATATAAGGATTTATGGCTTGCAATTTTCTTTTCCGCAAGCACCGCATTAAAATATCTCCGATTATATAATCCGGAAAGCTCATCCATATACAAACTCTCTGCGTATGACTGCATCTGCACAAATATCAATGCGACCGCAACCAGCACCCATGATGATGTAATTCCATAAAAAAGGAACTGGAGAACTACACCTGCAAAACAAGGACCAACGAAATAGATCACCGGGAAAAAATTCAGGTTAACCCCTTGTTTTTTGGAATGATACACCAGATAGATACTGTAAGCAAAATATATGACAAGCGAAATATATCCCACCAGCACACCGGCAGTTCTCTGGTATACATTCTCCCCGGATATTTTAAACATAATCCCTGTTCCAAACAGATTACATAAAACCATAATTACTTCTACCAGCCAGGGAAATATCTCCACTCCTGCTTTTTGAACCATTCTTTTATAATTTCGATAGATACGCAATTCCACGTACATACACCAAAGCATACCCATACTGACTGTCCCTATAAAGCATATGCTGTTAGAGATATAATTAATCTGCCGGCTGCCAGTAAACTGTTTTCCATCTACGAGAAAAGCAATGGTTTCAGACAATGCACCCACTAAATTTACGATTGCTATTCCATCATATATTTTATCTCCCACATGAAGGCTCTCTCTGTTCTTTCGTCTGCAAAACAAAAGGAACCACATCATTAACACGGTCAAGCCGTTTGCCATTAATATTTCTTCTAAAACGATGATTGTTATCCCCTCCATCATTCACGGTATGAACTCATTTTTACTAAAATGAGCTCTATCATTATACCAAATGAAAACCGGTTTTTGTCTTTTTCGACATGAACTACAGTTTTTTTAACGTGAACGATGATTTTTTATGTTTCATCATTTTTCACAGCCTACTGCAACTGTGAAAAACCCACGGCTTACAAAGTTAACGGTCTTTGTATCGGAATCATAATAAGATCCCGGTATCTTAACTGCTGCACCGTATTTATCAATTTTATATGCAAAAATCTTTTTGTCTTTTTCCTTTTTTGAAGCATTATAGGAAACAGCGACCCTGATCCGTCCCTTTTTCAGGACAGACGACTGCTTTTTCTTGATTCCTGTGACGGAAAAATCATAAACCGGACGTTTTCCAATAATTTTCCCTGCCCTGGCAGAAAGATTTTTCTTGTCAGCCTGTTTTATTTTGATAACCGCAGCTGTATTCATTTCTTTCTTTAATTCTTTTAATGCCTTCGAATCAAAGGTAAGATTTACATTGCCACCATTGACCTTCCATTCTTTTACATTCTTTTTGACAAGTAAATTTACCGCCTGCTTATCCATTTCAAGATGCAGATTCTTCCAATTTTTGGCTTTTCCCGTATCAAAAGTTATTTCAACAGACAGATCTTTTATCCTGCCACCCTGTTCTTTTTCTGCCTTTGTAATTTCTTTTTTCAAAACTGCTGCAATATTCTTCACTTTGACAGTATTATTTTTAACTGCAGATTTTACTTTGACATTAAGATTCTTAACAGAAACGGGCGTGTCTTCTGCGGATGGCGGTGTCACATTCCCTGGTTCTTCTTTTGCATGATCCGGTGCCGGTAATGTGCCGGAATCCGGTGAAACATTGCCTGATGATCCGTCCGTGCTTCCACCGGCATTTTCTCCGGAACCTCCGCCGGAACTCCCACCCGAACTTCCGCCAGAACCTCCACTTGAACCGCCTCCGGATATTCCGCCGGAACCGCCACTTGAACTGCCTCCGGAACTTCCACCAGAACCGCCCCCTGTCTGGGAATGATCCGCCGTTACACGGACCTTGCAATCTGCCTTACTTCCTGTATAGTTGCCATTCCCATTATAACATGCGGTGAACGTATATGTTTTCGTTTCATTCGGAAGTGTTGCCATCCAATGATCCGTTCCCTTTTCTTCTAGTGCAATTCCGGAAACATCACAGGTTACTTTTATCCCGGCATCTTCCGGAATCCCCTGTCTGCAAAGCTGTAATTCTACTGTCCCCGCACCTTTGACCGTATCGTTTTTTGCAGTCAGCTGCATGCTGGTGGAAGCCTTTTCGATTTCCAGGACAGCTTCCCCGTATGTTGGAATAAAAGATGCCTTTTCCGCTTTAAAATAAATCTTATACTGGCCTGCTTCTGTGTAAAATGGCATCTCCGTTTGTGTATACGATCCGTTTTCTGTCAAACTGTAACTGATTTGTACACCATCTTCCTGTTTGATATCAAATGTATGGGGTTTTCCATCATAAGTTACGCGGACAGGTACGGTTTGTATTTCCGGCATCCCACTGTTTTTCCGGTAATAATAAGTGATCTCCTGTTGATCCTCTGTGATGTTTATTTCTCCCTGATTTGCGCTGTTTCCTGCACATGTATATCCATATAAATCCGGACTTCTTAACGTATACGCAGAATTCTTTGGTACATATACTGTCGCAGGTGCCGTATCAGGCACTGTTGTTTCGGTTCCGTCTTCGTTTTGCAGCATATAACGAATCGTTACGGTACTCCACTCCTGCCCTGCCGTCTGATTGTCAGCCAGAATTTTCCCGGTATCCTCATCTATGATCTTTCCTTCCAGTCTGTCCCCGGAAACCAGACCAGTTACCGCAGGAAGCGTGACAGAAAGGGACTCTCTGGCAGCATCCGGATCATACCAGTTACTGAGTGGCGGAACGGTATATGTTTCTTCTTTTTCATATTTGACTGTATTGTCTGCTCCAATAATGCGGAAAGTAATCTTCAAATGCTGTTCGGCATCCACTATATTTTGTACAACTGTACGGAATTCCAGATCCTTTCCATTTGCTTTTGTGATATTTGTCTCATCGATCCGGTATTGGTCACTATCCCTGTCAAGTGTTCCTGTCCTGCTATGCGGAATTGTAATTTCAGGATCGCACACATAAACAGATGCCTGCCTGCTGACATAATCACGGTTATTTAATCTCCGCGCCAGTTCCATTTTACACACTTCACAGAAAGGATTCCCAAGATCCCGCATCATGCAGACGCGGCTCGGCGCAAATACCGTTTCTGTTCCTGCTGCCGTTATTCCGATTCCACGGAACCCAAGCATCTTATGCCATTTAATCTTATCCGGATCCGATGTGTCGGAAATATTTTCTCCCTGCATCTTTTTATCATATTCATCGCCTAATCTTCCGATGCTGTGGGAAATTTCATGGGTCATGACATCCCCCTGCTCATTCTCACCCGAATTTGCCGAAAAAGAAAAGAGTGCATTGGAAGAAGAACCAATATTCGCAGTCGTATTACAAATGATATGGATGGTTCCAACGGCTGCGCCGGTATCCAGATATCTGCTCTCCAGCTCTGCCCTCAGTGCCCTGGCTTTATCTTCCCCGTCCTTTGCAAAATAGCAGGATTTTCCGAATGCCTGCACATGAAAATATGTGTCCGGGTTCGACTCCCCATACATCACGCCCACACCAGTTTCACTGGACACCGTCTGTACTGCATAAATATTGATCCTGTCGGAATACTCTTTATAAGGGGACCACTTTAGCAGCCCCTGTGCTTTTGCCGTTGCATCCTTCAAAAATTGTTCCTGTTGTTCCTGGGTATAGCCCTCACCCATGATAACAATCACGAAATTTTCCTTATCATCACCTGTCTTGTGAATGGCATAAACGGAAGCTGCCGTTGTCTGGTCTGCCGCCGTCTGGTCTGCCATCACAGGATATGGAAACACCAGGGAAAGCAATAATATCAGGCTAAGTACGATTGCCCCAAACCGTTTTCCATCCTTCTTTTTTACATTCGTCATATCATCCTCCGTACTTTACATTACCAGAAATACTGGTGCTTTCCCTCTTCTTCCCACAGACAAACTCCCGGGAAACCATCTGCCGTAAGGCTTCTTAAAGCACAATTACCGCAGCATCAAACCCCTCTACATTTCCATCAAAGGTGTTTTCGGTAAGCAGATTGTACTTCTGCGTGTACTCATTAAATTTTTTTGCACTGCTGCTGCAGTTAAAAATCATGGCAATGGTCTCTTCGCCATTTTTTCTGATCAGGACAATTGTCCCTTCCTCATCTTCTGTGACGATCCCAGCCAGTTCGCCTTCTACAATGCATGCATGGCTTTTCCGGACCTGAATCAGCCGCTTGTACCATTCATACATCTCTTTGTCCTGGTATTCTTCATCCCAGTACATGCCCCGTCTGCAGTCCGGATCGTTTGCTCCCGGCATCGCATACTCATCTCCATAATAAATCATCGGCATTCCCGGCAGTAACAACTGAAAAGCGGCTGCCAGATGCTGCTTTTTCTTATTGTCGTTACACAGATGTAAAAATCTTGCGGTATCATGGCTGTCAATCAGATTCCACATAAGGGGATAGCAGTTTTTGTGTAAGCGTCCCTTCAAATATCCAAGATTTTGTACGAACTGGCTGACCGTAATCTTTTCGTCTGCAAGCAGATCGATCAGGTTCAGGTAAAATGGATAATTCATGACTGTATCCCATTCATCCCCCTCAAGGAAATCTCCTGCATAATGCCAGATTTCCCCAATGATCAGCATATCTTTCTTCACAGCCTTTACTGCCTTTCTGAAATTCTTCCAGAAGAAATGGCTGATTTCGTCTCCTACATCCAGTCTCCATCCGTCAATATCGCATTCCTTAATCCAGTAGCATGCAACATCCGTAATGTATTTTTCAACTTCAGGATTTTTCAGGTTTAACTTTGGCATTCCGCCATAATAACCAAAACATTTGAAGTTTGGGATCTCTCCCCATTCGCTTTTAAGTGGGAATCCATCAATAAAATACCAGTCCCGGTATTTGGATTTTTCACCATTTTCCAGGATATCCGCAAACGCAAAAAATTCTCTTCCCGTATGATTGTATACCGCATCCAGGACTACCTTCATACCACGCTCATGCGCTTTTTGTACCAGCTCTTTGAGATCCTCTGTTGTTCCAAAGGACGGGTCTATCTGGTAGTAATCCGTGGTATCATACTTATGGCACGAATTTGATTGAAAGATAGGTGTCATATACAGCACATCGATTCCCAGATTCTGAATATCATCCATATGTTCGATGATTCCCCTGAGATTTCCATGCAGATCATCCATAGGCGTAATCGGTGCTTTATACCACAGTTCTTTGTCTACCGGCTCCGTTGCTGCAAAACGGGATGGGAAAATCTGATACACGACCTTGTTTGCTGCCCACTCCGGCACCTCAAACATCTCTTCCTCCCGGAGGTTCTGCGGACAGTCAAACATTCTGTCCCTGTTTGTAATGCATTCCTTATCAAACTCATAATTTCCATAATATACCTTTTCTCCCTGCGTGTCCGTAAATTCGAAAAAGTAACGCAGACAGATCAAATGCATATTTATCTGTGCTTCATAATAATCATGAAACTGTGAGACAGCAACCTTCTTCATCGGAACTGTCTTTCTGGTATCCTTACGCTCCATAGGTATATACTTGTCCTCATAGTGAAGGATTACCTCCTTCATATCATCCTTTTTTACCTGCACGCGTATCACAAATAAATCCTTATCAACTGCATAGCTAAACCTTTTATCCATATCATGAAAAATTGCTGAATATTCCATAAAATTTCCCCTTTACACTTGTTGTTTTCCTGTATTTTAACTTACTTTTTTCAACAATTCTAGCACTATATCCACGATATTTTTAACTTTTTCTACTTTTATGCTTTTTTGCGATGATATTACTATTCATATAATTTAAAATGTGCGTTATCAGTTTAAAACCAATAACGCACATTTTCTCATTGCATCCTTTTCCCGCATTTATATATGTCACAAGTCAAATTATAGTTCCTACCTGCGACAACTTTATATGTAAATTCAACATCAATAATTTTTTGCACCGTTTTTAATTTTTATTTTCTGCAACTTTAAATTTCTGGATCATTTCACGCAGATTTTCTGCTTCACTGCTCATCTCCTGACCGGCTGCTGCACATTCTTCAGATGTTGCCGAATTCGTCTGTACGACATCATTGATCTGTTCAATTCCATCATTAATCTGTTGGATTTCTGTTGTCTGTGTCTCTAACGTTTCTGCAATATTTGTGACTTCTTTTGTAATGATCTGGGAATTCTCAGCGACCTCCTGCAATTGTGATGCCGTCTGCCCTGCAATCACCATACCTTTTTCCACGGCTTTCACAGAGGTTTCAATCAATGTTGCGGATTCCTTTGCTGCCTGGGCACTCTGGTCTGCCAGCACATTTACCTGATTCGCTACCACTGCAAATCCCTTTCCTGCCTCCCCTGCTCTTGCAGCCTCAATGGAAGCATTCAATGCAAGCAGATTCGTCTGGGACGCAATTTCATTGATTGTTGCAATGATCTTGTCAATCTCTTTTGATGCCCCGTTGATCTCATTCATGGAATCAACCATATCCCTCATTTTACCATTGCTTTCCAGAATGGCATTTCCAAGTTCGTCTACTCTTCCACTGATTTCTTTTGCGGATTGTGAATTTTTTCCTACCTGTTCAGAAACACCTGCGACTGTTGCGGTCAGTTCTTCTACAACTGCTGCCTGATTTGTTGCTCCATCCGCAAGGTCATTGGAACTTGATGCTACCTGATCTGCGGCACCCGAAACTTCATCTGAAACATGTTGGATTCCCTTTATTGTCTCTGCCATGCTTTCTTCAAACAACATAAAGGAGTTTAGAATTCCAACGAAATCCCCTTTCCACTCTACTTCCGGCTGCACATCAAAATTTCCTTCTGCAAACATCTTCATTGAACGTCCAATATCATCTACATAGCTTCCCAGAATGCGGATGGATTTGCGCATATTGTGTGCCAGTATTCCAATCTCATCATCTGAATGGTAGTCCAGCGTGCTGTGCAGGTTTCCATCTGTTAATTCCTGTGCAACGGCTTCCACTTCACGTAATGGTACTAAAATTGACTCAAGTACTTTTTTGCCTGTTTTTATTGTCAGTTTCCATGCCAAAACCAGACAAATAATAATACACACAATTCCTGCCACTGCAGAAATAACCGTAATTCTGACTGCCTGGCTGCTTACCTCATCGGTCATTTCATCTAATCTTGTTGCAATTTTTACGGCTTTATTTAATGCCGGGGTACAATCATTCAGAATTGAATCAACTGCCTTATCCTTGTCACCGCTTTTGATTTCTTTCATGATGGAATAACCAATGTTTCCCCAGTCTGTAAGGGCAGATGCGTATTCTTCACAATCCGCATCCGGAATAACTCCGGAGTTCTTTAAATTTTTCAGTTGGGTATTAACTTCTGCAAGCAGTCTTTCTACCGTCTGCTCATAACCGTCATAAGAGGATGTATCATTATTTAATGCCATTTCCCTGATATTTCTCGCTGATGAGTTAACATTTATCCTGCAGATTTTCACCGCCCGGTCTGCAACAGTAACATTTTGTACATAATGCATCGTATTGGCAAATAGCATACCTATAACCACAATAGAAAACAGACCTGAGACTAACATCATAATAATGACTTTTCTGTAGCCATAGTTTATCCTTTCCTTCAGATGCAAATTTTCCAAGTTCTTTTTCATCATATTTTTCTTTGTCGGCATAGTTTGCTATTTCCTTTCTCTTTTGTTCGATTCTGATATATCAAATTTTTTTCTCAAAGTCAATAAATTTCGGGAACAATTTTATTATTCTATTTTTCACACAAAATGTTGTACCCATCCACCCCGAAAAATACAGCACTTTTACCAATTTTTTCTACAGTTACCTCTCCGATCGAACGTGATGTAATCTGGAATGTCGTGCCGGTGGTTCCCTCGTAAGAGTCATACTAGTACATAACTGAAAATACTATTGTCTGAAACACCCTCTGTTTTCATATATGGCATCAGGTTCTTCCAAAACATTCTCTAATTGTCTTTGAAATATCTGAATCAATAAAATCTTTATGTGCCATGTCATCAAGGATATCACATGTTTTTTCATGGGACAATCCCTTTTTATAAGGTCTGTCTTCCGTAAGAGCCTGATAAATATCAACACATGCCATCATACGTTCCTGCTCATTTAATTCATCAGCGGTTTTTCCAAAAGGATACCCTTTTCCATTTAATTTTTCATGATGGAAAGCCGCCCAATCTCGTATTTCTTCAAAATCATTAACCTCCGATAATATAAGGTATGTATAACCAGCATGATTTTTCATTGTAGAAAATTCATCATCCGTAAGCTTATCCGGTTTTTCCAGAATTTCATTGCCTACCGCCATTTTTCCTATATCATGCAGTGCACCAGCCAAATACATTTTCTGTACCGTGATTGAATCATATCCCATATATTTGGCAAGCAGGGAGGCTTTTTCAGCTACTCCTATAGAATGCCTGCTTGTAAAAGAAGATTTATAATCTACAATCTTTGCAAAGAAATCCGCAACATTTTTACACATTTCCCAATCAAAAACCAGTTTTTCTCTTGGAATAATTTCCCATAGCTTCGTTTCAAAAGAATCATCACTTAAACACATAAAGGATTCTTTTGTGAATACATGAAGAAAAGCATTAACACATTCTGAATCAAATAGACTATCCTTTTTTTGGGAAAGATACTGACATATAAAATCCCATCTATTATCATCAGATTTAATACTATTTCCTATGATATCAACGGTATCTGCAAGATGAATAATTCTTGCAGGCAATGGGGTTTCATTCCACTTTTTTTGAAAAGGACCAGTTCCATCGGCATGTTCATGATGATACAAAATCACATTTGAGACATCTGTTTTAAAAGGAAGTTTAGTAATATTTTTTTCACCATAAATACAATGAAGATTCGTTTTTCTTACGGACAAATCTTTTTTTATGTCAATAACATAATTCCTTTCCAGCTCTTCCGTAATATATTGTGTCAAAGCATTATCATGCAGTAAGGCACACATAGCTAAATCTTGTAACGCATCACCTTGAATTGCCAGATATTCAGCCATGCATACACTTATATAAGCCACTCTTTTTCCATGCTTGTTTTTGATTTTTACCAACTCTGCTTCTATACAGTCCAAAGCATAGGAACAGGCTCCTGCAAGTCCGACAATATCTATTCTTAGTTCTTCTTTCATTGGTATAATCCTATCATAATACATTTATGCTTCTGAGAACTGGTCTTTTCCTACAAAGCATAACGGACATTCAAAATCTTCTGGAATATCCTCCCACTTTGTACCAGGTGCAATACCACCTTCTGGATAGCCCTTCTCCTCATCGTATTCCCATCCGCAAACATCACATACGTATTTCATTCGTTGTTCCTCCTTGTAAATATATTAATACACAGCCTATATTACTGTTATATTTGTGTTGTTCTTTAACCTTAATATGTATAAATGCTTTTAGCATTTCCATAATCCATGCAGGTTACAATATGCATATACTTCTTCTACCTGCTCACCATCGCAAAGACAAAAATCTGCTACCGGCACGCCCTTATCCTTTACCATTTCAATAATGATTCCACAGTGATTGCATACATAATATTTTACTTCCATCTTTTTCTCCTTCCATGTGTAAAAAATAAAATCTAAATTGCTTCTATAACTTTTTATTCTTATTAATTAGAATTAATTGACAATAATTATTATATAGTATTATAGTACTTTAGTCAATATGAAAACAGTAATCATTCCTATTTTAAAAATTTAATATTATCCTTTATTTTCAAAGAAATGCAAAAAATCAGGTTTAAATAAGTACCTTTTGTTACCAGTTTATTTCCAGCTTGTTCGCAGAATGAAATTGTAATATATTTATCCTTCGGTGTAAGATACTTTTCTATACATTTAGAATATTCCTTTGATGCAAGATTAATTATAATTCTGCTTTCATCAATTACTGAACGATACAGCATATCATGCCAGTACTCATACAGATTTTTTGCATCTCCTATTTCGACCTTTGCCTGCATTTCCAAGCGATATGGCGTTACTCCGTCCATAGGTTTTAAAACACCGTAAAAAGCTGATAATATTCTCAAATGATTTTGTACATACTCAAACTGACTATTTTCAAACACGGATGGTGCCATATATTGAAAAGCAATTCCTTCATATGCTAAAACAGCCGGAGTAAGCCTGTTATAAAGATCCATATTTTCCA